>WNFR01008770.1_pt1 | contig 11814 bp, 13 predicted proteins | sample 5400221 | NCBI WGS metagenome assembly WNFR01 (sample SAMN13153357, study PRJNA577476) | soil metagenome | isolation source: 40 cm soil under Madrone tree | place: USA:California | collected 2016-06-14 | reverse complement strand
CATAGCTTTCTCTGCGTCACGGACAGCCAGCAGAGCTTTCTCCGAAGGTGAAATATCTGCCTGGCCTTGCGGAATAGCAGTGCCAATCTCGACGGCAAGGTGGCCCGATGGGGGAATGAGTGGTTCGGGCGCGGCGGGTTGAGTGGGTGTCAAAGGATCTGAAATGATAGAAGGCATAGTAACCTTCTCGGCGGAGACGCTTCCTCTTGTTGATATCTCGGGCGGGTGGCTTGGCAAGATCGGAGAGGGCAAGTTCGCGGACTCGGATACAGAGATCGTTATGTACAGCGTGATGGGCTGTGTCGACTGACCAGCTTTCTTGTCACCCCCACTGAGAACAATGGGTACATCTGCCAGTGTGCGCGAGATGTTCAGTTAGTTAAACGGGAGTTCTAAAGAAAGACAGACCGCTTTGGGACGTGACTGATATAGGAATATCATGCGTGCCGAGAAGGATGTCGGCGAGTGCCGATCGTTTCGCATAAAGACAAAAAATAATACGGGAAGATGGTTGAACAAGACTGAAGAGAACTTTCAGCCACCAAAAAAATAGAACTGGAGAAGAGAAGACCAACAATGCGTCAAGGATCTGGTTCCATTTCACTGTCTGACCGTCAACTTGAAACGGAATATTTGCTGTCTTTCGTGTTATCTTCTGATTGGATACGGTAACGAAGAACTCCCAATCGCGGTGAAACAGTTTCTTGATACGGGGGACATTATCCGCTCGGAGGACTAAGAAAGAGAATCTTATGAGACGTGAATGAGTAAGGATGTAAAAACATCATGATACCGGTCAGCTCAACACGTAGTTGAGATGAATTCCTGTCGATTCGTGATCCTGAGATTTGGCGGTACTCCACATCTTGTGTAGTGGCCATACTGCACTATAGGTGGTTATACTGTACAAGAGAAAGGTCGAGAGTGTGTTGAACGTAGAATAAGAGAATGATTCCGGGGTTAACCAGAGAGACTCAGAGCCTGAGTGATACAGCGGTTCGAGCGCCTGCCAATTTCCAACTGATAAGTAATCGTCCAATCAGACGGCCTGCGATGCATGCCCAACTGGGGCTGTTTTCCGACGAATTCCGTCTCTATTCCGACAAGTTTGCTGGCGACGCAATCCGGCCGATTCCATTTTGTTAGTGTACAGTCGTTTTCCAGAACTTGTCTTCGGTCCTCAATTTTGCGGTCACCCGTTGAAGCCAAATGGAAGTTGATAGAGCAAGAAGTGCGGGAGAAAAGTGTTACAGCGGAAAGGATGGCTGTAACTGGACGGTCCTGATCCGTGGGAAAGCAGGTATACAGTCTAACTTATCAGGGCAAGATCTCCTCGATAAGGCCGGTACAGTACGCGTGTCACCAGGTTATTACGGTATCACGCAGCGGGTTTTGTGAATGCAAGGAAGTCCCTACAGCACCGTATGTGCTCGCCCGAAACAAGTGAGGAAGGACACGTGACTTACGGCTTTGGGAGGCGCGTATGTGTGGGAAAACGCGCCACGAACAATTCGCTCTTCAGATGAGGGCATGCATTATCGAACCGGGGAAGGGAACGCTATCCCGATTGACGTGGATGGGTGTATTCCCCACATATTGGACCATCCGTGCTGACTGGTGCGCGGTATTGCTGCCCAGTCGGCCTATCCCTGGCATTCAAGACACACGTCACAACCCCCTTCCCGGAAGCCCTAGCACTGCTCGCTGCTGAACGCGAATTCCAGGAGCACTGACCCGAGTTAGCGGGGTGAGAAGGACATGGCGGGTACGACTTGAGGGCACGCACTTAACTGTAAGAAAATGCCTAGATCCTTGAATTATCATATATCGGGGCATCATATCACAGCATGAAGTTGGCACCTTTCGGTCCGGCTTGACCCTCACCTCACATATCGTCACTCGACGTCTGCTCTTGATTGAACGTCGCACAAGGTCAGGCCGGCGCCCCTGCTGGAAACTGACAAAAACGTCACTGTCGCACGAATCTAGAATCCTTGCAGTCCACGGATTCAATATCGACTCTTTCATCACATGTCGCGCCCAAATACGTGACCTGTAGGATGTGCACCACCATCGGCGGGCAGGACGGTGTCGTCGAGGAAGCACGTCGGCAACTACTCGAAGATTTCGTGCGTTTTTCCCACCTCCCTCACTCAAAAAACCTGACAGTTCTGTGTTGTATAGGTGCCAGTGCGGAGTCGTGTAGTAGTAGTACACGGGAACGCACACGATCTTACGCGAGCCTACCCTGGGGCCTGAGTACCTCGAGGATCAGCTGGCAAGACGGCCCTCACACGAGCTGCGCACCGCGCACCATTTTGAGGAATCGTTTCGCCTGAGTCCAGCAGCGCGGCCGGCATGGGAGGAAGGAAGGGAGCAGGGATGCAGGGCGCTGCGTCAGCGGTCAGAGTCATTTGCACCTGCGCGCGCTGCATACGCTCGCGAACTAGATTGGTGCTGTGCTGGTAGGTCATCAAGCTAGCTCGCTCGCTGTCACTCGCATCAGATGTTACCATCATCTAGGGACGTATATAGCAAGTGTATTCAAAGTGGAAGCCAGCGCCATCTCACTGGGGATGCTGAAGGTGAACGCGTCATTGGGAAGGTGAGCGTAAATGGACGCGATGACATCATATGATATAGATCAGTCGCTTCCTTCCTTCTTCCTTGATCTCGGTGCCTATTCTCGGACACGTTGTACCATCACTCTGACTGTCGTAACCCCGGGTCTACTGCTGTACGTGTACACGTACGTGTACTCGTGTACAACTTCTTTTTCCAATGAGCCACCGAAGCGGAACGAACACCTGAACGAACTGAGTTAAGGAGAGGACGTCTTTGCCCCGGATGAGCTCTGGCTCTGCACGATCTCTTCACACAAACCAAGCTTCCGACTCTGACCCTTCCTTCGACGCAGGATAAACCCCGTGTACGTATACCTTCTTCCCTACACCAACACTCTTTCTACTAGTAGTAGCGCCACATCCGCTTTGATCTGTATCATCTGGGTGTTTCCGTAATCTTACACCCCACTTCCACGACCGGTCTTGTACCAAGAATGAATATGATATCATATACTCGTATCACAGATACCGATTGATGGAAAGATAATCAAGGAAATTGAGCGCGAAGGGCCGTACCAAAACTCTTACTTGTAACAACGATGAATGGAAAAGAGGAGATGTATTTGACATAAATGCGTCCATGAGTGTGTTTAATCATACAACTACGGAAACAATCGATCCTCGATGCTCCTCAGCCCTCTGTCCACTCCCCTCTCTCCTTTTCCTTTCCACCAGTGTTCCAGTTATTTGGTATATGCTAGTATATAGATATTACGTACTCAATCGGTCGCGTGGTAAGTAGACACAACACACGCACGAGCGCGGTGGGTCAGAGGTATGGTGGGGTAATGCAACGTAGTAAAGAAACAGAGACAATCGAGTTGGGGGTTATAGGGATGTTGTGACATGACGAAATACGTACAAACATTTTCTGCGCTGTGGTGGTGAAATAAACAAAAGGCATGGAAGGCATGGCACAACATACATACGACTCGAAAAAGCAGGCCATCGTCACCGGAAGTCAATGGGAATTGGAATTCTTCGTTGTCTCACCCGCTCGCTTGCAAGCCTGGTGATCGAGTTGAGGAGGTCGCCACGACGCAGTGGTTCTGTATACCGTCAGCATAGGCTAACTGACAAGGTAAGACGTCGACATACTCGTGATGTGGTCATCCTGTGAGGCCAGTAGTCATCAGCACGAGTGGGGTGTGTGTGCAATAGTTACTACGACGTACCATTCCTGCGTCGAGACATCTCTCCCTATCGCCAATCACTACAGCACGTCAGAGTGGAGCCAGCATAAAAATGATTAGGGAACATACTGGCGTGCGCAGTCAACGCAATTATTGGTATGGGTGGGAGGCTATTGTGTGCCTCGTACGCGCGTATCAGCTCTGTCGCCTCCATGCCTCCCATGAAAGGCATAGAAACGTCCATCTGCCGCAAATGGTCAAAATTTCTTTCCAACCGAACGGCGGAAACCGAGGAGCCCGCGGTGGCAGACCTTAACTTACCAATATGATATCAAATGGCCGATTACGCTGTACGCGTGCCTTGAACGCATCCACTGCGAGCGACCCGTTCTCCGCAATCTCGACCGTATGTCCATATTTCTCCAATATCTTTACCGCGAGTTTCTGATTTACCAGGTTGTCCTCGGCAAGGAGGATATCAAAGATCACGTCGTTCGTCGCCGCAGCCGGGCTGACCGTGCTCGATTCAAGTGCCGAGATGAGCGCCGAAGTGAGGTCCTGTGCGCTCACGGGCGTCGTCACCTCCGAGCTGATACTATTATCCAGGCACCATTTCACTTTCCCAGACCGGGTTAGCGTTACTGTAAAAGCACAGCTGACCGGACGGAACATGGTAGTACGTACAATTCAACCGCGGAAGTTTCTGGAAACGTAAATCACTGACGTCAAAACTACGTGAAAAAAAGGGAAAACGCAACATACCGGCGCCAGTAAGACTATCGGTATATACCGTAGATGCTCATATTCGCGTATCGTCTCCGTCTGTCATGGCGTGAAGTGTTTGACGGAAATGACGGAAATGGCAGGCACATACCACGCTGAGCGAGTCAACAACGATGGTGTCAATATGTGGGCAACTCGCTTTATCTGCGACCTCGAGCGGGTCATGTATCACGTAGGGGCGGAGGCCGAGCTCTTGTATGCGCTCAACGACGCCGGTATTATCATATAGCGTGTCGACGAAGAGAATGTTGCGATTCCCGAACGGCGCCATCTTCCCGAGCATCGCATCCATCGACAAATGCCCGATTTGTGATGTGATGGTGAAGAAGAACTTGCTACCCCTGCTGACTTCACTCTCGACCCACATGCTTCCCGTCATCAGCGCCACGAGCCGTTTCGAAATCGATAGCCCAAGGCCCGTGCCACCGTACTCCTGAAAGAACAATGGTGTGGTGAGAGTGCAACGTAACATCCCGGAAACATACCCTTGTCGTTGAACCGTCTGCCTGCGCAAATGTGTCAAAGATAAGGTTCAACTTGTCCTTGGCAATACCAATTCCCGTGTCCAACACGCAAAACTCGAGAGTGACGCTCGAATCGTCGAGCGCAAGTAGGCGGCAGCTGAGTGCTACGTGTCCCTTCTTCGACACCTTGGACGGCGTAAACTTGATTGCGTTGCCGACCAGGTTCGTGATGACCTGTCGGAGTCGGAGGGAGTCGCCGATAAGCTGATCAGGGATGTCGGGGTCGACGTCGTAAGTGAGGTCCAGGTTATTTTGGGAGGCGCGGACGACCAGGGTCTTAAGTATCCCAAACACGGTCTGCCGGAACGAGAAGGAAACTTGTTCCATGGTCATCCGACCAGCCTCGACTGACTCGGAACACGCGGGTCAGCAAAATCGAAGGTAATATTACGGCGGCACACGCCGATATAAATATTCCTGTGGCACTCACTCTTCGAGATATCCAGAATGTCATCGATGATCAACAATAGGGATCGCGCAAGGCTGTGGACAAGCAACAAGCTCTCCCGTTGAGACCGGTTCAAATCACTGTCGAGGGTAAGTTCTGTCATCCCGATGATACCATTCATCGGTGTCCTATGTGGCTCGGAGTGTCAGCACGAGGAAAAGTCCAGAATAGAGAAACTGACCTTATCTCATGGGACATATTGGCCAAGAACTCCGATTTACTGCGGTTAGCGAGCTCGGCTGCTTCCCTGGCGGCGGTGTTCTTCTGAATACTGTCGCGTAAATTGAAGACCATTTGGTTTATCTGCGTTTTCAAGGAATCCATTTCGCCACTGGCTTCGACGGTGATAAATCGTGTGAAATCACCGTCCATGGCGGCAGCCGATATCTGAGCGAAGCCTCGCACTTGCGTGGTCAAATTACCGGCCATAGTGTTAACCGACATTCTGATGTGACGTCATTACTTATCGTGACCAGGCAAATCTTATGACGTACGTGATTTCCTGCCAGATGCCCTGGACATTGCCTAATTCGGCTTGAACGCCCAATTTGCCTTCCGTTCCGACTTCCCGTGCGACCTTTTTCACTTCTGAGGCGAAGAATCCCAATTGGTCAATCATGTCGTTGATCGTATTCACCAAATGCAGGATTTCTCCTGACACTAACACACCCGTGACCTTTTGCGTTAGGTCTCCTCGGGCGACAGCTGTCTATTAAACGCCCCCAACAAAGTCATTATCGTTATCATCACACGCACGAAAAAAGAAGTCGCTCACCGTAGCCACAGCGATGGTTCGGACTTGCAGTGTCAACTATTCTTCCTCAGCGTCGGAAGACAGAAACACACAGTGTGACTCACATTGGCAGCCATCACGTTCACACAATCCGTCAGGTCCTACGAGGAAAATGGGTTAGTCCCAAGGGGAAAAGGTAGCAAGGCAGGGATGCAAGAGGAGCTGACCTTCCACGTTCCACCAACGTTCGTGACTTTGGCCTGGCCACCCAAACGACCCTCTGTGCCGACCTCGCGCGCGACACGGGTGACCTCATCGGCGAAAACGCTCAGCGATTCCGTCATCCCATTCACAGTCTCCTTCAAGTCTAGCATCTCGCCACGAACGTCCACCTCGACCTTCTTCGTCAGGTCTCCGTTCGCCACAGCCTTGGTCACCTCGGCGATTGAGCGCACTTGATTCGTCAGGTTCATCGCCATCAAGTTCACGTTATCTGCCAGCACCTGAAGTGTACGCGGCGCGCGCATACGTATGTAAAACAACGACGAGACGAATACCCGACGCACCTTCCACATGCCCTGCACGTCTGGGACAAAAGCCTGTCCTCCCAGAATACCCTCAGTACCAACTTCCAGTGATACACGGGTGACTTCATTCGCGAGGGTGGACAGTTGATTCACCATTGAGTTAACCGTCATCTTGAGGTCGAGCATTTCTCCTTGCACGTCGACCTCGACCTGCTTGGACAAATCGCCGAGTGCGACGGCCTTCGTCACCTCCGAGATCGAGCGCACCTGATCCGTCAGATTGGTTGCCATTTTCTGCCGACAGAGGTACGTTAGGTGGTCAGGTGGGCACGGGGCATTGGGGTGTTGGGGTGCGGGGACTCACGTTCACGTTCAAGGTCAAATCAGCCCAAGTACCCTGGACTCCTTCGACACGAGCCTGTCCACCTAGTATACCCTGCGTGCCAACTTCGAGGGCGACACGCGTGACCTCAGACGCAAAGGCGCTCAGTTGGTCCACCATTGAGTTCACCGTCGTCTTGAGTGTCGCCATTTCTCCCTCAACTTGGATCTCGATCTTGCGCGTCAAATCGCCTTGTGCAACCGCCGTCGTGACCGTGGCGATCGACCGCACCTGGTCCGTCAAACTCGAACACATTCGATTGACCTAGGCGAAGCGTCAGGCGTTAAAAAACAGGTCACAAGAGTGATGCCATGAATGAGATTGACGTACGTTGCGCGTCAATTCGAGCCATACACCTTCGACATCGGGTACACGTGCCTGCCCTCCCAATATACCTTGTGAACCGACTTCAAGGGTCACACGGGTGACCTCTGCCGCTAGCGCCCGCAACCGTACCACCATTCCGTTGACAGTGTTCTTCAAATCGAGTATCTCTCCGCGGGCGTCAACGTCGATCTGTTTGGACAGATCGCCGCGAGCGACTGCTGTCGTGACACGGGCAATATTCCGTACTTGATTTGTGAGATTGGCGGCGAGCTTGTTGACGACGCCAGTGAGCTCGCGCCACGTGCCCTCGACGTCAAGCACAAGAGCTTGGCCACCGAGTTTACTAAGGCGCAAAAAGAAAAGGAAGAATCAGGTGTGCCGCATGGGGTAGTGGGTGGGAACGGGAGGAACGTACCCCTCTGTGCCGACCTCTTGGGATACACGAGTGACCTCCTTCGCAAACTGCCCAAGCTTGTCGACCATACCATTGATGACGTCCTTAAGTTGCACCATAACGACACCCTGCACGGGTACGGTGATCTTCTGGGACAGGTCCCCACGGGCGACGGCATTGCACACGCGAGCGACATCCTGTACCTGAGCTTTGAGCAGGTGGAGTTCCTCGACGGCGCTCATTCCACTTTCAAACGCAGCTGTCGTCAGAGGCCCGGGGGGTACGACGAGGGGAGAAGCATCAGTTGAATTGGGCTTAAAGACCTGGTTTATCTTGCTGACTGTGAGGGCATCGTTGACAGCTCTGCCGCATACAGGACACGGGATTGATTCGACATGAGATGTGGGAGGTGCAGAGACGGAGGAGCCATTGCCGCGCGCTTGTCCATTAGTCCGATCTGGGCCATTAAAAGAGCCATCAAAGGAGATCGTCATGGGCGAGGCGTTGCGATCAGCGTATGGACCATGATAGGAGGACGGGTCGGGATCAGAGCTTGTCTCGGACATGTTCACATCCTGTTCAAAGTCGGGAGAGAGGGACGAGTGGTTGAATGGGTGGAAGAGAGGCGGGGAGGAGGAGCTGTGGGGGATGGGAGTGCCTGACATGGAACGGATAGTCGTGCTGGAATAGCCGGATGGGACGGTGCCATTAGAAGGAGTGGGGGGGTGGGAAGCTGGGGAAGAGACGTCGCTCTGGGACGAGTTAGCAGAAGTGTTTGAAATCGGCGGGGTATCGCCCACGCTGCGGCGCTTCTTGGTATCTGGGCCATTCTCCCAGTTTTCCGAGGCTTTTATGCTAGCGAGAGTCTCCTCGGCGGTGTACATTCTGCGAGCCATGGTCTTTAAGGCATTGAGGATGTTATCTGTCTGCCAATTTGAAGGGCCATTGTAGCGGGGAACGGGAGCGGGAAAGGGGCCGAGCTCGTAGATTGAAAGGACGACGACGAGGTGAGCCACGAAAGGGTCGAATAGGGAATTATTGTGTGCGTCCATGTTGGTCGACGCGGGGGGAAAGAGAGAAAGAGATGAAAGGGTGGGTGTATGCGTGTGTGTGTATGCGGGGTAGGGAATATTAGACCACGTGCCCCAGTGGTTTTTATAAACTGAAGGGTGTTATCCTATCCCGCTCGCTCAACTTGACCTTTCGCCTCACGCATTGAGCCCCATGACGAGGCCACCGGAAATGAAAATTTGTATTTATTTGTCTCAATATGGTCAATCCATTTCCAGAAGTCGCTCCAAAGAATATCACGAGATCCCAGGTCTGGCATTCCCCGATGATCAAATTCAGTCTGCCGACAAGCCGACAGTCACTTCAACCGAACCGAACCCAATCAGTCTCTCGTCTCTCTCTAACTGACACTGCGTTATCTTCTACGCGCAAGCGAGCCACCAATGGGGGCACAATCTGACATATAAGGGAGCACTCAGTCTCACAAGCACACATACACATGCCTGTGCAAAGACGATAATCACGGCGCCAGCAGGAAGCCATGAGTTATTGGAGCCCACCCGCACAGTTCTGAGGCATCGGATCTTCGAACCACCTCCTGACAACAAACGTGCAGTGAATGGTCAAACAGAGTACGGACGTGCGCATGTCCTCAGCGATCTCGCAGTGGCCCACCGACCAACAACCGCGAATCTAAACGCCTTTGCTATAGGGGTGAACCCTAAACGTCGCGCGATCTGATTGATTTTAGGGCATGAGGCATGTGCGCAGGATAACGGTACTGTACTTGTGGTCACACTGGCAGTGGTACGGTAGTTGGTTTGGTGCCTTGATCCTCCGGATAAGCCTAAGCGCCACCTCATTCGCCCATTGCCTCCGCTCCGCTGACTATATCAGTACACAGTAGATAATGCTTCCAATCTAAATCACCGGAGCTCTTACTCGGAAAATCGGAGACGGAAATAAAGTCGTACAGAGTGGGGTGGGGCGTATGCAAGAAACGTCAAGGTGATCTGATCTGAGACTCCACTTTGGAGCCACAAGGGTGGGCTCAGACACGCTACAAAAGCAAAGAAAGACAAGATCTCCTCGGGCACTGGAATGGAAAACAGATTGAGAAGGGCCCGGACGGAACAAAACCAGACGCAAATGGGGAAGTCGATCATTTCACCTCTTGAGGCCTTGAGGGCTCATATCATGCCATTATTATCTTGTCACGACCCATCATGATCATCACGTCAAGTTGCGTTTCGTTCTGCAATCCGAGTCGATCTTCGATACTACTTACTGTAGCGATTCGTTAAAACTAACAGGACCTCTAAAGACGTAATACTCACGAGGACAGAAGACGGTGACGTCATGCAGATATGTGGCAAAGTTTCAGACCAGAAGCCGCTCAAAAAGATGCTTCCCCATTAGCATCTGTCACGAGGACAAACCAAAACTTTTTTTAGGTCGCGCAACCCGTGGGTCCAAGCATGAGTGCATGAGCCCACGAGCCCACGTGAAGGTTGGCAAGTGCTCTCCTCACACCCTTACTAACTGTACAAACCGCGAGACCCACCTGGCAAATAATAAGCGTAACAAGCAGCAAAATTCCGGTAGCTGCTCTTATGTGTATCTCCGGAATACTCGGACCTGGGTGTGGCAACCAAACGCGCTCAATTACTGTAAGACAAGTGATAATGCCGGTAATAAAAGATGATTACATACAGTAGATGCTCTGAAAACATGCGTCGGCACCTGTGGCAAGGGATGTAGAAGATATGCGCGATAGCGGCGGGTGGGCGGGTCGAGCAACTAGACAGGATAAGACACAAACTGACTAGGTCTGAGCGAGTGAAAAACAAGAAGGATTGGTCTCGCGATGACTGAAACGCCCAAAGTGGGGCCCGGCGATACGATGCCCATCCCCCACACTTTATACTAATGCTCCCATCTTATCTTCCTCCGAACGGTTTCCGATTGCTCCACCATCTCCACAGGGCACATACACTAGCTAATTGGGTTATTGATTAGGGAGCCGGACTCGGTCGACAAAAGTCGCCTCCATGTATGTAAGATAGTACTGTATGGGCGTCCTTTGCCGATGTAGTTTGGTTGGTGTGGCGTTAGTATCTTGACATCTATTTCGATTTGTTCCCACAGTTACAAGTCCAAGCGAACAGCGACGGGGCCGAATGAGATCACGCGTCGCACAGCCTGGATTGGTTCGGTTCAAGTCGGTTCGGCGTTTCCGCGCCCTTGATTGGAAAAGAAAATTGTTGGTTGTTGCGACCACCTTGGAAAAAGACCACATCAAACTTAACCAGTCCAATCACTGGGCTTGTGGCCACACTCTAATCTAATACAACACCATTGCTGAAGCTTGAAGGCCTGAAGCGCCGAGGGTGTTGCCTTCGTCGATTTTGCATCGGCTACCTCCATTCGACAGGTATGGCTCCGAACAGAAAAGAACGGACTTGACATTCAACTCTTTAACGAGCATGTCGGGCTCATTTGACGAGCACACTTGCGGTGTGCAGGTGGGTCGTGAATCACCTAAAGCCACCTCGGTGGCTTTTTTCTTTTTTGTTTTACCGATGACCTCGAACTATATGTCATTCCCCATCTCCTGCTCTCCGATCAGAACACCTGAATGGCAATAGGAGTAACCGTTCAAGTAAAGCAGCTGGAACCAACCGATGGCAACAGATCGTATTTTTATCCTGACATGGTTTAGATCTTCCCTTGTAGGTAAGGTAAAGCCGTTCTGCTAGAGATTGCAGACCGCCTTTTCCTTAGGCTCTCATCGCCCCTTCCATATTCAGTTTACCCACATCTTAGGACGAGCACCATGATATCCGCACTGAAGCAGCCTGGCCATACTTGCCCCATCAGTCTGATGTTGGAGTTTTTCTAGGAGCGAGCTTGTGACGGTAATCCTCA
>WNFR01010948.1_pt1 | contig 11815 bp, 9 predicted proteins | sample 5400221 | NCBI WGS metagenome assembly WNFR01 (sample SAMN13153357, study PRJNA577476) | soil metagenome | isolation source: 40 cm soil under Madrone tree | place: USA:California | collected 2016-06-14 | reverse complement strand
AGGGGCCGTTGTTGGAGATAACGAACATGTCGAGCGCGATGATCCGCCCGTCCTTGGAAAAGCCGACTTTCATCCGCCCTAGCAGACTGGGCCGCGCGCGGCCGATGAAAGTCTCCTCTTCCCGGCTGATCCGCATCATGACCGGCGCATTGGCCTTCTTCGATAGGAGCGCAGGAATAATCAGCGAAACGCCCGCCGTGACCTTGCTGCCGAAGCCGCCTCCCGTGTATTCGCTGACGAGGACAACTTTGCTCACATCGATGTTCAACCATCTCGCGATGGCAGGAACGGTCTGCGCGGTGCTCTGCGTTCCGGTGTGAACGTAGACCTTACCGTTCTGCCAAAACGCCAGCGCGCTGCGCGTCTCCAGCGGCTGATGGCTTGTGTCCGGCGTCACAAATGTTTCATCGAGCACTAGCGCTGCATTCTTGAACCTGGCGTCAATGTCACCGTACGACCATTCATCGGGCGTTTTCCCCTTCGGCAGACGCCCGTACTTCGCGTCGGCGAACTCCGCCTCGGTCCACTTGAGCGCTCCGATCGTGGGAGGCGGCGGGGCCGGTGGCGGAGCTCCCGCCACGGCCGCCGGCGTCGGAGAATGCACCCAGATGTTTCCGTCCGTTCTGGGATTGGGGCCACCGGATCGCAAGGTATCGAGCGGGTCGATGACGAAGGGAAGCGGTTCGAACTCGAGTCGAATCTTTTCAATCGCTTCAGCGGCAGTGAGCTCATCGACCGCGGCCACAGCAAGAATCGGTTCGCCTTGGTAGAGCGGTTCCATGGTCAGCGCCCGCTCGCTCTTTGGGTTGGCCCGAATCACCGTACCATTGTCGGTGAGTGTATCGGCCGGAGGTGGAAGTTCGTCGGCCGTGAGAATCGCTTTCACGCCGGGCATTGCCAGCGCTTGGCGCACATCGAGGCGCTTCACGCGCGCATGCGGCAAGGGGCTGAGGAGCAGCTTGCAGAACAGCATTCCTTCGGCGTGAAAGTCCTCCGCGTACTTTGCCTGCCCTGTGACCTTCGCGTAAAGGTCAGCCGTTACGTAATCCTTGCCGATCAATTTGTGTCCAGCCCCGTACACACGCGGAGTCGCTTCGACAGATCCAGTATCTCCATTAGACACGGCTTGCCCTCCTCATGTTCTCTGCGCCGCGCATCATCGCGGTCAGAATCTTGTCGTAGTCCTGGCACCGGCACAGATTCCCCGAGAGGCCCTGCGCCAGTTCGCTCCGGGTGGGCTTGGGATTCGTCTTCAGGAACGCCACCGCCGCCATGATGAAGCCCGGCATGCAGAACGCGCACTGGAATCCTTGTTCATCGATGACGCCTTGTTGGACTGGGTGCAGCGTGCCGTCGGAGCTCGCCAGCCCTTCGATTGTCAGGACTTTCCTATCGCGCACCGTGTGTGTCAGCACCGAGCAGGAATAGTACGGCACGCCGTCGATCAGCACGGTACAAGAACCGCATTCGGCTCGGTCGCACCCCAGTTTCGTGCCGGTGAGTCCTAGTTTGTGGCGCAGGGTCCAGGCCAGCGTTTCTTGTCTCATGACGTCTGCCCGCCGCTTCTGCCCGTTGACGTTGATGGTGAGCAGCCTTTCACCGGTGCCGCGAACAGACTGGCTTGCCAGACTGGAGGCGCGGAAGAGATAACTTGCAGAGGAAATTGCCACGCCGCCTACGATTACTCCCTTGATTAATTCGCGTCGTGTGAGCCTATTTGGCGCGTCCTCAATTGTTTTTGGATCTTCGATGTCGCTCATCTCCTGGTCCCTCCTCTCGCATCCAACCTCGGCTTCGCGGCGCGTGGCCTATCGACCGGAATTTGCGATTTGGACCTCATAATTCGCTCATCGTACCCTTCTCCTGTGGACCCTGCAAGGTCGCCTCCGGCGCGCCGTCGGGAGCAAATGCCAAAGGGGCTATGCTGGAGTATTCTCCATATTCAACGGAGGATGTGATGACCGCTATATTACCGCCTGGAGCTTCGGCTCCAGAGTTCACCCTTCACGTTACACCCGATCAAAGTCTGTCTCTTAGCGAGCTGCGCGGCCAGCCAGTAATCCTGGCATTTTATCCCGCGGACTGGAGTCCGGTATGCGGTGATCAAATGGCTCTGTACAACGAAATCCTTCCCGAGTTTCAGAAATACAAAGCAGAGCTACTCGGAATTTCAGTCGACGGCGTTTGGTGCCACGAAGCCTTTGCGAAAGACAGGCATCTGCACTTTCCCCTGCTGGCGGATTTCGAGCCCAAAGGCGCGGCCGCGCTGAAGTATGGAGCCTATCGGAAATCGGACGGCTTTTGCGAACGCGCTCTCTTCGTGATAGACAAGAATGGAATCATCACGTGGAGTTACTGCTCACCGGTCGCCGTAAACCCCGGCGCCGACGGGATACTTCAAGCCCTCGAGAGCTTGCCGAAATAGGAGAATTCCATGAGCACACTCAAGGTGCCAGTTGGTACGGCGGATCACATCCAAGGCGACGAAAACGCTGCACTCACTCTGGTCGAGTATGGCGACTACGAATGCCCCCATTGCGGGCATGCCTATCCGATCGTCAAGCGCGTTCAAAAACACTTTGGCAAGCGCCTGCGCTTCGTATTTCGGAATTTCCCGTTGAACGAAATACATCCCCATGCGGAGTCCGCCGCGGAAACCGCGGAGTTTGCGGGCGCGCACGGGAAATTCTGGGAAATGCACGATCTCCTTTTTGAAAGCGTGAATTCCTGGCCAAGGTCCGCGCCGATTTTGCAGGCGGAGCTCGCAGCGGCGTCAACGGCACTCCAACGTTCTTTATCAACGGTCGGCGCGATGATGATCCATTCGAGTATGCGGATCTGGTCGCTGCTATTGAGGTAGTCTTGCAGTCGAAGTGAGCGTTTTTGCATCCAACGCCATCCAAAAGGGTCTTTCGCGAAACAGTTTTCTCGTGACTCTTGATGGCCGGTAAGAATTAGATTCGACGCACGCACCCCAGAGTGAATTATTGATTCGGGTTGAGATTCCTTTCAACTCTTTGCCCGAATAGATTGTCGGAACGGCGCGATCTGGATTCGATAGAAACATGTGTTCCAAATCGGGATAGAGCTTTGGTCCAAGACCAAGCAGCGGGAATAAAGCATCGTTGAACCCGGTGATATGGCCCCACAAGTAAATCAAACGGTTTCTTCCAGGCGTGATCTCTTTTTGGAGTTGTTCTTCTGAAAGCGGATGGAAGAACTCATCGATACGATCGATGTTTAGCTTCCAACCTCGAAGTGCCGAGTCTATGAGCCGAGCGTCGATGTTCACGATGGATGCCTTTCTTGAGGCTGTTTGAAAACAAAACTGACCCAATGCCCAGATTCAGTCGATTTCATTGGGTAGCAACCTCCATAGCTCCGGCTTTCCCGGCTGAATCTTTCACCCGGAACCAAATCGAATAAAGTGCGGGCGGGAAAACCAACGTAAGCACTGTTCCTAACGCGGTTCCGCCAATTAATGCGTAGGCGAGTGACCCCCAGAACGCGGAGAATGTAAGTGGAACGAAGGCCAGCACCGCTGCGAGTGCAGTCAAGACGACGGGCCTCGACCGCTGAACTGTCGCTTCAACGATCGCGTGAAACGTATCGAGGCCTTCTTCACGATTTGTTTTGATTTGTCCGACGAGGATGAGAGTGTTGCGCATCAGGATTCCGGCCAGGGCGATCAGCCCCAAAATGGCATCAAAGCCGAAGGGTTGTCGGGAGACCAAAAGGATCGAAACTACTCCCACCAATCCGAGCGGTGCAGTAAGCAGGGTCATTGCCAATGCAGGCAGTGAGCGAACCTGGAAAATAATGACCACGAGCATGCAAACGACCATGATCGGAAATACCGCGGCTAACGCCGCATTGGCTTTTGCGGACTCCTCGTCGCTGGCACCAATCTGAATTGAATACCCGTCAGGAAGTCCGGCGACAATCGGTTGGATAGCCTTTAGAATTTCACCCGAAACCTGCGGCGGCTGCAGAGCGTCGTCGATGTCGCATTGTACGGTGATACTCGGAACGCGATCACGCCGCTTCAGAATCGGGTCTTCTTCGCGCACCTCGACCTTGCCGACTTGGCTGAGAGGAATGGAACGGCCATCCCGGCTGGTAAGCGTCATGTTCATCAGCTTCGTCGGGTCCAACCTGTTGAGCCCCGAGGTCCGAGCCACGACGTCGACTGTGCGGATGTCTTCACGGACCTGGGTCAGGGCCAGACCCGTCAGCAAGAAGTCGATTTGCTTACCCGCCTCGCTCGACGAGAGCCCAATCAGATGAAGCCGGTCTTGGTTAAGAACGAAATGAACGGTTGGCGCGCGTTCTCCCCAGTCTTCATTCGCCTGTCGTGTGTGAGGGTCGGCCTGCATCTTCACCAAAACCTCGTCGGAGATAGCACGCAACTTCGCCAAATCGGGACCGGAAACTCGAAAAGCGACAGGCCACGGAGAGTAGGGCCCGAAGACAAAACGCGAAGCCCTGACGCGCGCTTCCTGAACAAGTCCGGCAGCCAAACTTTCACGAAGCCGCTGCAGAAGGCGGGCCTGTGCCTTTGCATTCGCTGTAACGACTATGAGTTTTGCGAAATTTGGATTGGGAAGTTCGGGGTTGTACGCCAGGAAAAAGCGGGGAGCGCCTCCCCCGATGTACGAGGTGACGAGTTGGGTTTCCGGTTGTTTCTTCAACCAATTCTCAATTTTCGCGGCACTCGCGCTGGTTGCTTCGATGCTTGCGCCTTGCGGCAAAGTAACGTCGACGAGAATTTCGGTTCGGTCGGAGTTGGGGAAAAATTGCTGATCGACGAAACGCGCGCCGAAAACCGCGACTAGAAAAAGCGCAGCCACCGCGGCGGCAACGACAAATTTGTGCGATACCGCCCATACGATGACCCGGCGAAACTTTTGATAGTTTGGCGTCTCGTAAATTGCCGCATATCCACCGGCTATCGGAGGGATGTTGGGCAGCAACTTCACTCCCAGATATGGTGTGAACGTAACAGCAACGATCCACGACGTGAGCAACGCAATGCAGACAACCCAGAAAAGATTGCGAACATATTCTCCAGGGGAGGATTTGGCAAAGCCGATCGGCATCAGACCGATGATCGTGACGAGAGTCCCTGCGAGCATCGGAGCAGCCGTGTGGCTCCAGGCGTAGCTCGCGGCCTTGATCCGGTCCCAGCCCTCTTCCATTTTTACGACCATGGTTTCGATCGCGATAATCGCGTCATCCACCAGTAGCCCCAAAGCAAGGATGAGAGCGCCCAGCGAGATACGATCGAGATTGATGCCGCCAAGCAACATGACAACGAGCGTCGCCGAAAGGGTGAGGGGAACCGCAGCTGCAACAACAATTCCAACGCGCCAGCCAAGACTAACGAGGCTGACGACCATTACGACCATCAACGCCACGAAGAATTTAAGTTGAAACTCGTCTACCGCGTTCTTGATGACTTCCGCCTGATCGATTACCTTCGAGAAGCCGAATCCCACCGGCAAATTGGATTGAATCTTCTTCTGTTCGACGTCAAGTGCTTTGCCAAGTTCCAATCCGTTGAAACGATCCTGCATCACTACATCCAGCATCATCGCTGGATCGCCACTATGGCGAACCAGGAAAGACGCGGGATCCTCATATCCACGCTTCACATCGGCGATGTCGGACAGTTTTAGAGTCCGACCGCCGGAGACGATTGGAGTGTCGCGAACGTCCTCAAGATCATCCAGCGCGCCGTCCAATCGGATGTAGACTCGCTGGTTTTGCGTATCGATTGATCCGGCGGGCGTCACCGCGTTCCGCCGCACCAGAGCTTCGAAGACGTCCTCGGGCTTGATGCCCAGTGTCGCGATGCGGTCGTAAGAGAACTCGACAAAAATCCGCTCCGGGCGCTCCCCAAGAATGTTCACTTTCTTGACCCCAGGCACGTGCAACAGCTCTTGGCGAAGTGACTCCGCTTCTCTGGTGAGAAGACGCAGCGGAAGGTCGCGAGCTTTTAATGCATAGACGGAGAAAATCACGTCCGTATATTCGTCGTTCACTACGGGAGGGAAAACGCCCTTTGGCAATTTCGGCGCTTCATCCTGGATTTTCTTTCGGCCTTGGTAAAACTCTTCCTGGAGTTCTTCAGGAGGCGTGTAGTCCTGCAGCGTCACCGTAAGGAATGCGAGTCCCGGTCTCGTGAATGTGTCGACGTGGTAGTAATACTTCAACTCCTGCATGCGCTTTTCGAGCGGCTCGGCGACGAGATCCTGCATCTCTTGCGCTGTTGCTCCTGGCCAGGCTGCCGTGACGGTGAAGACTTTGATCGTGAATGTTGGATCTTCCGCGCGACCTAGCTGCAAGTAGGCGATCGTGCCAGCGACAATCACCGCAAGAAGGAAGAAGAAAGTCACGGACTTCTCGCGAACCGCCAAGGCGGAAAGATTGAAACCTTGTTCGGCCTCAATTTCCTGCTTGAATTGCGGTTCTTGTACTTCGAAATCACTCATCGGGAGGCCGCCTCAACTGGAGTTACACGGACGTGCTGCCCCTCGGAAAGCAAGTGAGCCCCAAGCGACACGATCTCTTCTCCAGCGTGCACACCATCCGAAACAATGGCGCTTTCTTCTGTCATGCGGAGAACCTTGACCGGGCGAAACGAAACTGTAGAGGCCTTTCTGTCGAGCACCCAGACGCCGGCACCCTTGCCGCGATCCGTGATTGCCGCGTTGGGCACTGCGACCGATTGGGATGTTTTTGGCAGCGGCAGCTCGATTGTGACGGTCGCGCCGAGAGGAGCATTTGCGTCGCGCCCCTGAAGCACGTAGCGAGCCTCGAACGTCCGTGTGCCGGGATCGGCCGAGTCGGAGAGCTGCCTGAGCCGGGCGGGTGTTTCCCCTGTTTGTCCGAAAAGAGTCGCCTTCGCGACCGTCCCGAGACCGGGCCGCACTGTTTCCGGTAGATACACAGTGGCTTCGCGCGGTCCCGCGTGGGCTAGTTTCACAACCGTCTGCCCCGCAGCGACCACTTGCCCAGGTTCCGCCAGCGTCTCGACAACCGTTCCATTCGAGTCCGCGACCAGGATCGAATAATCGCCCTGATCCCTGGCGATCTTCTCCTGAGCTTCCGCGGCGGCGAGCTGTGCCTGCGCCGAATCGGCAGCCGCCTTGATCTGGTCATACGTCGAAGCCGACACCGCTCCGGTTCGAACCAGGCCGCGGTAGCGCTGCTCGTCCGCAGCCGCCTGGTCAGCCCGGGCTTTGGCGGATGCCACGTTTTCCGACTGCGCCGTGATCACGTGCGCGTAGTCGGTGACGTCGATCCGCATAAGCGGCTGTCCGGAATGCACATGCTGGCCGACATCCACTAACCGCCGAATGACTTTGCCCGAAACGCGAAAGCCGAGATCGCTCTGAACGCGGGCTGCGACGACTCCGGTAAAAAATTGCGTGCCCCCCTCGGGATGCGCCACGACCGCGACTCGTACGAGTTCGGGCTCCGTTCTCGGGTCCGCCTCAACATGCTTCCCGCAGCCAGCGGTGGTTAACACAAGTGACGCAACTGCGATTCCAATGTATGTCCCAACTTTCATCGATCGCTTCTCCAACACTTCTTTTTTTAGGTGTCCGAACGATTCGTCGATCCGCCCGGTTCGAAATCTCACGGCGTCCACCCTCCGCCCAGTGCACGAAACGAGCCCACCGCCGCCTGTGCTGCCGTCTGCCTTGCGACGGCCAGATCATCCTTGGCCACGAGAAGTTGCCGTTCCGCGTCCAGCACATCCGTAAGACCGATAACTCCCGCCTGATACGCTTCGAGCGAACGATCTCGGACTCGCTGCAGTGCGCCAATTTCGATGAGAATCTCGTCGCCTCTTGCTTCGGAGCGACCGAGAAGACTGAACGAATCTTCGACGTCCTCCGCCGCGTGCAGCACGGAATTCCGGTACAGCAAAATCGCTTCGGCGTTCGCCCCTCTCGCCTGCTTCACTTCCGCGTCAACCCTTCCGAAATCGAAGAGCCTCCAGCGCAGCCCCGCTACGGCGCTGGGCCGGAACCCCTTTTCGCGGAACAAATTTCCGGGACTGATGGCTTCGTTTCCAAGGAAGCCCGAAAGTGAGATCTTCGGGTAGTATTCCGCGAGCGCCTGGCCGATCCGCGCGTTCGAAGCGGCGACCCTTCGCTCCGCTGCAATGATGTCCGGGCGGCGGCGCAGCAGATCGGACGGGTCTGCGAGAGTGGTAATGGAGGGGATTACGGGGATGTCAGACGGCGCGGCCAGCTCGGCTGCGTAGGTGCCGGGCTGTGCTCCCATCAGAACGTCTAGACGATTGAGCTGCGCTTCGAGGATGATCTCGAGCTCAGGCACAGTGGCCCTAGCTTGTGCGAGGACGGCTTCCGCCTGCGCCTGCTCACGGTCCGAAGCGATCCCCGCCGCCTTTCGCTGCGAGACAAGTTGGAGCAGGTGCTCGTCGGTCGCGATCTGTTCCTTTGTGAAAATCAGCCGCGCCTGGGTCCCCCGAATTTGCATGTAGGCGTCGGCTGCTTCCGCAACGACGGAGACGCGCGTGCCCAAATGTTCCGCCTCCGCTGCCTGCTCTTCCTCCGTCGCCGCCTCCGCTCCGCGCCTGAGACCACCGAAAAGATCGATCTCCCATGAGGCAGCTACTCCGACATCCAAGTAACTCTGATTCCGGCTAAAGGTCGGAAAGGCGCCGGCGTATCTCCCGACCTGGCTTTCGAGCGATTGCCGGAACGAGGTCGACTGGGCGTTCAGGGTCCCAGAAGGCTTAAGACGCGCGCCGGCTTCCTTGGCCGCGGCACGTGCCTGATCGACTCGGGCGCGCGAAGCTGCGAGGTCTAGATTCTGACCGATCGCCCGCTGAACAATTCGAGCGAGCTCAGGATCGCCAAATCCCTCCCACCAGCGGTCGAGTGGCGGCGCGGCCAAGCCGGTTTTGCGCGCATCGACCGAGGAAGCTCCATGAAACGGCGATACCGTTACAGAGGGAGCCTTGTACTTCGGCCCGACGGCGCACCCGCCTGCAAGGATGCTGATCAAAACACAGACCGCGTAAACCGGCGGGCGGACGAACGGACGCTTCGCGTCCGCAACACTGCCCAACCTGTATGAGCCAAACTCGATCACTCTGCTTTCCCCTACGACCCTTCACCATTTAGATGACCATGGTCATCTATACAGATGTTTGATATCATCTAAACGGTACGTCGGGCAAGCGGAAAGTTTTCCGGGGGAACACCCTATGCGTAAATCCAAAGCGGAGACGGCAAAAACACGCGAGCACATTCTGGAGGTCGCCGCCGACCAGTTCATGGCTCACGGCATCAACGACGCAGGACTCGCGCGGGTGATGAAAGCCGCAGGCCTGACGCATGGCGGCTTCTACCGGCATTTCTCGTCAAAAGACGAACTGGTCGCGGAAGCGTGCCGAAAAGCCTTCAGCTCGCTCACTGCCGACCTTGATTCCGAGGGGGATCTGACGAAAATTGTCGGGGAGTATCTCTCACGCAATCACAGGGACAACGCGCGGACCGGCTGTCCGCTCGCCACCGTCGGCAGCGAACTGGCACGCTCTGACGCGCGAACACGCCGCGAGGCTACTGAGGGCTTTCTTCGAATCGTCCAGGTGATTAGCCGTCGGCTCAAGCGAGGCTCGGCCAAAGAAATCGTGGCGAAAGCCACGGCCATCGCCGCTGCCATGGTCGGCGCCGTAACGCTGGCCCGAATCGTTCCGGACCCGCGGCTTTCGACTTCCATCCTCGCCGCAGCTGAGGCCCAGATCCTCGAGGCGACTCGCAAGATGCGCTGATCAAGTTTTTTCGCGGTTTTCCTTCGCTGACTGTCCCCGTTTGCTCAGATACACTGCCGACCCCGATCATCCCGCGGCATCAACCACCGAACCAGAACATCTTCATACGAGACCACCCGGTCTCTTCCTGCGCCACATAAATTCCTGTACCATACTTAGATGATGCGCATCATATATGCTAGCGCGGAGCAATGGAAATAAAGAAGACGGTTTTGGCCGCGCGGAACCGTCCGAGACGAGAAGGAGCAATTCGAAAGGGCCCAATTATGAAAAAAAACTAGCAAAACGATCCTCATTACTGGAGCGTCCAGTGGTTTCGGTCGGGACATGGCCGAAACTCTGGCCGCCGATGCGCATAAGGTCTACGGCGGGGTTCGTGACCTGGCTGGCCGAAATAGCGCTGCCGCTGAAGCTCTTCGCGGAAAGGGCGTCGAGGTGTTGGAGCTCGACGTAACCAGCGATGCCGAGGTAGAGGACGGCATCAAGTCCCTGCTCGCTCGATCGGGAGGCAAGCTCGATGTGGTTATTAACAATGCTGGCGTCTTTTCTGCCGGTGTATCCGAGGGCTTCACGACCGGTCAACTACGTGATCTGTTTGACGTGAACGTCATAGGCGTCCAGCGCCTAATGCGCGCTACACTGCCGACGCTACGCGCCCAACGCGATGGTCTTGTCATCAACATTGGCTCGATCCTCGGCCGCGTGACTTTTCCATTCCTGGGTCTCTACGGAGCGTCAAAGTACGCTTTGGAGGCGCTAACCGATAGCTACCGTTATGAGCTTTCACAACTCGGCATCGATGTCGTGCTGGTGCAGCCGAGCGCATATCCGACCAACCTGTTTGCGGCGGCACAGAAGCCCGGTGATGCGCAGACGGGCACAGCCTACGGCGAGATTGGAACGATCCCCGGCAAGATGGTGGAGACCTTCATGGGCATCTTCGCTGGGCCCAACGCTCCCAATCCGCACGACATCGCCGAGGCAGTTGCAAAACTGGTTGCGACACCCAAGGGGCAGCGTCCTGACCGTGTCATTGTAGGCCAGGCGTTCGGGGCCGACGCGGTCAATGCCGCGGTAGCACCCATTCAGCGCCAAGTTGTGGAGGGCTTCGGACTAGGCGCGCTTGCTGCAGTAAAAGCCTGATCCGTAAGGGGCGGCGGGCAGAGTGCCGCCCCATTCCGCGCAACGAAAGGAAACGAGAATGTTACCCACCGAAATTGTTCGGGGCCTTTATGATGCGCTCTAGCGCGGCGATATTCCTGCCCTGTTCGCACCGCTCAATGATGATCTTTCCCCTGGACCGAGTCCTCAGCATCGCATGGTGAGAGGAGGAGGAAATAGTGAGAAAGAGCCTCCGAGGAAACCGTGATGCCATCCGAAGTACATCGGCTGACAGTGTTGATTGAAGTACCCATGTGGTCAGAAACCTGACGCGGAACAGAACGCGCGTCTGAAACATTTTTCATATCAAGGAATCTGATTCCTTGGAAGCATTAATTTTGACCGTAACCAGAAGCAAAGGAGACTAAGATCATGGCCCAAATTAAGATTGTCGATCCCGCTCAGGCGACCGGCAAGTCAAAAGAATTGCTCACCGCCCTTCAGAACAACATCAAGTCCGTTCCGAACCTGGCGAAAGCCCTGGCGAATTCTCCCGCGGCTCTGAAAGCTTGGATGGAGTTCGACAGTGCGCTTGACAAAGGCAGCCTCAATGCGAAATTGAGGCAGGAAATCGCCTTGGCAGTGGGACAAAAGAACGGCTGCGAATATTGTGTGTCCGCTCACACCGCAATCGGCAAGTTCGCGGGCCTCACGGACCAGCAAATTCTCAACAGCCGCCAGGGGCAAGGTACCTCATCCAAGGACACAGCGGCGCTGACGTTTGCGCGTGAATTGTTGGAAAAGCGTGGGCAAGTGCCGGCGAGTAGCATACAGGCGCTTCGCGATCAGGGCTTCACGGATGGAGAGATCGCCGAAATCGTCGCTCATGTCGCGCTGAAT
>WNFR01006649.1_pt1 | contig 11815 bp, 8 predicted proteins | sample 5400221 | NCBI WGS metagenome assembly WNFR01 (sample SAMN13153357, study PRJNA577476) | soil metagenome | isolation source: 40 cm soil under Madrone tree | place: USA:California | collected 2016-06-14 | reverse complement strand
CAAAGTTAATATGTGCCTCACGCCGCATGGCTTGGCGGAATCGGCGAAGGCTATATTCCAGTGCTGCCGCGTGATTGCCGTTCAATTCTGCCCAACTCAAGACGAAGCCTTGGAAAACCGCAAGATCGAATACCCCTGCGAGCAGAGCGTCATGCCATGGCTGGGTTCCTAGAGCGCCGGTCTCGTCCATCAAGCGAACGAAGGACTTCAAACCTTCAATGATTGAATGATATTCGGCCGTCAGATCAGGCGAATCCGCAGAGCCAGGGCTACTCAAAATCTGAATGATTGCGTCAAAGCCGAGTACCTGGGCGGCGTCAGGATGCTTTCCAAAAAAGACCTGCGCCATGGAGCCCACCGACATTTGGCGTTCGATGAATCCGGCGGCGCTATAGCGGTGATAGTGCATTGCCACGGAGGTTGGATCATAAAAGATCCGAAAGCTGCCGCTCTTCTTTTTCAGGCGATAGGCGAATTCGACGTCTTCCCAGGCAGCTTGTTTGAAATCACTATCAAAGCCCTCGGCCCGCCAATCTTCGACAATCGCTCTCTTTATCGACACGTTTGCGGTATAGAAAAAACGCCAATCGAGATTGGTATAAGGCACAAGGTCGGCATATCCGAATTGCTCGCCTCCGTGACCCTGGATATGACTCATGACGAAGTTCACGAATCCCTTATTGCTATTGGGCCAGATAATCTTGCCTAGTATCGCGATGTCGTTTGAGGGATTGGCGGAATGAAGCGCGCCATGTGTGCGGAAGAAATCGCTATCCACCGGCTGTATGTCATCACCCATGAAGAGAAGAATGTCGTGGCGGGCGATAGCAGCGCCGAGGTTACGAGCCATTGATGGCCCGCCTTTAACAATGCTGCGCCACTGAAGATTCGGCACCTTAAGTGAAAGGTCTGCTAGACGTCGTGGCGTGTCGTCAGTGGATCCGTCATCGATGACGATGAACTCCACTTCCATTCCTTCGGCGCATTCTAGGCAGCGATCGAGGGTCTGGCTCAGCAATTCACCCCGGTTGCAGGTCGGGATCACAACGGAGATCGAGCAGAGATTCTGCTTGGACTTATGGGGAAGGCTGGAATCATCGAAAGCGACTAGTGGTGGCGGCTGTTGGCGATAACCCGAGACTGCGCCACGCATGAGAATGTTGGCACGGCGTGTAACCCCGCTAAAGCCCTCGCGCATCATCACGCTTAATACACGGTGGAAGGCCAATTTAGGCGAACCGTTGTAGAAAGAAACCGCGCGAGGAATTGCGCGGCACAAGGCAATGGCGTCTGCAAACCGACGACGCGGACGCAGCAATTGCGCACGCGCTAGTCCGAATTCACCGCGAATCAACCGCCGGACAAACCTCAGCGGCTTTGTTAGTTGCCACGACCTTGAGGCGGCCCATGTGGAGACTTGCCGATCGCGCCCCTCCACCACCTCCTTGAGACTGGCGATCTGCCCGTCCCTTTCAGCCAAGGCTTGATTGAGGTGGGCCAACTGCCCATCGCGCTCGCCCACCAATGTAGAGATTTCGCCATCGCGTTCCACCAGCATCTGGGTGAGGCTGGCGATCTGTCCGTCCCTTTCAGCTACGACTTGATTGAGGTGGACAATCTGCCCATCGCGCTCGCCCACCAACGTGGAGATTTGGCGATCACGCTCCACCAGCGCTTGGCTGATGTTGGCGACCTGTCCGTCTCTTTCAGCCACTGCGTGGTTGAGGCCGGCAGCGTGGACCTTTGATCTATTTAGCTCAAAACGTTCCAATTGCCGTGCGCCTAGGGTCGCAAAGTAGTTTATCAATACTTGCTTTTCGTGAAAGTCTGGTTGAAGCCAATGCAAACGGTTTTCATTTGGCGCGTTATTTAATTGAAAAACACCAAGGCCATGTGAATGGGTAAACTCTAGGTTATTCGGATAGCGCGCTTGAAGTTCTTCCCAGAGCTTCCACACACCGAAGTTGCGCTCGCGAACATTGGTATCGTGAAACATGACAACCGCGCCGAGTGCAAGTTTGGGCAGCCATGTGTCGAAATCATGGCGCACCGCCTCATAAGTGTGCAACCCGTCAATGTGCAATAACTCTATCGATTTATCTCCAAAATAGGTTGCGGCATCATCAAAAGTCATTCGCAACAGTCGAGAAAATCTTGCGTAGTTTTTTTGATTATGCGCATTAACTTGGGTGAAAATTTCCTCGCTATATTGACCGGCCTGCTCGTCACCCAGCCAAGTATCAACCGCATAGCATTTTGAAGGAATATTGGCCTCAGCTACTGATTGGCAGAATGTGAAATAGGAATTGCCACTATGCGTGCCAAGCTCAACAAATATCTGCGGGGAGACCTCACGGATCACCCACGCCGCAAAAGGCAAATGCCCCATCCAAGGGTCTGGGGGTGAAAGGGAGTTTGGTGTAAATGATGCTGCTGCGATTAAACTGGTCGGGATCATGTCATCATTTTCAAAGTTAACAGCTTTAGTTTGAGAGTTGGATTGCCTATCATACCGGATGCCACGCTCCTCGATCCTGATTTAACCGCGATTTCCCAATCGACCGATGGTCGGTTCCGCGTTAGCGATGATCCGAACTGTAAAATCGTGGCGGAGAAGGTACCCAAAAAGAGCAAAACTAGCATCGGCAAGATTTCTTCTGTGTCGCGAGTCTAGTGAAAGGCTACGTTTGCCGCAGCGGCCAGGGGTGTCCCTACCGTTTACCTCATCCGCGGTCGCCAAATCGGATAGATAGGGTAATCTGAATGCGGCATGATCGGTTAGCCACCCACTCCATGCGCGTGGCTCATCCCGCCGCCGCCGGACAAACCGCTCCGCCTCGCTATGGCAACGCGGCCATCCCGGCTGGACCAAAACCCAGCTCCGCTGTTACATAAATCCCGGCTGTGCAATCGGGGGCCGGTCAAGAAGCAAAAGGGCAACCGCCGCATGAATTTAGATGAATACGCGCGTCGCGATGGCACGGATTTGGCAGACCTCGTCCGACAAAAAGAGGTCACGCCCAAAGAACTGGGCGAACTCGCCCTCGCTGGCGTCGAGAAGGTGAATCCGCGGCTCAACGTTGTCATCGAAACGTTTCCCGAGCGCTTGGCCGAGTTATCGAAATTGGAAGCACCGAGGGGGCCCTTTGGCGGCGTGCCGCTATTGGTCAAAGACCTACCCGTCGAAAAAGGTGTCCGGAGCGAAATGGGCAGCCAGCTGTTCGCTGGCTATACTCCCGATCACGACAGCGAACTCATGGTCGCGCTGCGTCGCGCCGGATTCGTCAACCTGGGACGCACCGCGTCATCCGAACTCGCCCTGGCGGCAGTGACCAAGTCCAGGCAGTCGGGCGTCACGCGCAACCCCTGGGATCCCAGCCGCTCGACGGCGGGCTCCACTGGCGGCGGCGCGGCCGCCGCGGCGGCGGGGATCGTGCCGATCGTGCAGGGTAGCGATGGAGGTGGCTCGATACGCAATCCGGCCTCATTTTGCGGTCTGGTCGGCCTAAAGCCCAGCCGCGGTCGAATCAGCGCTGGGCCCGACGAAGGCGATTCGTTCAGCGGCTTGAGCATCTCCTTTGCCATTACGCGCACGGTGCGCGATTGTGCGGCCGTTCTCGATGCGGTTTCCGGAACCGCGGTGGGCGACCCCTATGAGATAGCCCCACCGGCACGACCGTATACTGAGGAAATTCGGCTTCCGACGGGGCGCCTTCAGATTGCATTCACTACCCGTGCGTGGTCGGGTCTGCCTCTCGATCATGAACTTGCCGAAGGTGTCACCATGGTCGCCCATGCCCTCGAGGGCATGGGGCATTTCATCAGCGACCAGGCGCCGTCGTTCGACTACCAGCAGTTTCTTGCGGCCCAGATCGACTTGTGGTGCGGCCACACGGCCTACCTTATCGATTCTTTTGCGGAAATGCTGGGGCGCAAACCCACGCCCGACAATTTGCAGAGCACGACCTGGGCAACCTATGAGGCGGGCAAACGTCTTTCTGCGACGCGATTCCTGGCCGCGGAAGCGCTCTACAACACGGTCACACGCCAAGTTGGCCAGTTCTTCCGACACGCCGACATCTTGCTGACACCGACTTGCACGGTCGCACCGCTGCCGCTTGACGCCCATGACATCGATGCGCCAGGGGCCACGGTGAAGGATTTCTTCGACCATCTGGCTCCGATCGAAACATTCACGGCGCTCTTCAACGCCACCGGCCAGCCTGCGATGTCGTTGCCGCTCTGCTGGAGCAGGTCGGGGCTGCCGCTGGGGATGCAGCTCGTCGGTCGTCTCGGCGCCGAGGCGACTCTGTTTCGCCTAGCGGGTGTCCTTGAGCAAGCCCTGCCCTGGCGCGACCGCCGGCCGCCGATCCATGTTGGGGCCTAGATCACGGATTTGGTCCATCTGCAGTAACGCCCGAGAATAGCTTCTCTTGCGCACGCTTCATTGCCCGCTGACCGGCTGCGCGATACACAGCCAGCCGGAGCTTGGCATGTTTTGGTGGACCAAATGTTCCGCTCGCGCGCCGTAGTCTTGAGGCCTGCGGTAAATGCCAAATCACCAATCCCAGGAACCTCCGCCCAACGGCCAAGAAACGAAATTTTCGCCCTCTGCCGGGATGGCAAAAAATACTGAGCCACAATGCATTATTGACTCCGAAGGACGCGCGGCACTAGATTACAGAACAAAAATAACGTTTGTGCATATCCCCGCAAATTCCGGGTTCGTCACCGGTAGCGCGGAAGAAGCGCACCGCCGCGGGAGGCGATTTGGCCGATCAACAGAGCACATACCAGCGGGAACGCATCTTGCGCATTGCTGAGGTCGCGCAGATTGCCGGTGTCAGCAAATCATTGGTACGGCAGTGGGAACAGCACGGACTCATCCGACCCGCCAGGTCACGTGGCCGGTATCGCCAGTTCGATGCAAAGACGGTCGAGCGCGTTCTCGACATCGTGAGGTTGCGCAAGATGCAGGGGCTCGGCATTGACGCGATAAAGGTGGTCTTGGCGGAGCATGACGCTCCCGCCAAACCGTTTGGGGAGCGCCTGCTGGAGCACCGGCTAAAGGCCGGCCTCAGTCTGCGCGACGTCGCCCGGCGAACAAAACTATCCTATTCCTTCATCAGCACGGTCGAGCGCAGCTCGTCTGGCGCGTCCATGGCATCGCTGAAGAAGCTCGCACAGTGTTACGGCACGTCCGTCACGGCCATTCTCAGCGACGAGTTCGAGCGCCCGAAGAAAAACCGCATCGTCAGGGTGGGCACTGTTCGGCCAACTCAACTCCTTGGGCCCAAGGTGCACGTTGAGCGCCTAACGGACTTTCCCGTGAAGATCGATTGCGAGCGCTGGCACCTCGCTCCTTGGGCGAGGAGCGGTACCGCTTACGCGCACGAGGGCGAGGAACTGATCTATGTGTTGTCGGGGGTTTTCGAGATCACCATCGAAGGTGTGGGCATCCAGAAGTTGCAGGCGGCCGATAGCATCCACTTTGAAAGTACGCGACGGCATTCTTGGCGCAACCCCACCAACCGCGAGGTTCTAATTCTATGGGTCAACTCCAACCCAATGTTCTGAACTCAGCTCTTCCGGGAGCGCCGACTTTTCTAAAGGCGCCGTCAGACACGCCGCTGTCCGAGGACAGCGGACTTACGGCTGCCGTTCGCGAAATCATCGCTGACGTACGGCAAAATGGCGACGCCGCATTGAGGAGGATGACGCAGAAATTCGACGGTGTAGCTCTCGACAATTTCATTGTGAGTTCTGACGAAATTGAAGCAGCGCGGCGACGTCTTGACGATAGCCTGTTGCGGGACCTCGAGTTCGGTGTAGAGCGGATCACGGCCTTCGCGCGCCTACAACGACAGGCGCTTACCGCCGTAGAGGCCGAGGTCCTGCCCGGGGTGCATATCGGACACCGCCTGATTCCGGTGCGGCGGGTCGGCGCCTATGTGCCAGGCGGGCGCTATCCTCTGCTGTCGTCGGCGCAAATGGCAATCATCCCGGCGAAGGTGGCGGGCGTCGACGAGATCCACGTGTGTACACCACCTAAGGTGCATCCGGCAGTTCTGTATGCTGCTCATCGGTCGGGCGCGACGCGAATCTATCGCGTCGGTGGCGCACAGGGGATTGCCGCGCTCGCTTTCGGTACAGCGACTATTCCGGCCGTTGACAAGATCTGTGGGCCGGGTAACAAATACGTCAATGAGGCCAAGCGACAGGTCCTTGGTTTCGTCGGCATCGATCAGCTTGCCGGACCGAGCGAGATTTTCATCATCGCCGACAAGACAGGCGATCCCCGAATAATTGCAGCGGACTTGCTTGGCCAAGCGGAACACGACGTGGATACTCGCGTGGGGCTAATCACGGACGACGCCGATCTGGCTCGTGCTGCGATGACTGAGATCAAGCGCCAGTTGCCCTTGTTATCGACCGTCGATGTTGCACGGGTCGCGTGGGAGCGGCGCGGCGAGGTGGCGCTGTGCCCTGATCTCGATGCCTGTATCGCCTACAGCGACCACGTCGGCCCGGAACATCTGCAGGTTCACACGGCCGACCCAACGGCGATTGGCGAACGACTACGCAACTACGGGTCGCTTTTCATCGGTGTGGAAGCATCGGTAGTCTATTCGGACAAAATTGTTGGAACGAACCATATCTTGCCGACTGGCGCCGCCGCTCGCTACACCGGAGGCGTATGGGTAGGAACATTTCTCAAGGTGTGCACTCATCAGAGGCTGACCAATAGGGGTGTCGAGGTCATCGCGCCCATCGCCGCGCGGCAAAGCGCCCGGGAGGGATTGGACGGGCACCGGAAGGCCGCAGCGATCCGGCTTGACCCTGCGGTGGTCTGATGCCGTTCGTCGACATTTGGTCGCGCCGCGACCGAGTTGCAGGACCGAATCGGTCCGTGTCTCCTGCAATGTGATTCGCTAACGGACACCACAAGGAGGTACGTCATGAGCACTCATCGAAGATACCAAGGCATCGTCATGCCTCCGCACCACACGCGGGGTCGTGGGATGTCGCGTAGAGCATTGCTCAAGGGCAGTGGGGCACTGGCCACCGGCCTGCTCATTTCGCCGCTCGTAGGCGGCGGGCGCCGAGCCTTTGCTGCAGTTGAGGATCAGCTCAGTATGATGGGTTGGGCCGACTATATAAGCCCCGACGACATCAAGATCTGGGAGAAAATGACCGGCAGTAAGCTGATCTACGACTCATACGCTAGCAACGACGAGATGTACTCTAAGCTGCAGCTGGCGAAGGGCAACAGCGGTTACGACCTGGGCATGAACACCGATTTCATGATCCCACTGCTGATCAAGGGTCACCTGATTCAGCAGTTTGATAAGTCGCAAATTCCCAACTTCAAGAACGTTCGACCCGACATCGCCGGACCCGACTTCGACCGGCCGAATGACTTCACAATGCCAAAGAGCTGGGGTTCGGAAGGTTTCGTCTACGACAAGTCCGTCATCACCCGAAAGATGGAGACCTGGGGCGACTTTCTCGATGCCATTCGCCACGAAGCGAGCGGTCGGGCATCACTGCTTGACGACCCGCTCGCCGTTGCGCCGTTGTTTTGGTCGAAGGGCGTCTCCTGGAATACGACTAACGAAGCAGCTCTCAAAGATGCCGAGAGCCAGGTCGAGGAGCTGGCGAAGCACATCAAATTGTTCAATTCCTATCCTGTGCAGGATGTGGCAGGCGGTACGATCGTCCTGGCGCAATGTTGGAACGGCAATGCTCGCCAGGCGATTGACCAGTCGAAGAATCCCAACCTGGTCTTCGTGTATGGTGCGCCAATCACGGAGGCGTGGCTCGATAGCTATCACTTGCCGACAGGGGGGCAGCGTCTCAAGGCGGCGCATTCCTGGGTCAACTATGTGCTCGATCCGCAAGTGGCTGCGCGGGAAATCACCTACACAGGCTTCCTCTCGCCTGTGAGCGGCGTCGAAAAATATCTGGATCCGAAGGTCGCATCGGATTCGTTGATTTTCCCACCGGCCGAAGTGATGAAACGCGGCGAGCGAACACAGCGCAACGAAACCTATGAGCGACGCATCCATATCCTGACCAAGCTTAAGGCCGCCGCCACACTGTAAAAGGCGGGCGCCAGATCCCTGTCTGGCGCAAGACTGCTGCAAACGGACCGTCGCGCGGCGGGAATCGCTTCCGCGACGGCCCTTCTTGCGATTTGGAGGGTACCATCGGCGATGGCCAGCGATGTGGAGTTAGAGCGGGTCACCAAGCTGTTCAGTGACTTCAAGGCCGTCGATGACGTGACTCTCCACGTGAAGGCGGGCGCGTTCGTTTCACTGCTCGGAGCCTCCGGGGCTGGAAAATCCACGGTCCTGCGCATGATTGGCGGATTCGAACTGCCGGACCAGGGTATCATTCGCATCGGTGGCAAAGACGTGACGGACCTTCCGCCCTATCGGCGTGACGTCAATACCGTATTCCAGAGCTACGCGCTCTTTCCGCATATGACGGTCGCGGAGAACGTGGCGTACGGATTGCGCCAGGACGGCGTGCCTCGCCAGGAGCGTATGACGCGCGTCCGCGAAGCGCTCAACATGGTGCAGATGCTAAAGTTGGCGCATCGCAAACCGTCCCAACTGTCCGGCGGCCAGCAGCAGCGCGTAGCCTTGGCGCGCGCGCTGGTGAAGCGCCCGTCAGTGCTTCTTCTCGACGAACCTTTGGGGGCGCTCGACCGCAAGCTCCGCCAGCAAATGCAGGTCGAGCTTAAACTGCTGCAACACCAGTTGGGATTAACATTCATCTTCGTCACGCACGATCAAGAAGAGGCGTTGGCGATGTCCGATACTATTGCGGTTATGCGCGATGGCCGTATCGACCAGTTGGGCACGCCAATTGAGCTCTACGATCAACCCCGCTCCGCGTTCGTGGCGAGTTTCATTGGGTCGCAGAATTTTTTCGCCGGCGCCATAGAGGCGCAAGGCCGGTTGAGTGCTGGTGGCGGCGTGATGATCACTGCTGCCCGCGTCGCCGAGGGTGCCACGCCGGGCAATCGGGGACTTGGCGCCGTCAGGCCGGAGAACATTCGACTTTCCGCCGCCCAGCCCACTGCGGCCAGCAACAAGGTCCAAGGGCGCGTAATGGCCGTCGTCATGCTGGGGGACATGGTCGAATACGTATTGCGTCTCGAGAGCGGCGAGGAAATTTTCAGCCGACTACCGCGAAGCGCCAGCGAGTTGCCGCATCAAGACCAAATGGTTTGGGCGCACTGGACGCCGGAACGGGCCACCATATTTCCTTTCGAGGTCTTCGCCGCTCGCGACAGCGGGCTTACTCGACGCAAAGAGGGCGGCGATCAGGATGAGTGAGGGCGCGGCGGCGATTGCCAGCGAGCTTGAGCCCCGCGTCCCGCGAACTGGGCCTCGGTCTAAGCTTACGCTGCGTCGCTTGATGCCCCGATGGTACATGGCCTCACCCGCCCTGCTGTGGTGGGGGTTCTTCTTCGTTATTCCTCTGATTTGGATAGCCTATTACAGCCTGGGCGTGAAACCCGACGACTTGTCGGCGGGCGCAGTGTCGCTTGAGCATCTGTCATTCGACAACTACCTCACCGCCACATCTGAGATCTTTCTGCGTGTGTTCTGGGTTACAGTGCGAACCGGCGGGCTTGGCACACTGGCTTGCGCTCTGGTCGGGTTTCCAGTTGCCTATGCGCTTGCCAATCACGTTTCCCCACGCTGGCGCGCGATCCTTCTGTTCCTACTCGTTCTGCCATACTGGACTAGTTTCCTGTTGCGCACTTTTGCCTGGCGCATTGTGCTCGCGCCGGAAGGTACGCTGTCAGAAGCATTGCAGGCGTTGGGTATCCTGCATCAGCCGATCGGAATGCTGGACACCAATGCCGCCGTCCAGCTCGGCATCATCTATAACTATCTCTCCCTCATGATCCTGCCGATGTTCGTGGCCCTCGATCGAATCGATCCCGCGCTGCCGAAGGCCAGTATGGATCTCGGGGCCGGCCCAGTCGCGACATTCTTCTTTGTGACGGTACCTTTGGCCGCTCCCGGCATTCTCGGTGGCCTGCTGCTGACGTTCATCCTGGCGACAGGAGATTACGTTGTGCCGGCAATACTCGGCGGGGCCCGAGGGCTGATGGTCGGCAATCTGGTCGCTACGGAGATTCTCGCTTTCCAAAACCTGCCGCTCGGATCGGCGATGGCGATCGTGTTGATCGGCATGCTAGCTATGGTCGTCGTCGCGACCGCTGGGACGCTCATGGCGATCCGTAGCGCCTTTCGGTTGCTGCGCGGTCCGGCAATTTGAGGGCGACGATGGCGGTGTCGACGCGAAGCATCCAACAAAGGCGCAAATCACTCGATCCGACCAAGATCGCTATGTTGGCGTGGATGGTGCTCGTCTTCGCCTTCCTGTTCCTGCCGATCTTCGTGGTCGTGCTCTATTCCTTCAACGGCGGGCGAAATCTCTACATCTGGACAGAGTTTTCGCCCTATTGGTACGGCGAGGCCCTCGCCAATCCGCGCGTCGTGAGTGCGCTCGTAGTGTCGTTTGAGGCTGCCTTGATTAACGCCGTGATCGCAGTCTCGCTCGGCGTGCCGGCCGGAATGGCCTTGGCCCGCCGCAAGGGCAACTGGACTGGCCCCTTCATGGTGCTCTTGTTCGTGATCCTTGGTACACCCGAGCTGGTTTCGGCCATCGGACAAATGATCTGGTTCGACCGCATTGGACTCTTCGATGGCCTAACTCGACTGTCGATCGGACATTCCCTATTCAATACCGCGGTAGTGGTTCTGATCGTCAGGGCCCGAGCGGAAGGATTGAGCGAGGCGCTGGAGGAGGCGGCGGCGGATCTTGGCGCACGGCCCTGGCGAAGCTTCTTCGAGATCACGCTGCCGCTGATGTTCCCTGCCGTGCTGGCGAGCGTGTTGCTGGCGTTTACGTTCTCCTTCGATGACGTGATCATCTCACTCTTCGTGCAGCGGCCGGGCACGTCGACGCTGCCGATACGCATCCTGTCCTCGTTTAAGCCCGGTCTGAAGGGCGACGTCGCGGCGATCGTGGTGATGACGCTGGTCGTGAGCCTCGCAGGCGTGTTGGCGGCGGCGGCACTTCTCATGCGTGGTGATCGGCGCGGTCGCCCACTCGGCGGAGTGCTGGATTGAACCGCAAAAAGTAGATCACTACAGGTGTAGGGCGCAAAAATGCGATCTGGCGCTTTCGCCCGATCATATCAGGTGTGAAACTCTCCCTCTGATGATTTGAGCATGGCGTGGAGGGATTGGTGTTTCGATGGGCGGCGAGGGCACTGGCGGAATTTTTCAAGGCTAGAGCCTCGTTGGTCGCTGAGAACCTTTGCCTCCGGCAGCAACTGCTGGTCCTTCAGCGTCGGCACCCTCGGCCGCGGCTGACGGATGTCGATTGGCGTTTCTGGATCCTTGCACGCCGCCGGTTCTCAGGCTGGCGGAGGTCGCTCTGCTCGGACGGTCGCCAAGTACATGCGTCGGCCGCATGGGCAAAAGCCGTCTCCCGGGTGGCGCATCTTTCTCAAACAGCACGCTGGCGAAATCTGGGCTTGCGACTTCATCGGCGTGCAGACGATTCTCTTCAGAACGCTCTATGTCTTCTTCGTGGTCCGCCATGCCAGTCGCGAAGTCCTGCATGTCCAGGTAACTCAACATCACGGCACGACGGCGCTGCTGGCGAGCCGACTGGGTCGTTGACCTCGACATCAAAGGGTTCTTCGACAGCATCGACCACGAGCTGATGCTCAAGGCGCTCCGCAAACACACGGACTGCCGATGGGTGCTGCTCTATGTCG
>WNFR01006647.1_pt1 | contig 11816 bp, 12 predicted proteins | sample 5400221 | NCBI WGS metagenome assembly WNFR01 (sample SAMN13153357, study PRJNA577476) | soil metagenome | isolation source: 40 cm soil under Madrone tree | place: USA:California | collected 2016-06-14 | reverse complement strand
TTCGTCACGAGTAGCGATATCGCCCACTTGACGAATGCCCAGCGCGTGCAGCTTTTGTTCTGTAACTTTGCCGATGCCGGGAATTTCTCGCACATCAAGCGGAGCCAGAAACTTGGCTTCTTGTCCCGGAACCACGTAGAGCATGCCGTGCGGCTTTGCTTTGCCGGAGCAGACCTTTGCGACCAGACGCGAGGTGCCGATTCCAATCGAACAATTAAGCTCGGTCTCGCTCTTCATTTTGTGATGAAGTTTGTGAGCGGCGAGCAGCGGCGGGCCGTGCAGGCGTTCGGTGCCAGTCATGTCGAGATACGCTTCGTCGATAGAAACCATTTCCACCTGCGGCGAAAACGATTCCAGAACGTGATGGACCTTTTCCGAGCAGGATCGGTAGCGCTCAGGATGGCCGTTTACAAAAATCGCCTGGGGACAGAGCTTGGCCGCGGTTCGTAGCGGCATGGCGGAATGAACGCCGAATTTGCGCGCTTCATATGAGGCAGCGGCAACAACTCCACGCTCGTGGCGTTGTCCGCCGACCACAACCGGTTTGCCTTTCAATGATGGATCGAACAGTTCCTCGACGGAGACAAAGAACGCGTCCATGTCGACGTGGAATACGGTCCTGGGAGACGGCTTGCTCATGAAGAGGATCTGCTTTGGCTGGAGCAGCGCTTCCAGCCCTGCACTCATAAGGCTAAATGGAAGTACGGATTTAGCCGCTGCGGTAGTTGCGGCAAATGTACCTCAGGGGGCTAAAGCCCGCATACCCTCGCTCCTTTAACGCAGGGCTGGAAAGCCCTGCTCCACCCTGAAGGCAACCCTGCTGGATCTGACGTCGACCCCGGGTGCACTTGGCTCTGAAAGCCCTGCTCCAACTGACCTGAGCGCCTGCTCTACCCGATCTGGAGGCCCGATAGTTGAGCTGATTATCGCAGTTGTTGGGGTCAGCACGATCTACACCAGAATTGCCTGCGAATGCTGCTGCCATACTCGTTCATACGCGCGGGCATATTCGCGGGCGGATACGCGCCAGGAGAAGTCCTTGCTCATACCATTGCGCATGAGTTTCTGCCACGAACCTTGGTCGCGATAGACCTGTGTAGCCTGGTGAATCGCGCGGAGCAGAGCCTCTCCCGTGTACTCCTGAAATTTAAAGCCGGTGCCTTTCTTTGTGCGCGGATCCCAAGGGTCAATGGTGTCGTCCAAACCCCCGGTGGCGCGGACGACCGGCACTGTCCCGTACTTCAAACTGTAAATCTGACTGAGGCCGCAGGGTTCATAGCGCGAGGGCATCAGGAACATGTCTGCCCCGGCCTCGATCTTGTGAGCCAGAACATTGTCGTACGCGATGCGGACGGCAATCTTCTCCGGCACCCGCCGCGCCAGCCGGAGAAACATTTCCTCATAAAGCTTGTCGCCACTACCGAGCACCGTAAACAAAACATCTTCCAGAGCGAGCCGGTCAATTACCTGGCCTATGAGGTCAAAGCCCTTCTGCGCGGCAAATCGTGACACGATGCCGATAACGGGCGGCGTGGGATCGGCATTGCTTAAGCCGAAACTTGCCAGCAGATCGCGCTTGCATTCCTGTTTTCCGCTCAAATCCTCGGACGAATAGTGCGCCGCGATGAACTTGTCGGTTGCAGGGTTCCACTCCTCATAATCAACACCATTCAGGATTCCGATAACCGATTGTGCCCGCTCTTTCAGCACACCCTCCAGGCCGAAACCAAACTCGGATGTTTGGATCTCCTGAGCGTATTTTCGGCTGACTGTGGTGATCAGGTCTGAATACGCCAGCGCACCTTTCAAGAAATTTACGTTGCCGAAATATTCCATCTTTGTAATCGTGAAGAGGTCCCACGGAAGCGTTAGCAACGGCAGAATCTCAGGCGGGAACAAACCCTGATATCCCATGTTGTGGATGGTGAAGACCACACCAGAGCTATGGAAGGCCGGGTCTTCAACGTACTGAGTTCGCAGCAGAATTGGGACTAGGGCAGCCTGCCAATCGTGGCAGTGAAAAACATCCGGCACGCCCAAAATCTTCGAAGCTTCCAGCACTGCGCGGGAGAACAGCGCAAAGCGTTCAGCATTATCGGGAAAATCGCCCGATGCAGTTCCATACAGCCCATCGCGATCGAAGAAGGGCGGGTAATCGACGAAGAAGAAGCGCACCCCCGGATATCCGGCGCCAGTCAGGATCGAACAAAAACGGTAGCGATCGTCAAAAGGGATGGTAATGCTCTGGACGACCGTGCGCTCCTCGGGAATGCGAGTGTGCCGATAGCGCGGCAAGTAGACGCTGATCTCGTGGCCCATGGCAGCCAGCGCGCGCGGCAGCGCCCCGACCACATCTGCTAACCCCCCCGTCTTGGAAAAAGGAACAGCCTCGGAAGCGACGAACGCGATGTGCATGAGCCAGAAGCTCCAGCCAACCTCTCCAGTTCTCGCTATGATATGGGGCGAGGTGCTCGCCTTGCGGGCGCGCCTCACAAGTCTAATTGGCAGGACAAACGAGGGTCAATGAAAGCTTCCCGCGCGCGGGTGCCTCGAAAGAAACCGAAGCTCGGCCAACATTTTCTCAACGACGCATCAGCCGCGCTCCGCATCGTGCACGGTCTCGGCGACGCATCGCAATCCACGGTGTTCGAAATCGGTCCCGGGCGTGGCGTGCTGACTTCCCTTCTCTCGCGGCGGGTGCGGCGGCTGATTGCAATCGAAACCGATCGGGTGTTGGCCGCTCAACTGCGCATGAAATTCTCGCTTACTCCGAACGTCGAGATTATTGAGGGCGATATTCTGGCCGTCGATTTCAATACTCTGTTTGGACCGAAGCCGGGCAGCACACGGCCAGGAATGGAGAATGTCCCCGATAAAGTTCGAGTAATTGGCAATCTGCCCTACTTTATTACCTCGGACATCCTGCTGCGGCTTTTCGAGAACAACAGGTACTTCGAGATGCTGGTGCTAATGGTGCAGAAGGAAGTTGCCGACCGGATTGCTGCGCGTCCAGGAACCAGCGACTATGGACTGCTTTCTGCCACAGCACAGCTCTACGCCAAAGTTGAGAAGCTGTTCACCCTTGATCCTGATTCATTCGCACCGCCGCCCAAAGTGCATTCCACAGTGCTCCGGCTGATACTTTCTCCGCAAGTGGAGAAACTACGAGTTAACGAGGCAGAGTTCATGCAGTTCTTGAAGATTTCATTTGCCCAGAAACGAAAGACGTTGTGGAACAACTTGAAGTCAAAATATGCATCCCATGATCTCAAGAGGGCGATGGCAAAAAGTAAAATTGGGGATTCGATGCGTGCTGAAGCACTGTCGCTGGAACAGAGCGCAAACTTGTTTCGGGCACTCACAGCCGCAGCCAACCCGCCTAACTAAGGACGACGGTTCACATGCTGCGAGAACCTGCTGTCGCGGGGCGCTTTTATCCGTCGAATGCGGAAGTGTTGCGTCAGGACTTACACTCTTACCTTTCTCCCGGGGCCGAGCGCATCTCCGCGATTGGGTGCATCGTCCCTCACGCCGGTTATATGTATTCCGGACAAGTAGCAGGCGCCGTGTTTTCCAGATTGGAACTTCCAGACCGTTGCATCGTGCTTTGCCCGAACCACACCGGGCGCGGACATCCACTCGCAATCATGAAATCAGGGCAGTGGAAGACTCCGCTCGGCGCTCTGCCGGTGGATTCCGATTTAGCTGAACGGCTCATGGAGGCTTTTCCGGCTCTTGCGGAAGACTCTGCTGCCCACCAGTTCGAACATGCGATCGAAGTCGAGGTTCCCTTTCTGCAAGTTCTGCGGCCTGATGTGAAGTTCGTCCCACTCGCGATTGGAACCGGACAGCTCATCATCCTGCTGCAGCTCGGAGAGGCCATTGCCCGCGTGATTCACGGGCTGGAGCGATCTACGTTAATCATCGCTTCGAGTGACATGAATCATTACGAGGACGACGCCACCACGCGGGTTAAGGACCATAAGGCAATCGACAAGATTTTGGCGCTCGACCCTGCCGGACTTCACAAAACCGTCATAGATGAAAGCATCAGTATGTGCGGCTTCGGCCCTGCCGTAGCGATGTTAGCGGCGGCAAGAACGCTCGGCGCGAAGAATGCCGAACTGGTGCAATACGCGACCTCAGGAGATGCTTCTGGTGATCGCCATGCCGTTGTGGGCTATGCCGGAATTGTTGTTACGTGAGTGCAACTTCGCTGAGCTTTGCCGCGTGTGCCTTAGTGATTCTGTGCAGCACTCAGCAGCCGCAGCGCGCGCGATCGCGTCACCGTAATCACTGACGAATCGTCTGCAATTTGCTTCAGCACCGGAGCAATTGCCTGGATGTCGCCAAAGCTGTGCTCTCGTTGCAGCTCTTCCATGCGCTTCAGGTCTTGTTCGAGAGCGAGCTTTTCGTATTTGTGAAAATAACTCAATCGGCGGCCATACTCGAGCGTGGTCGAGAGGCTCTGAAAAATTTCTGTAAGCTGCTGGATTTCCGGAACCGAGGAATAGTTGTAGGTCGCCTGGGAATTGCGGCTTTTATCTTTATAGACGAGCGTCTTTGCTCCCGTGTTTGCCAGGTTCTTGCGCCCGGAATCTGCTTTGCCGGTGAAATAGTGCGCGCCCTTGGCAAGATCGAATATCCGGCCGCGCGTCTTATCTGACAAAGTAAATGCCAGTGGCGTTGGATCGCCAGGCCCTGACTGTTCGTCGAGTTTCCCATCGGAGGTATAAGAGCTTGGCCCGTCGGCGGCGACGCTGATTTCGTAGTGGCTGGGGTTGGCTCCAGGAAAATCCAGGGTGAATTGGACAGTTGCTGCAGGCTGCGCGTCGGCCGCATAGGTTGAAGAGGAAATGAATATCGAAGAGCAAATCAGGAGCAGCGCACGTGCTTGCAGACGCATTAGCCAAGATTATGCCAAAAATGCCGAAGCTGCGGCGTGTACGTTGCTGAGGCCTACTTGTTCAAAGGATCCCAGCGGCTAAAAAAGCCGGTTTCGTCTCAGGAGCTAACCCGGCGCTGCGCCGCCCTTCCACGGTTGCTTTTGGATTGAGAAAGGAAGCTCGACTACTACCGAGCCGCGGCGCCTTGCCGGCTCAGTGTTGCCCAACTGTGCAGGTCACAAATGGCGATGGCCAGCGCGTCGGCCGCGTCGGCGGGCTCGGGAACCTGCTCCAGGCATAGCAGGCGCGAGACCATGAGCTGCACCTGTTCTTTTTCTGCCCTTCCATAGCCCACCACCGCTGATTTGATGGTGAGCGGTGAGTATTCGGCGATCTCGATCTTGTGCGATGACGCTGCCAGCATTGCCACCCCGCGGACCTGTCCCAGTTTAAGCGCGGATTTCACGTTTAAGGCATAGAACACATCTTCAATCGCTACGCGATCAGGGCGATGCTGCTGAATGATTCCGCAAAGGCGATCAAAAATTGTAGAGAGCCGGGCAGGCAGAGGATCGCGAATGGAAAGCTTGATTCCTCCAAAGCAGACCGGCTCCAGCTTGTCTCGAGAGTCCAGTTCGACTACGCCATAGCCGGTGCATTCCGTGCCGCAATCGATTCCGAGAACGCGCATTGCCAACGAGTCTACTAGAACTCAGGTTGGGTCCATGACGAATGAAGTTTACTCTCTGAATCCGCAGCCATTTCGATTATGCACATTTGAAATTGTGATTGCCTCAAGTTTTCCGCCCGGCTGGCCGAATGGTAATCTAGTCATTCCGTGGCATGGGTGAGTACGTGTGTTCGGGACCTGGCGGTCTGTCCGCGGGAAATCCATATCTGAAACCAAACAGGAGCAGGCAATGAAAATCGGCATACTGACGGGCGGTGGAGATTGCCCTGGACTGAATGCGGTCATCCGGGCGGCCGTTCGTAAAGGAAGCTTCCACTATGACGACAAGTTCGTCGGATTTCTCGAGGGCTGGCGCGGCTTGGTGGAAGACATGAGTATGCCGCTGGATCTACACGCGGTGGCGGGGATTCTGCCGCGGGGGGGGACCATTTTGCGCACCTCGCGAACCAATCCTGCCAAGAAGCCCGACGGACTGGACAAGTGCATAGCGACGTTGAAGAAAAATGGAGTAGATGCGCTGATCGCAATTGGCGGCGACGATACGCTTTCTGTCGCGACTAAGCTCTTCGATAAAGGCGTAAAGGTCGTCGGTGTTCCCAAGACAATAGACAACGATCTCGCAGGGACCGATTTCACCTTTGGATTCGACACGGCAGTAAACGTTGTGACCGAAGCTATCGACCGCGTTCACACCACCGCCGAGGCGCACAATCGCGTAATGGTCGTTGAGGTGATGGGACGGGACGCAGGTTGGATTGCCATTTACAGTGGCATTGCCGGCGGGGCGGACGTCATTCTGATTCCCGAGCAGCCGTTCGACGTGGACAAGGTTGCCGCCAAGATTCGCATGCGACATGCGCGCGGCCGCTACTTCAGCATCGTTGTGGTTGCTGAAGGCGCGAAGTTTGCGGCTAGCAACGGTTCTGCGGTTGTTCAAGGCGGGGAAAAGGACGAGTTTGGACACGCGCGTTTGGGCGGTATCGGCAACACTCTGGCCCAGGAGCTTGAGCGGCGTACCGGGTTCGAGACACGGACAGTCGTGCTGGGTCACATCCAGCGCGGCGGTTCGCCGACCGCATTCGATCGCGTCCTGGCAACCCGCTATGGGCTAGGTGCGATTGACATGGTGCATCGCGGCGAGTTCGGTAGAATGGCTGCGCTACGTGGAAACAAAATCATTTCCATCCCGCTGGCTGAAGCCACTGCTAAGAACCGCACCGTGGACCAGGAGATGATGGATGCGGCTTTTGGCATTTTGGAAGATGTGGAGAAGGAAGCCGTTGCGGGTTAGCGTGCAATCCACCGCGTTTGAAAAATAACCACAGAGCGTACAAAGGTCTCACAGAGGTCCACAGAGAAATCGACGAAACCTGTTCAGGAGGAGCTAATGCGTACACTTTTGGTTTTGCTTCTCGTGACTCTTCCCACTTCCCTGCTCGCCCAGGGCGCACCTCCGCAGGGTGGCGCCGACCAGCCCTACACAATGGAGTACTACTATAAAGTCCAGTGGGGACATCAGCAGGAATTCCTGCAGCTTTTCCTGAAGAACCATTACCCACTGCTCAAGAAAATCGTCGAAAGCGGCCGCATGCTTTCGGTGAAGATTGAGACTCCCGCCAACCACATGACCGAGGACACGCGCTGGGATTACCGCGTCACCATTAAATTCAAGAACTCAGCCGTCGCGACCACCACGAATCCGGACGAGGAAAAGATCATCAGGCAACTTTGGCCCGACCAGGAAACCTACAAGCGCGAAGAACAGCGGCGATTCGAGATTTTGCTGGCTCACTGGGACCTGCCCGTGAGCGACGTTACCCCTGCAAACAAGTAACCTACGTGCCGCCCCAACCAGCGGGAAGATTGGCGGAACGCACACCCCGTTGTGATCACAATCACGGACAACTGCGCCTCCATGCGGCCATCATCAACCTGGTTATAGCGAAGAACGTGCAAGAGGAGGGACTATGAAATTCCTTACCGGAATTTTCCTGCTGGCGTTAGCTCTGCCTCTGTTCGGTCAAAGGAACCTGAATACGGGTGTTCCGAAATATAATCCCGCGGTGGAGGCGGTCTTCACGGGCACCGTTGAGGACATGGTCGATCGCCGATGTCCAGTCAGCGGAGGCATGGGTTCGCACATCCTGCTCCGACTGGAGGACGACACTCAGATTGAAGTCCACCTGGCGACCACCGAATTTACAAAAATGATCGAAATGAACCTGCGCAAGGGAGACCGCGTTGAGGTCACCGGATTTAAGACGGAATTCGAGGGTGTGCCAACGATTTTTGCGCGCGCGGTAAAGCGCGGAATTGACGAATACGTGTTCCGTTTTCAGGACGGCAAGCCGGCTTGGTAGGGCGAGACTCCCTACTGACCTAAAATCAGCGGCAGTCCATTCTTGTTATTGCCGATCACTACCACTTTCGAGTTAACGCTCTTGGCCAAGTTCTCAGTCGCTTCAATTCCCTTCCACTCCAGCAGCTGCGGGCTAATACCCTGGGCGACAATTTGCTGGAAGTCGCGGATTCCCGCCGCTTCAATGCGCTTACGTTGTGCCTCCTGAGTTTCTTTTTGCAGGCGGAAATTCATGGCCAACGCTTCCTGCTCGGCCTGCTGCTTGGATTCGATCGACGTTTTCAGGGTTGAGGGCAGCTGGATATCACGCAGAAGGACGTTCTCCACCACCAGGCCGCGCTGATTGAGCTGCGTCGTGAGCTGGTCGAGGATTTGTTTTCCCACCAATTCTCGCTCGCCCGTGTACAGTGCGTTGGCACTGTGCGAGGCCGTAGCTTCGCGGATTGCCGAACGCAGCGTCGGCTCGACGACCCGCGTTTCATAATCAATGCCAATCTTCTGAAAAACTTCGGCGGCGCGATCAGGATTCAGGTGGTAGATCAGCGAAGTATCAAGGCTCATCATCAGCCCTTCACTCGAAGGCACACTGGCGGATTCCTTGATGCTCTGCGTCTGAATGGACAGCACATTGTTCGTCTTCAGGGGATTGATGACGTGAATTCCTTCCCCGATAGTTTCTCCCGTCACTTTTCCGAATAATGTGAGCACGCCCACATTGCCGGTCGGCACTCGTGTGACGGAATTAAACAGCACAATTATCAGCACCAGGCCAACGATGGCCAAACCTATTAGGCGAATCGCGTTTCCACCGTTTGCGTCGATTACTCTTCCCCGAGGACTGTCGAAAATCGTCATGGCAGTTCCCTCCCCTGAGTGGATTTTACGGGTCAGCGTGCGGCTGGGTAAGTGACTGGTGTGGGACTGAGGCACGCGAAAGTGTCTCGATGCGAATGAAGAAATGAGCCAGAAGACTGCAAGTGATCATCAAATTTCAGATGAACTCCGAGCGTCCGGCTTCGTGGAAGATCCTCTCAGCCTTCGCCATTATTTATCTGGTCTGGGGATCGACCTATCTGGCGATCCGCGTCGGTGTGCGCGAGATGCCGCCATTCCTCATGGCCGGCTTGCGCTTCACCACCGCGGGCCTGGCCCTCTATCTCTGGATGAGGTTCACCGGAGTCAGGTCCCCGAACTGGCGCGAGTGGCGCGGCGCCACCATTCTCGGCACTCTGATGTTCCTGATCGACTACGCGTGCCTGTTTTGGGCGGAGCAGCGGGTGCCCTCGGGCGTCGCTGCCGTAATTTTGGCCGCCATTCCAGTTTGCATCACGCTGCTCGAGATTGTTTTCCTTCGTACGCAGCGGCTCACGGTTCGGCTAGCGGTAGGTTTGGCTGTCGGAATCATTGGCGTAGCCGTGCTGATGAACCCCTCATCCTCATTGGGCGAAGCACCGCTCGATCGCGGAGGAGCAATCGCGTTGCTGGTATCGTGTTGCGGATGGTCAATCGGCACCATCGTCAGTCGCAGGCTTGTTCTGCCGGAATCAAAACCAATGAGTGCAGCCGCTCAAATGTTGTCGGGCGGCGTACAGTTGCTGGCGCTCGCTGCCGTCGCCGGCGAGTTCGCGAATTTCCACGTACACGATATTTCTGGAAGCGCGTGGTTTTCGTTGCTCTATCTCATCATCGCGGGATCGATCATCAGTTACACAGCCTACGTCTGGCTGCTGCATTATGAGTCGCCGACTAAAGTGGGAACCTATGCTTATGTCAACCCGGTGGTTGCGGTGATCATTGGCGCAGCGTTAGGTGGCGAGACTGTCGGCCGCCGCACGATATTAGGGACAGCGCTGATCCTCGTGGGCGTTATAGCGATTACGACCACTAAGGCGAGACAAGTCAGAACTGTGCAACAAGAGAGTTCAACGGCATCGGTTCGAACCGCGGCCGATTAGGGATAGACACTTTTCCACGTCCCTCATCCCTCCGTCGCCACGCCGTCATCCTGCCATTCGTTCCCACAGACGCTGCAGGTCCATCTGAATTTCCGCGGCGCGCCATCCGCCGTCTTCACCAACTCCTCAAACACGACGTCCGTCGAGCGGCAGCTCGGACAGCGCACATTCATCTCTTTCTCCCAGTCCTGCTTCTCCGACGCCGGCTCATCCTTGGGCTCGTAATACTCCAATGCCCGCACGGCCCACGGCCACCCAATGCGCATGATCTTCACGCTCACGCCCTGCGCAAAATTCAGCGTCCCGGGATCAACGCTGGTGGCCTTTTCCTCTCCAACGAAAAAAGGTATCCCTGCGGCATCCAGCCTGCTTTGCACTTCCAGAGCGTCGCGCAAGCTCCATACCGTGAGAAACTCAACCAGCTTGCGCTCTTCTGAATAAGGATCTCGGGCGCTGGCGGACTCCACCGTTCCGCGATCAACTTTCTGGGTACCCCATTCTAACGACGCGTTCTTTGCCACGTTAGGGTGGGGATTTGCGACGCGTTTGCCTTCGAGCCCGCTGCGCGGCTCTGCTTTTACTTCCAGCTTTCGTTGTGAGAGTTCTTGCGCCAGAATCTGCTGCGCAATTTCCGTCAGCTGGGAACGATCCCGCGCAATCGCGACGAGCTCGCCATCCGTCATCCCCCGATAATGTTCGGAGAGCCGCAGCCACTCTCCTGCCGCTTGGATCGACCCCATGTCCGCCTCAACGCTCGCAACAAGCTACACCGGTGTGCCATTCCGAGCAAGCGAATGCCCGCGTGGGTCGGACACTCCTGTCCGACGCCTCTGACTTTGATTTTGCCTTGGCTTTGGACGAGGCGAACAAACGACGAATATGATAAGCTTCCCGACACATGGCTCGACGCCCCGATCGCCGCAGCGACGAAGAAATCATGTCCGGCGACGATCTCAAAGAAATGCGCCATGGCCTCTCCCGCCTCAGCGTCGACGCCGTCCGCCACGCGTACCAGACTGCTTACGCGCGGTGCCGCATGGTGAATGACCGTGTCCCTAGCGCCCGCTCGATCCAGGAACTTGTCCAGGTCTGGAAACAATTGTGGAAGTGGCGCTGAGGACAGGGATCGGGCACGCGTCCTGAAACAGCGACTTTTGGCGTCCCATGGTGGGACGCCTTTCAGGTGCCTGAGACGGCAACTGCGGCGGCATTCACAGCAGTAGGTTCAACGCCGCTGGATCCCATAAGCTTCCAGGCCTCGCGGTATTGCTCGAACGGTGACTTTTTGACCTCGGAGTTATACATAGCGCTGTGCGATTTTCAACGACGACCACGGGAAAGACGTACCAGGTGTCCTCCGGGAAAATGTATGCAGCGAGAAAGTCAATTTCATCCGCGGTGTATCCGATTTTGGTAATCCAGCTCCGCGCGTTGCGCGTCCGTCGACGACAGTGCGTCGGCTTCCAGGCTTTCCCACACCGCATCCAACAGTTCGGCTTTCTCGAAGGCGGAGAGATTTTCTATTTGGTGCCGCAAGTCGCTCATTGTGTATAACCCTAGCGCGGTTTCCCCCACCTGGCAAGGGTGCTTTCTTCGTGCTAAAACACCTAAAGGGAAGGGACCGATGCAATACAGAGAGGAGAATCCTATGCAACTTCAACCTGACTACTTAACTGCATATCGCAGCCTAAAACTGACTCGGGACTCCGAAGGTGTCCTGGTTGCCGAATTTCACAGCAACGGCGGGCCATTCACTTTCACGGCACAAGATCATACGGAATTTGTCGATGCCTTTTACCGGATCGCGCAGGACCGAGCGAACAAGATTGTAATCTTAACCGGAGCAGGCGGGGATTTCATCCCTCAGATAGATTTTTCATCTTTCGGCAACGTCGCCGATCCCGCCACTTGGAGCCAGGTTCACG
>WNFR01008960.1_pt1 | contig 11818 bp, 13 predicted proteins | sample 5400221 | NCBI WGS metagenome assembly WNFR01 (sample SAMN13153357, study PRJNA577476) | soil metagenome | isolation source: 40 cm soil under Madrone tree | place: USA:California | collected 2016-06-14 | reverse complement strand
CTCGGGCGCCTGGTGTGTCCGGCCCGCGGTCGACGCGTCGTACGACGCGCCCGTGCTGACGAGCACGGCTCCGAGATCCTGATGGCCGAGGTCGAGCTTCACCATCTCGTACGGCCGCTCGACGAGGAACGGGGTGTACGAGTGCGCGACCGGCCGCAGCCCCTCGAGCGCGAGCCCGGCGGCGACGCCGATCATCAGCTGCTCGCGGATGCCGACGTTGAAATGACGCGGATGCGCGGGCAGCTCGCCGACGCCGATCTCCGCGGAGACGACCGCTACGCGCTCGTCGCTGGCGAGACCTTCCGCTGCGAGGGCGTAGAACCGGCTGCGCATGCTCATCGTTTCTTCTCCATTTCGGCGACAACGACGTGCGGGCGCATGCCGGTTGCGGCGGCGAATGCGCGCTCGATCGCGTCGTGGTCGCGCCCGTCGCAGCGCGCCGCGCTCCAGCCTTCGAGCTCGAAGCGCGCCTCGACGCCGCCCGGCCAGTGATAGGTGGACGAGAAGTTGTCGACGACGACGACGTTCAGCGTGCCGAGGCCGATGCGCCCGGCATATTGCACGGCCTCCCAGTTGGAGCCCTCGTCCAGCTCGGCGTCGCCGACCAGGCAATAGACGCGTCGCCCGGTGAGCGCGGAGCCGACGCCGATTGCAAGCCCATGCCCGAGCGACCCGCTGCCGATGCCTGCAGCGGGGACGAGCGTGCGATCCGGGTGGTACCCGAGCATGGACGCGAACGAGCCGAAGCCATCGAGCGCGTCCGGCGGGATGAGCCCCTTGGCCGCGAGCACGGCGTAGAACGCCGCGGGCCCGTGGCCCTTGGAGAGCAGGAACCGGTCGTCCGGCTGCAGCACTCGGTCGTGCAGCACCCACAGCACGTCGAGGGTCGAGAGCGAGCTCCAGTCGTGCTTCTCGTCGCCGGTGAGCTGCGTGAGCAGCTCCGGGAGGTCGTCGTAGCCGAGTCGTTCAGCAGTCGCCATACACGCACGGTAGAACCTCAACTAATGTTCAAGTCAAGTGTCTCGCGAGCTGACCATCGGCGAGCTCTCTGACCGCAGCGGCGTCTCGCAGTCGGCGTTGCGGTTCTACGAGCGGCAGGGGCTCATCGCCGCGCGGCGGACCGACGGAAACCAGCGCCGCTATCCCTCCGTCACGCTCCGTCGCGTCGCCGTCGTCCAGGCGGGGAAGGCGGCCGGCATCCCGCTCGAGCGGATCCGCGACGCGCTCGACTCCCTGCCCGACGAGAAGCAGCCGACGAAGCGCGACTGGGAGCGGCTCTCCAGCGAGTGGCGGGCAGAGCTCGACGAGCGGATTGCGACGCTCGAGTCGATCCGCGACCGCCTGACCACGTGCATCGGGTGCGGCTGTCTCTCGCTGAAGACGTGCCGACTGCTGAACCCCGACGACGAGGCGGCTGACCTCGGCGGAGGCGCTCACTATCTCCGTCACCAGAAACGCATTAGGGTGTCGCCTCGTGGACGACGCCTGGCGCAGCGAGCTCGCTGAGTTCATCCGCATCCCGAGCGTGAGCGCGGATCCCGCGCACCGTGAGCACGTCAAGCAGGCGGGGGAGTGGGTGTGCGACTTCATCCGCTCGAAGTGCGGCGGCACGGCCGAGCTGACGCCGTTCGGCGAGAAGGAGCTCGCGCTCGGGGAGATTCCGGCGTCGAACGGCGCGAGGGACGCGCCGACGGTGCTCGTCTACGGCCACCGACGACAAGGGGCAGGTGTGGATCCTGCTCAAGGCGGCGCAGCGGCTCGTCGAGCAGAACGCGCTCCCGGTCAACCTGCGCTTCGCCTGCGACGGCGAGGAGGAGATCGGCGGCACGACGATCGTCGACTGGATCCGCTCCGACGACGTCGGCGCCGACGCGGGAATCATCTTCGACGGAGGCATGCTCCGCGTCGACGTCCCGATGTTCAGCCTGTCGACGCGCGGGCTGATCGCCTTCGACGTCAAGGTGAAGACGGGCGACCGCGATCTGCACTCAGGCATGTACGGCGGCGCGGCGCTGAATGCGATCCACGTGCTCATGCGTTCGCTCTCGGCGGTCACGGCCGGGCCGACCGGCCTACTGCCGGACTCGCTGAGGCAGGGGATCGTGCCGCCGACACCGCAGGAGCTCGAAAACTGGAAGGCGCTGCCCTCGGGCGCGGACGAGCTCGCGCTGCAGGGCGCGCGGCCGCTCGACCAGCACGCGGCAGAGCAGTTCAACATCCGCACGATGGCCGAGCCGTCGGCGGACGTGAACGGCATCATCGGCGGCAAGCCCGGCGTGCGGAACACGACGCTCTCGGTGCACGCGGCGGGCGAAATCACGGTCCGTCTCGCGCCGGGACAGGACGTCCAGACGATCGGGACGGGGGTGGAGAAGCTCATGCGCGACGCCGCGCCCGAAGGCGCCGAGCTCGACATCAAGTGGGCGGGCGTTCCGGCAGGCCTCATGCGGCCGGACGCGCCCGCGATTCAGCTCGGCGCGGACGCGTTCGAGCAGGTGCTCGGCGTGCGGCCGCTGCTCGTCCGCTCCGGCGGCACGCTGCCCATCGTTCCGGCGCTCGCCGACGCGGGCATCCCGACGGTGCTCACCGGGTTCGGCCTCCCCGAGTCGAACGTCCACTCGCCGAACGAGAAGTTCCTCGTCCGCTACTTCGCACAGGGCGTCGACACGGCGGCCGCGCTCTACACGAAGCTCGCGGAGCTGCCGACGGGCTAGTGCTGGTGGTGGCAGGGGAGCCAGGCGTGGCCGAACTCACGCATGGCGTCGATGATCGGGAGAAGCGACTCGCCCTTGCTCGTCAGCTCGTACTCGACGCGCGGCGGCGACTCGGGGTAGCTGCGCCGCTCGACGATCCCCTCCTGCTCGAGCGCCCGAAGTCGCTCGGCGAGGGTGCGGGGGCTGATCCCGGAGCAGGAGTGCTCGAGCTCGGAAAAGCGCCGGGGGCCTTCGGACAGGTCGTGGACGAGGAGGGCCGTCCACTTCGCGCCGACGATCTCGGCGGAGGCCGCCACGGCGCAGGTGGTCGATTCGTGGACGGCGTTCATGGTCCTCGCGGCCATGCTCGGATTGTACGCCCAGCCCCCTACGACCACGGCGGCGAGTTGTACACCCACCGCCCGGCCACCATGGTCGCGACCACCTGAACGGCCTCGAGGTCATCGCTGAACGGATCCCGGTCGAGCACGACCAGGTCGGCCGCCCGCCCCGGCAGGAGCGTCCCGCGGAACCGCTCGTCGTGGGACAGCCAGGCCGGCGCGACACACGTTGCGTGGAGCGCCTGGTCGATCGTCAGCCGCTGATCCTCGCGCCAGTGCCGGAGCACGGCCGCGACGACGCCGGCCCACGGGTCGAGCTCCTCGATCGGTGCGTCCGATCCGTTCGCGAGGAGCGCGCCGGACGCGAGCAGCGAGCGGAACGAGTACGTGCCCTCGAGCTCGTCCGGCCAGAAGCGCTTCGCCAGGTGCTCGTCCGACGGCGCGTGCGTGAACTGCACCGACGCGGCGACGCCGAGCGCGCCGAAGCGCGCGACGTCCTCCGGTGTCAGACACTGCGCATGCTCGATGCGCTGGCGCAGCCCGCGCGGGTGCCACATGTCGCGCGTCGCCTCGAACGCGTCGAGCGCTTCGCGGTTCGCGCGGTCGCCGATCGCGTGTACGCCGACCGGCCACCCTGCCTCAGCGCCCGAGCGCACGATCTCCGCGAGCTCCTCACCGCTCGTGATGCGCACGCCACTGCCGTCCATCATCCACGCGGTCCGCGAGCCGAGGGTCCCGTCCATGAACACCTTGAGATAGCCGACCCGTAGGAGCGGCGACCCGATGCCGCTGCGCAGCGACAGGTCGCGCAGCTCCGGCAGCTTGTCCGCCGGTACTGATTGCCACACGCGTAGCTGCGCGCCGAGCTCCTGCCACAGCCCGGCAGCGCCGAGCCACCCGTCCTTGTCGTGTACGCACACGACGCCGCGCGCGTGCACGACCTTCACGCCTTCGCGCATCGCGTGCAGGTACTCGCCCGCAGGAATGACGAGGTATCGCTCCTTGAAGCGCCACGCCGCCTCCTCGCGCAGGACGCCGGTCGGTTGGCCGCTCGCGTCGCGCTCGACGACGCCGCTCTCGACCTCGAGATCGCCGCCCGCCATCGCGAGCGCGGCGGAGTTGAGCCACAGCGAGTGGTAGTCCTTCGCAATCAGCGCCGCAGGCCGGTCGGTGACCGCGTCGAGATCCCCCTTCGTCGGCTCGCGGCCCTCGCTCCAGTCGCCGCTGCGCCAGCCGTACCCGCGCAGCACGTCGCCGTGCGGCTTCGCAGCGGCGACACGGGAAAGGGTCTCAGCGAGCGACGTGCACCCGTCGAGCTTCACCTCGTGCTGCGCGACCGCCCATGTCGGGAAGTGCACATGCGAGTCGGTGAAGCCGGGGAGGACGCAGCGGCCGCCGAGGTCGACGACCTCAGGTGTGGCGAGCACCGTCTCGTGGGTGCCGACTCCGCCGGCGATGCGGTCGCCCGCGATCGCGAGCGAGCGCGCGAGCGGGAGGGAGGGGTCGAGCGTGCGGATCGTGCCGTTTTCGAGGATCATGCCCCTATGTTCGACCACGTCGTCCTCAACGTGCGCGACTACCGCGCCAGCAAGGCGTTCTACGAGCAGGCCCTCGAGCCCCTCGGCTATCGCCTCGTCCGCGACTCCGAGGACCGGCACACGGCCGGCTTCGGTACCGACAGGATGGAGTTCATCGTCAACCAGCGGGAGCCGTCAGGCGGCAGTACCCACGTCGCCTTCACCGCCCCAGACCGACCGGCCGTGGACGCCTTCCACGCTGCCGCGCTCGCCGCCGGCGGTCGCGACAACGGGGCGCCCGGCATCCGCGAGCAGTACCACTCGAATTACTACGCTGCCTTCGTGTACGACTCGGACGGCAACAACATCGAAGCGGTGTGCCATGTGGGACCAGCTGACTGACGAACAGCGCGAGCTACGTGACCTCGTCCGCACGCTCGCCCGGGAGCGCATCGCGCCGCGGGCGGCGGAGATCGACGCGTCGCACGAGTTCCCGTGGGACGTCGTCGACCTGTACCGCGAGAACGACATCTTCGGCCTCTTCTTCGAGGAGCAGTACGGCGGGCTCGGCACGGGCACGCTTCTTGCGCTGATCGCGATCGAGGAGGTCGCGAAGGTGTGCGCGACGAGCGCGCTCATCCTCGCCGTCCAGGAGCTCGGCTCGCTCGGGATCAAGCTCGCCGGCAGCGACGGACAGAAGGAACGGTGGCTGCCGCCGCTTGCGAGCGGCGAGTGGCTGTGCGCGTACGCGCTCACCGAGGCGGGCTCCGGCTCCGACTCGGCCGCGATGCGCTCGACCGCGCGGCGCGACGGCGACGAGTACGTCCTCGACGGCTCGAAGCGGTTCATCACGAACGCGTCGGTCGCGAACGTCTACACGGTGTTCGCGAAGACGGATCCGTCCGCGGGCCACGCCGGCATCTCCGCGTTCATCGTCGAAGCGGACACACCGGGCTTCGAGGTGACGCGCCTCGAGCCGAAGATGGGCATCGCCGGCTCGACCACCGGGGAGCTCGCGTTCGAGGGCTGCCGCATCCCCGCGGCGAACCTGCTCGGTGCCGAGGGCGACGGCTTCAAGATCGCGATGCGCATCCTCGACCGCTCGCGCCCCGGCGTCGCTGCGCAAGCGCTCGGGATCGCGCAGGGCGCGACCGACTACGCGCTCGAGTACGCGAAGACGCGCGAGACGATGGGCAAGCCGATCGCGGAGCACCAGCTCATCCAGGCGAAGCTCGCCGACATGGAGACGGAGTGCGAGGCCGCGCGAGGCCTCCTCTACCGCTTCGGGCGCATGGCCGACGAGGGCGCCGACGAGGCGGAGCTGACGAAGGCGTCGGCGATGGCGAAGCTCAAGTGCGGTGACGTCGCGATGGCGGTGACCACCGATGCCGTGCAGATCCTCGGCGGCTACGGGTACATCAAGGAGTACCCGGTCGAGCGCTTCATGCGCGACGCGAAGATCACCCAGATCTACGAAGGCACGCAGGAGATCCAGCGACTCGTCATCGCGCGCGAGATGCTGAAGGAATCGCGCGCGTTCCTCCTCGCCGGTGTGAGCTGATGGACGAGATCCGGCCCGGCCTGTGGACGTGGACGGGCGAGCACCCGGAGTGGACGCCCGAGATGACGTGGGGCCCTGAGGTGCGCTCGTACGCGGTGCAGATCGAGGACAAGACGTACCTCATCGACCCCGTGCAGCCGGCGCCGTCCGCCGACGGGATCCTCCTCACCGTGCCGTGGCACCGACGCGCCGCCGACGAGATCGGCGTCGCGGTGCTCGACGACCCGCCGCAGGGGATCGAGACGCGCCCCGGCTACTTCGCCGAGGAGAGGGTGTACTGGATCCCTGCCTTCAAGGCGATCGTCATCGGCGACGCCTTCATGGACGGGGACACGCCGCCGTTCGAATGGGCGAGCGACGATCCCGACGCGTCGAACCGGCTGGCGGCGCTGCTCGAGCTGCCGTTCGAGCTCGTGCTGCCGACGCACGGCGACGTAACGGATCGCGCGGCGTTCGAAGCGTCGATTGCCGAATGAAGCTCGACGGCATCCACCACGTCACGTGCATCACGGCGGACGCACGCGCGAACCTCGACTTCTACACGGAGACGCTCGGCCTGCGGCTCGTGAAGAAGACGGTGAACCAGGACGACCCCACCGTCTACCACCTCTTCTACGCGGACGAGAAGGGGACGCCGGGCGCCGACATCACGTTCTTCGAGTACCCGGGCTCCGCGCCGGGTCGCGCCGGCAAGGGGATGATCCACACCGTCGTTTCGCGCGTCGGTTCGGACGAAGCGATCGAGTTCTGGCGCGACCGCGTCGGCAGTGTTCCGTTCACCGATCCCGACGGCCTGCGGCACGACCTCGTCGTCTCCAGCGCCCCCGACGCGCCGCTCGTTGCGGAGCATCCGGAGATCCCGCACGAATTCGCGCTCCTGGGCTTCGAAGGCGTGTGCGCGTACGCGTCCGACTTCGAGCGCAACGACGAGTTCCTCGCGGCGCTCGGCTTCGTCGAGGGCGAGGCGCGCGGCCCGTCGCGCGGCGGCTGGATCCGCTACGAGCCGGCGCCGCCGGAGCCGGGGATCCCGGGCGCCGGCACCGTCCACCATGTCGCGTGGGCGTCGGCCATGGAGGACGAGGACGCGTGGCGTCAGCGCGTCACCGAGGCCGGCGGCCGTCCGACCCCGGTGATCGATCGTTACTGGTTCCACTCCATCTACTTCCGCGAGCCGAGCGGCGTCCTGTTCGAGATTGCGACGCTCGGGCCGGGCTTCGGCGTCGACGAGGATCCCGCGCATCTCGGCGAGACGCTCATCCTCCCGCCCGCGTACGAGCACGTGCGCGGCGAGGTCGAGCCGCTCCTGACGCCGCTGCCGAACCCGCGCGAGAGCTGGTCGCGCACCTAGGCCGCAACGGCCAGGTCCGGGGTCTGGCCCCGATACGAAACCGTAACGGCCTCTCCACAGCGCTCTCTTGAAACAGCGTCGCCGCCGCGGGGACCTGTGGATCACCCGTGACGAAGCCGTAACAGGGCCTGGCCCCCGACGTGTCCTCTAGGGGTGCAGCGAGGTCGTGTCGACGACCTCGAAGTCGCTCCCGGTGATGCGGCCGATCGTGTGCAGCGCGTCGTTCGACCAGTGCGGATCGGGCGCGCCGCTGATGTACCAGTTGGATCCGTTGTCGGCGAGGATCATCCCGTAGGTCTTCAGCGCCTGGAGGACGATGCGCGCCTGGCGCGGGAAGCTGGAGATGTCGACGCCCGCCTTCAGCCGCACGCGCAGTCCCATCGGCGGCAATGACGGGTCGTCCGACGACGACGCGTAGTGCCGCGCCGGATAGATGTACGCGCGACGCGTGCGCTCGCCGGTGAAGCGCAGGGCGTGGTCGATGACGCCGCGCGCGACCTCGTCATAGCGCGCGAGCCCGGGGAAGATGGGGAGGCCGGCGGCGTCCGCCGATGTCCAGCCCGCCGGCCGCACGTGGTTCGAGCGGAGGTTCCACGTCGCGCCGGAGCCTGCAGCCCAGCCGGACTCGGTGCGATGCAACGCAAAGAGCTCGTAGAGGCGGCACGCGCTCTTGTCGACGAGGATCGCGTGGTGGTCGCTGCCGCCTTCGATGCGCACGTCGTTCGGAATCGGATACCGGACCTTGTCCGATTCGTCGGCATAATCGAACGAAAGGCGGTCGCGCGGCGTCGTCTTCGACACGATGTCGAAGGGGATCCCGATCCTCTGGCCGTCGTACAGGCCGGAGCCGAAGTCGGGATGCAACCCGGTGTCGAGGCCGATCGACGCGATCAGCTGTGCGGAGTCGGATGCGACCGGAAGCGTGTCGACCCGCCCGTTCCACGGGTTGTTCGCCGGGAGGATCGGGCACGCGGGCGCTCCGGGCAGGCGCAGCGCGGACGCGGAGCCGCCCCCGCCGAGCAGCACGAGCGCGGCGAGGAGAACGACGTGTTTCACGCCGCGGGCAAGGTCACGGTCACCGTCGTGCCCTCGCCCTCGCGGCTCTCGAGCTCGATCGTGCCGCCGTGCTGGTCGACGAGCGCGCGCGTGATCGCGAGACCGAGCCCGGTGCCGGGCACGGCGAGCTCGTTGGCGGTGCGCGCGCGATAGAACCGGGAGAACACGTGCCCCTGTTCGTCGGCTGGGATGCCGATGCCGCTGTCGGCGACGACCACCCGGCACGTCTTCCCGTCGCAGTCGATCGCAACGCGGACCGAGCCGCCGGCGCGGCTGAACTTCACCGCGTTCGAGAGGAGGTTGTCCATCACCTGCGCAAGGCGCCGCTCGTCACCGTGGATCTCCGCCATCCCATTTGCATCGAGGAGGATTCGCACCTGTTTCTCACTCGCCCACGGTCGCACAGCCTCGACCGCCCGCTCGGCGATCTGCGAGAGGTCGACCGCCTCCCGCTTCAGATCGACCCGCTTCGCCTCGATCTGCGCGACGAGGAGGAGGTCCTCGACGAGCTGATGCAGCCGGTCGGCGCTGCGGCGGATGACGTCGAGATAGAGGCGTCCGCTCTCGCCGATGCCGTGCTCCTCGTCCTGGAGCATCTCGAGAAAGCCGGAGATGGAGGTCAGCGGCGTTCGCAGCTCGTGCGAGACCGTCGCGACGAACGCGTCGCGCATGCGCTCGAGCTCCTTGTCGGCAGTGACCTCGCGCAGCGTCCAGATGCGGCCGATCGGGTACCCGCGCCGGTCGCTCACGAGCGCCGTGTAGCCGCGGAATACGCGGCCCGTTCCCTGCAGCTCGAACTCGTCCGTCGTCGCGTCGCCAGGCGAGTCGGCGATCTCTAGCATCCGCTGGCGATAGCGCTCGGGATCTGCGAGCTTGTCCGCGATCGCGAGCAGTCGCTCGCCGGCCGTTCCGTCCGCGGGCATGCCGAGGTCGGTCGCCATCCGAACGAGCGGCTCGTTGACGATGAGGATGTTCCCGTCGACGTCGGTGAGACAGATGCCGTCGATCGTCGCGTCGAGGAGCGCGCGCTGGCGTGCGACCGTCGTCGACCGTGCGCGTTCGCTTGCGCGCAGCTGGTTTCCGACGACGCCGGAGCCGAACCCGACCACGCAGAGGATGCCGAAACGGACGGCCGCCTGTGACGCCGACGGGATCGCCGAGTCGGCGGCGGCGGCCGCGATCCACAGCCCGCCTCCGCCGGCACCGGCCACGATCCCGGGAACGGCGCCGCTGTCGACCCCGATGAGCATCACCCATGGCGCAAAGACGATTGCGCCTGCGAGGGTGCTGGAGTTCGTCGCGACGACGAGCGCGAACGTGAACAGCGCTCCCGCGAGGGCAAGCGCCGCGACGACGAATCGGCGACGGACGAGTGTGCCTCTCATCCCAGGTGGACGGGAGGGTATTTCCCGCGGACGGTGTCGACGAACGTTGCCATCTGTTCCGCCAGCGCAGGGTCGGCGATCTCGAGGACGTTCTCCGCATTCAGCTCGCCCGAGTGTGAGAGGTTGAAGCTGCCGATGAACACGACGTCGTCGGCGACCGTCACCTTCGCGTGCATGTAGTCGTGCACCGAGCCCGGCGCGTACGGCGTCGACATCTTCCCGGAGAACGGCGCGCGCGTGAGCACTGTGCGTAGGAGCGGCTCCTTCCAGGACGCGTTGCCGTTCGCGTGCCACTGCTGCAGCACCTCGAGGATCTGCGTCTGGTCGATGACGCCGGCGATGTCGATCTTCGCGTCCGTCACCGCCTGCGCAAGCGTGGCGAGGATCGGTGCGGAAGAAAGCACCGGCGATGCGATGCGCACGCGCCGGGTGGCGGTGCCGATCGCCTTCGCGATCCTGTGCGCGAGCTGCTCCCCGCGGCCGGGGCAGAACCACGGGCGCACACTCACACCGTCGACGGTCAGCGGCGATGTGTCGACCTTGCCGCTGTGCTGGACGTCGCGCCGCGTCCACAGCTGCTCGAAGTCGGCGCTGTAGCGCGCCGCGAGCTCCGCGGAATCGGCGACGAGGATGACGTTCTCTTCGCGCGTCCACGAGTCGGCCGTCCAGTTCGTCGATCCCGTCCACAGCGACGCCCCGTCGCGGACGATGTACTTGTGGTGCATCAGATCGGGGACGCCGGGAATCGCGGCGGAGGGGAATGGCAGCGCCTCCACCGCGTCCGGGTCGGTGCTCGGCGGCGCCGGCACCGGGACGTTGCGCGGATGGTCGACGTTGTACGCGAGCCGCAGGGCGACGCCGCGCGCCTGCGCGTCCCGCAATGCTCCTCCGACGATAGCGCCGAGGTCGTCAGGCAGGTGCAGGTCGTAGAGCGCGATGTCGAGCGTGCGCTGCGCCGCAGCGAGGAAGCCTGCGAGCGCGTTCGCGGTGTCGGCGGCCGGCTGGCCGCCGTCGGTCAGCGTGCGGACTTCGATCGGAGCTTGGCCTTGTACTCGCGCTTCGCGGCCTGGTAGTCGAGCAGCGACTGAGCCGAGTCGACGTCCCCGAGGGTCGGATGATTCGGCGCGACCTCGCGCGCGACGCCGACGCCGAACCGCTTCGCAAGCACCGCCGTCATGCTCCGCACCTTCATGTCGCCGAAGCCGGGGAGTGCGGCGATTCGCTGCTTCAGGTCGGCGCCGTCCTTCGCGTCACGCCATACACGTGAGGCATCGCCGTCGTACTCGTCGGCGACGTACCGCGCGAGGTCGTGCACGCGTGCCGCCATCGTGCCGGGGAAGCGATGCACGGCCGGCTTCTCGCGGAAGGCAGGTTCGAGATCGGACTCGGCGAGCTTCTTCGGGTCGAGCGTTCCGACGCGCTGCTTGATCCGCAGCGGCCCCTGGAACGCCTGCTGCACCGTGATCTGCTGGTCGAGCGCGAAGCCGACGAGGAGCGCGAACGGGTCCTGTGCGAGGAGCGTGTTCGCCTCGTCGTTCTCGGTGAACCACAGGCGGTCGGGCTTTGCCACGGCTTGATCCTATGCCGACGCCGCGAGCACGGCTTCGCAGCGGCGCAGGAACGGCGTCGCGCCGATGCTCGTGAAGAACGTCCTCGCCGCTTCGAGCTGGGAGAGATCGCCGTGCTCGGCAGCCAGCAGCCACGCCCACGCCTGACTGAAGCCCGCGCCGATCTGGTCGTAGAGGTCGGCGGCGCGCACGAAGTCGTGTCGAGCCGCGGCCGTGCCTGCCTCGGTCCAGGGCGTCTTGCGGAAGGCGGGTGCAGCCGCGAGCCACTCGGCCTCGCGACCCAGCTCGACCAACGGGAGCGAGACGTCGCCGGCAAACGTCGGGTCGAAGTACCTGGGGTTCGCTACGA
>WNFR01014031.1_pt1 | contig 11819 bp, 13 predicted proteins | sample 5400221 | NCBI WGS metagenome assembly WNFR01 (sample SAMN13153357, study PRJNA577476) | soil metagenome | isolation source: 40 cm soil under Madrone tree | place: USA:California | collected 2016-06-14 | reverse complement strand
CCACTTGCAGGGCCACGCGGGCAAAGGGCAGGAGTCCGACTTCGGCCATCGTCCCTCCTGCTTCCTTAGAAAACACTCTCTTCCACCTGGCGTCGAGAACTCAAATCTAAAACTGTGCCGAGGATGTCAACAGAGCCACTTGAAGTCCTTTGATATCTATCAGTTTTGAAGTGATGGAAACACGGGACTTAGCTGAGAGGCTTTTTGGGACGGGAAGATGCGCCCTTCGGCCCCGGTGAAGCACACGGGACGCAAAAACCGCGCTCCGCTCAGGGCAGGCGGCGTGTAGATAGACAACTCCCCGCGCGAACATGGCTTATTCTCTCGCGTTAGTAATAACTAAACAATAGTATTCTGTAGTACTGGAACGATTTTTCGGTGTATGAGTAACTGCCGGGGATCGGAAGTTGAAAGTCAAAAGTTAAAGGTTGAATGTCCAGGAAAAAGGGAAGAGCTGAAGCGACCCCAAGACCCGGGTACCGTAAACCGGAACCCAGGGCACCCGGCCCTTTTTAATTATCTTCGGGCAGCATGGTAGATTCGCCGCCATATCTCGCCAGTTCCACGTCTAGCGAAGGCTCAGGGTCAGGTGCTGGTGATGCCGTTGGTGCCGGTGGGTCCGGTGGGGCTGGGGACACCTCTTCACCTGTCAGAGCACGCGCTATTTCCTCCATCGGAATTCCTTCTATATTTATTGGGTGTTTCACCGTGATTCTCCTTTGAGGGAGGTAACAGCGCCTCCCTACAGGTTCACGGTGACATAAAATCGGCTGGCGAGGCAAGGCACGGTCGAGCCGCCGGGCCATCCCCCTCCCCTGATTCCGAACCTCTTACCGCACATCGAATCGCACATGAGCGTTAAAATAACGCACAATGAGCGTTATGAGCGGTAAGGTTCCCTACCTAAAGTCGAACGCTAAGGATTCTTCCTCCCACGGAATCTCAGGGAGACCGAGAGACTGCTCCTCTGTCCACTCCTGTGGTACGCAAGTGATGTTCACGCAGGCTAAATTGACAAACTCTGCGAGTTCAGAGCCCGGTGAGAAGGCCTCCAAAAACCTTCTTTTTTGGTCAGGCGAAATTCGCACGCGTTTTATGGGTTTGCCGGACAGTGAAAGATCATGGGAGACAAGCGGTTTTGCGTGAACCGACACGATCACCGATTCGCCTTTCTTGAGGAATCGCACGTGCGTTCTGAAGGGCCTCGCGTTGTTTGAATATACCTGGGTCATTTGTTGCTCTGGGTCTACGAAGTCCTTCCACACCTCGACTTGGTCTTCAATGGCCGTCACCTTGCATTCGTAAAGTCGCGAAAACTCACGTGCGTGCGGAATAGGAGGGGCATTCTGAATGCCCAGCGCCACACTCAGGTACGTGCTGATGCAAAAGCCCGCTACATCGTCGTTCCAGTTTCCTGGGTGTCCGAATCCATTTTGCTTCCAATCGACGTCAGGGGGTTGGCGCTTCCCAGTGAGGATCAGCGGGTACCCCGAAACCATGGGCAGGAACTCTTGGAATCTCAGGAAGTCGTTTGCTGAAATGCCAAATGCTGTTAGCTTCAGCGCGTCTTCCGCTTTCGCCTGTCCAACCTGTATCTTTCCAACGTCGGGCGCGTCATCCAGAGACACGAAGAGAGCCTTACCGATTTCCTCAATAGCGAGTTTGAAGTCCTGCGCAGCTCTAGCTTGTTTTGCAGCGGATAAGTGCGTTCGCGCCTCGTCGTTGATGAGCAATTCGGATTCGTCTACGTCGTCGAGCGAAATTGCCAGCGTTGCGTAACAAAGACTGGAGAGCTTTTCAAAAACGTCTGACGCCACGCTTCCCCAGTAGCCTATATTCGGCAGCACGCCGGAATGCTTCAGACTGTTTCGGGTGTCATTGAGTTGCTTGAAATAGCCCGTGTGCTTGTCGGCAGCATCGATGGCCTCAAGACATTTCATCATTGAGTCCTTGCCGCTAGCTGGCAGCTTGTTTTGTTGATCCGCGATAGCGGCAAAGACGAAATCCGCCGCATCATGCGCGTTCAGAACTTGTCTCGCTACAAGGTTGGGATCAGGCTGCCCCAATGGCGCATTTCGGCCTGCTGCCAGGATGGATTTTGCTAGTAGGAGCCGAAGGAGTACTTCTTTTCGTAGAATCATGGCCTATGCCTCTCGTGGTCCCACGTACAATAGATTCTAAACCGAATTCCTGCACCCGGCCTGTTCGACAACCCCCTACCGCCCATCGAGGCACAGGTGTTCGTTAAAATGTTCGTAATCCGCTCGTTATTCCTGGCCCTTGAGCTATGATTTCGACGCAGGGGGTGATTTGGCCATGAGGGTTGCCGATGCCTGGAGCGTTGCTTTGGCCGTGCTGGCTAGTTTGGGAGGAGGCGGTGTTATCGTTTTGATGCTTTCAAGTTGGCTTGGAAAAGTCTGGGCCAACCGCATACTGGAAAAGGACCGGGCAAAATTCGCGACCGAGATTGAGCGGCTGAAGGGTGATTTGGAGCGACAACACCGGCTTCTGCAGGGAGAAATCGAAAAAACAATTTTCGTTACTAGGGTGCACTTCGAGACCGAGTTCCGCGCCTTGGCGGAAATCTGGCGCCATGCGGCCCGTGTGCGGGCCACAATGTCAAACCTCCGGCCAAGCTTCGACTGGTTGGGTCCAAACGAAACAAAACAGGAGCGCCTTAGTCAAAGGTTAAAAGACTTCGACGGTGCGCTGGGGGGCCTGGTCGACTCGGTTGATCAACAAAGTCCCTTCTACCCGGAGGAAATCTACGCCGCCCTCGAAAAATTGATACTAAATGCCAAGCGCGAGGGTAGCGATGCTGCATTGCCGTTTGAAGCATTCGAGCCTGGCTGGTACATGCGCGGAAAAACAAATTTCACCGAGTTCTGTGTCATGGCTGAGGAAGTTTCCAGGCTAATCCGTGAACGCATTGCAAAGCTCTCGGTCTACGGAACTGCTCTTGCGGTCACGCCTTCCGAATAGAAGGGGATTCCATATGGATAAAACGGCGATTAGGGCTGCCATGTACTTGGCCTGTGCACGAGAAGATGCCCGCGGAGTGGCTTCAGTTGCCGGGAAATTGCTCAGCGCCGAGAGACACCCTCCGCAGGGCTCTAGAGATGGCAGGCTCAGACGGTGCTCCCTCCGAAATCTCCGCGTAAGAGCGGCGATGGGGGGAGGAGGCTAGAGGTGAGCTACGATCTTATAAAGTTCGTAAATTAGTTTCGCAAGGATCACAAGCTCCCGGAGGACGCGGATGGCGTCTTTCAGAGACTTGCGAAGTCGTTTCGTTTTCAAGGATTTTTTCCGGTGAGGCAGTCCTGCTACAGCGAGGACGGAAAAGTAGTCCTTGGGCGGGTCTTTGTTTTTCACGGAATTAGATTTACTGCGATGTTTGGGGAGATGGTTCTACTGACCTATTCAGGCCGCACAACTGCCTTCGATTCTAGACGCCTGGATGGCCCCGGCGTCGGGCCTAGAGGCAAAGGGAACCGTGCCTCTAAACTCAAAAACATACCGGCCTATCTGAGAGCCAGTACTCCGCCAATCTGCTGCTGACGGATGCTACAACGCCCGACAATGCTAGCGCTTTCCGACCCGCGATTACCTACACCGCCAGCGGGAATCACGCGGCTTTTTGCCGGGATTTGTTCGTCGTTACTATTCTATAGACACCATTATTCCGGCACAGTGAGCACCCGATTTGCTACGGTGCCAAGCGAAAGTCAATACTACCAGACACGGCAATCCCGCGTTCAACTACTGCAGAATTGAGGATTGGGTGAGGGGATTGTTGCGGCGGGTCCCATCGAATTGGGTAGGACATTACGTGTTGCCACGGCCCCTCCATCCCGGTGAAGCACGCGGGACCGAAAAAGCGCGCTTCGCTCACCCGCGAAGAGAAAAGCGGGAAGAGTCGTTCATGCCGGTTGAAATCACCGGTGCGTGGGTTTGGGCGGAGAAAGGGATGGGGGGAAGAATTGTTTTGGGGTGGTTTGCGCCGGGGTCCTTCGATTCTCAGGATGAACTGAAGCCCCGGCCTCCTAAGGAGCGGAGAAGAGTGGACCCAGGCCTCCCGCCGGTCGAGCTGGTTGCTCGCACTTGGGGCTTGATTGAGGTTTAGGTGTTGCCACGATCCCTCCATCCCGGTGAAGCACACGGGACACAGAAAGACGTGCTCCGCGGCCGACGCGCCTAAGTGCGGCGCGAAAGAGAAAATCGGCCATCCCGGTAAAAAACACACGGGACACAAAAGGCGTGCTCCGGTCGGGATGACAAGGGGGAGAGGAAATGTCGGAGCTAAAGCTCCGACCCCCAAAGAGGGAAGACCCAAGAAGCTGGCTTAAAAGACCAGCGCTACATTTAGGAAAGAAGAGAGCAAAGAGGGAACGGCAGCGCGGGGATTAGGCGCGGAGGACGCCGCAGGTGGGGCAGGAGGATTGCGAGGAGAGGACGAGGAGGTTGGAGGCGCAGAAGGGGCAAGTGGTGTCGGAGGCGGGAGGGATGGCGGCGAGTTTTTCCTCAAGGGAAGGATCCTTGAAAGTGCGGAGGAGATGCCGGAGGGTGAGCAAGGCTCCGATGGGAGCGGTGAGGCGAAATACCCAGCCCATGACGACGTCATCGGGGGTGAGCGCCACGGTCCAGATGCCGACGCTGAAGATGATAAGAATGACCAGGCCGGCCCACTTGAAACTTCGGCGGGTGCCGGGATGGATGTGGGGATCGCGTCCGCAGACGGTGCAGAGCCAGCGCGTGTGAAAGCCGAGCGGGAGAATGGGAATCCAGAAAATGTGCCAGGCGTTGAAGCTGCGGATTTGGATGGAGCGGCGGGGTTGCGCGCAAGAGAGGCAGTAGTCGTTGCGGAAGGCGACGCGCCTCGGACGCGAGCGGTAAAGACCGTGAAGGATGAACATGCGGGTCCTCGGAGGAAGCGTTGGGCAGTATAGCGCGGAACGGGTGATACAGAGGCGAGCGAAGAAATGGGTAGAAGTAATCGGAAAGAAAAGCGGAGGAGCGGCTCGAGTTCGTGGCGGTCACATTGAGCGAGGTGGGACTTTACGTGTTGCCACGGTCCCTCCACTCCGCAGCCGACGTTCGCGCGGCGCGAACGGAAGAGAATGTCGGCCGCTCCGGTCGGGATGACAGAAAGGGAAGACGGACCTGGATAGCGCGTGAATCACGCGCGGAGGATGCGGCAGGTGGGGCAGGAGCCCATTTTCCGAGCCAAGAATTCGCGTGAGTGTGGCGGCGATGCTGCCCAATTGGACAGGTGGGAAGAGCGGGACAGTTGGGGCCTGTCCTGCTGTAAGACTATGCGGGACAGTCCGCGTGCGAAACGTCTTACACGAGAATCATTCGCCTGCCGACAGAAGCAAAAACACCTCTGATTTAACCTTTCTTTCATAAACGCAAGTCTGGGAAGCGCAGAAGATCTCGGCGCGGGCATCCCGGCCCAAAACTGCCCAGCGACCGTTACCCGCCAGAGACCTGTCTTCCCAAGTTTTCGTTCATACCCCCAGGCCCCCGGCTTCGTCCAGGCAGCGGCTTCGAGAAGCGCGGTAAGAAACGTTGGGAGAGTGTGTGTTGAAAGTCGAAATATTTTCTCGCTTATTTTGGTGGCATTTTGTGTGCGCCCAAATTTTGGCGGCTCACGTGTGTGCGCGGTCTAATTCCGGAAAGTTATCGTCAGTTCTTGCCAGGACAAGAGTTTTTGCTCGGACACGTCGAAGCAGCGCCAGGCCGGCTCGTCTCATAATTTTGATGGTGGTCGTTCTCCTGACGACTCTGACTGTCGGATGCTCCGCCTATGTCTCGGCGAATAATGGACATCCCTCGATCACGGCGGAGCCGGCAAGCCAATCCGTGGTGGCGGGCCAGACTGCAACCTTTTCCGTGGCGGCGGGGGGACGCAATCCGCTGAACTATCAATGGCAGAAAAATGGTGTGGCGATCAGTGGCGCGACTTCGGCGAGCTACACAACGCCCGCGACGACCAGTTCCGACAGCGGGGCGCACTTTACGGTGTTGGTCAGCAACTCAGTCGGGAGCGCAACAAGCAGCGCGGCGACGTTGACGGTCAACGCAGCCGCGTCCGCTCCCTCGATTACTACGCAGCCGGCGAGTGAGACGGTGACGGCGGGGCAGACGGCATCTTTCAGCGTAGCCGCCACGGGCACGGGGCCGCTCAGCTATCAATGGAACAAGAGCGGCACGGCAATCAGCGGCGCGACTTCGTCGAGTTACACAACGCCAGTTACCACCAGTGCGGATAGTGGGGCGCAGTTTACCGTGGTGGTCGGCAACACGTCTGGGAACGTTACCAGCAGCGCGGCGCCGCTCACGGTCAGCGCTACCGCGACAGCGCCTTCGATCACTGCACAGCCAGCGAGCCAGACGGTGACGGCGGGGCAGACGGCGTCTTTTTCTGTGATTGCAACAGGCATGGCGCCGCTGAGCTATCAATGGCAGAAGAATGGCGGGGCGATTAGCGGGGCGACTTCGTCCAGCTACACCACGGCCGCGACGACCAGTTCGGACAACGCGGCACAGTTCACGGTGGTGGTGAGCAACACGGCTGGAAGTGTTACCAGTAACGCTGCCACGCTTTCGGTCAACGCAACTACTCCCGCGGCGTTCTCCACCTGGGTTTCGCCAAGCTTGACCAGAGTTGGGACGACGGACGGGCCTGGGGCGGTTTCTTCGATTGCGTTGTTTGGGGCGCGTGGGGAGACGGTGGACACGCAGGTTGTGGTGCAAGGTCCGGCGGGCGGATTGACGAATGTGAACGTGAGCGCGACGGCTTTGACCGGTCCCAATGGAGCGACGATTCCGGCGTCGAGCGTTACGCTCTACCGCGAGTACTACATCACCGTGACCGGCACTGCGAGTTACGGAGGCGGCAGCAATCCACCGCTGGGCTCGGGAACGTATGCTGAGCCGCTGATTCCGTTCAACGATCCGGAAACGGGCGCGGCGCTCTGCGGAAGTTCCGCGACTCTGAAGGCTTGTAACGCAAGCGTCAGCTCGGGGCAGAACCAACCTTACTGGATCGACATTTCGATTCCGCACGGCGTGTCGAACAGCCCGGCGGGAACCTACACCGGCAGCGTTACGGTTTCTTCGTCGCAGGGAAGTTCGACGATTCCGGTTTCGCTGACCGTGTGGAACTTCGAACTGCCGATGCAGCCTTCGGAACTTTCTCTCTGGACACTTTGGCCGGCCGCATCCGGAAATACCACCACTACTCTGGCGCGCGCGCTGATGCGCAACAAAGTGATGGGCTGGTACGATCCGGCGGGCAACGCCTCTTCGGACGTGAGCAACATGGGGCTGAATCGATCTGGTCTCGATAGCTACTACTACATCGGCATCCAGTGCAACGGCTCCTACAGCAGCATTCCGACGACCAGCCAGATCAATACGGCGGCGGCGAATTTTCCCGCTGGACTTGGGCTGGATTTCTATCTCTCCGATGAATTGAACGGATGCACGGGCGATTACAACGCCATCAAAACCATGGGCGCGAACGCGCACGCGGCAAACCGCAGCGTGAAGACGATGCTGACCCTTAACGCGACGGACCCGAATCTTTACGGTGCTGTCGATCATTGGGTGCTGCTCGATTCCTTGCAACAGTGGCCTACGCTGCCGTTCACCGCGGCAACCGCATGCGGCGGCGGATTGGGCCGGCCGGGCGACGGAATCTTCCTGTATCCGCCGGCACCGATCGGGTCGACCGAATCCGCACCAGGCATTCGCTTGAAGGCCATCCGCGACGGTATTCAGGATTACGAATACGCGCAGATCCTCAAGAACCTGGGGCAACTCAGCGTGGTGGATAGCACTGTTCTTCCGATTGCGGGAAGCTGGAGCAATTGGAGCCACGACCCGAACGCGCTTCAAACCGTGCGCACAAAACTGGGGCAACTGCTTCACCAGCTCGCACCGTGATGAACGCGGGATGAATCGGCTTCTGTCAGCTTGAAACTGATTGAAGTTGTTTATGAGTCGGGCCAAAGGGTTTGTATGGCACCTCGGTAAAGGAGAGGGAGCCAGCCAGACTCCAAGGCCCGATTCGTTTTTCCGCGAGAGTTATAGATTCCGCATTGCCTTCATCCAAGTCCGATCAGGCGGAAACCGCGGAACGAGCGCGGCCGCGGCTGCTAGCAGCGGATGAATTGACCTGCGCGGCTGGTGTGCAAGCTGCGGGCTGGTGTGGCTTTTGTTCCGCGGTCGACTGGGATCGGAATTCCGCGGCCAGCTGGCCCATCGTCAGACACCGTACGTCACCATTCCGCACCAGAACGCCAAGCTCTTCCAAAAAACGAGCCACAACGTCTTCCAGTCGGGGCCACTCGGCATAAAGATTTTCCGGATGGAACCACACGTGAAAAACTCCACGGCTCAGGCGGACGCGCTCCAACCCTTTTCTCAATCGTCGCAACCGGCTGGAATCCGGAATAAACTTGCGCCACCCTGCCGCGTAACGGATCAGGAGCGAACCGGGAATAGAAACAATCCCTTCTTTGAGCGAAGGTTCGACCATGCAGGGAGAGCTTCCAACGAAATCCGCCCAGATCATGGCGAGGGAATTGAGCATGACGTTCGAAAACCGCACCGGCAACCGATCGACATCGCGAAAACAGGTGAACCCGGCATCGCGAAGCTCCGCAAGATACGCAACGGAATTGCGCGGAAAAACAAACGGGGATTTCGGGATCTTGAGCTCTTGCGCGATTTGAGCGCAATAACGATATTCCGCGATGGCGCGCTCCCGCGTCATGCCACGCTCTCCAAATGGGACGTGTGAAAACGAATGAAAGCCGATTTCCTGTCCGGGCGTCGCGTTCCGAATCATTTCCACCAAGCTTGCGCCGAACCACTCCGGATGAGTCTGCTCATCGCCATCTTTCGGAATATAACTGAACCAGGGTTTCGGAAAGTGAGGATAGCGAACTTCCGGCATGCCGGAAACGTCCGGCAGGGAACGCCTCATCATGGCGCCAACAATGGCCCAAGTCGCGGAGAGACCATTCCGCGTAAGGTGCTTCAATAAATTAGGCGCGCCAACATCATGGGTCCATCGGCCCATTTTGAGCAGTTCATCGCTATAGGAAAGATCGAAGCTGCCCCAACTGAGCTCCAGATCCAGACTGATGACAACGGTTGGTCGGGTCATTTAACCTCCAATCTTGATCGCGGGAACTATACGGGCGATGCGCCAATTGTGTTTCCGGAACGCGCGTTGCGCCTGGGAGAATGCCTGATTCGCCGCACGTTCCTTTCCCCACGGTTCATGGCGGGGGATTTTGTAGCGCATTGCCTGCGGAAGTTTCGCGTTCGAAAATGGGTGGCGGCACACGGTGGCTTCCTTTCCATGGCATTGGGCCAGTTATCTGGTTTTAATGTTCAACTCTTAACGGGACATCTCCGCGCAGCTGCGGTGTTTTTTCGCAGGCTCGAGTACGCGTTGTAAATGTGCTTGAATGCGAAGATAGGCAGATCCATGAGTCCAGGCAGAGGGTCATCCGCGCTGACCAGCGCAAATTGCAACGGCCCGCGCAAAGACCGCAGGTACGAGCGCAAATTTAAGCGGCCGCGAAGCATTTCCTGAAGCGCGGCCGGTACATCCGTGCTCATGCGAACCCATCGCACGCCTGCGGGAGCCGTCTGCCGCGCCAGTGGCATGTGTTGCATCATTTTCCAAAGCAAATAGGGAAAATCCATTCCGGCACGGCCACCCAGCGGAGACCACGTCCAAAGCCTGGGATTGATGTCGAGCACCTTGTAGCGTCCATTGCGCGCGTCGAACTTGTATTCCACCTCAACAATTCCGTTGTAACGCATGGCGGCGAGAAGGCGCTCCGATGGCGCGACAATCTCCGGGACGTCGCGCGTTTCCACGAACGAGCTGGAATAGCCGAAATCAATGGGGTACTGCCTGGTCCGGCGAGCGGTGAGCGAGGCGATCGGTTTTCCATCGCAGCAGAGTGCCGCATAAGAAAATTGCGATTCGCCACCGCCGGGAATCATTTCTTGAACCAGAATCAAATCCGCGGGCATGAATTCCCGGGCCTCGCGATACCTTACAAGTAGTTCTTCATGATTCGCTACGCGCCATGCCTTGTCCTCAGTAAGGCGGTTGATCGAAGCGTGGATGGCGGGTTTCAGAATTGCTGGAAAGTCGCAGTTCACGCCTTCAAGATCCGCGTCCGTCAGGGGATAGAAAGTTTGCGGATAGTCGACCTGGTGGTCGGCGGCCAACCGGTAGGTGAGCCGTTTGTCGTAGGCCCAGCGCAAAACATTCCAGGTTGGAGCCGACACGCGGAACCGGCGCGAGAGCTTGGAGTGGAAACGGGAGAGCAATGCGGCCGTTTCATCGCTGGTTGGAAACAACACCCATTGGTCGAGATTGTTGCGCGCGGCAATCTCCAGAAGGTATTCCGCCTGCGTTTCGTCGTCCCCGGTTGGCCAGGGTAATGTCCGGCGGGTGTAGCGGGAGAAACTGGCCAGCCTGATGTTGGGCGGGGACACCACCCAAACTGGCACGTCATTGCGGCCCAAACTACGCGCGATCGAAAGGCCGTTGAGGTTTCCGCCGACAATCAATGCGCCTGTCGTTTTGTTCATGAGTGGAATTTCCTTCGAGGCGTAGGCCGCCTGACGACCCGGATTTGAGGATCAATCGTGCGGCCGGGATAATTCCAGTCCAGCCACGAGTGGTTCACCCACTCGCGCGCGACTGCCTGCCTTTTTGCGGGCGACGAATTGCATCAGCGCGCGTGAAGAATAATGCGTGCCGACGACGAATTGCATCAGCGGACCGAAGCTCCAAACGGCGGGGGCGCCCAGGATGTGCAGTCCCGGGAAGGACGTTTCGAAGCCGTCGGTGAGGCGCGGGTATCCCTGGTGGCGGCTGATGGAACCAGCAAGTTTGGGAGCGAGAAAATCGTACTTGGAAACATCCACGCGATATCCGGTTCCCAGGAAAACGTGGTCGAAGTTTCTCTCGCTTCCCTCATCGAGACGCACCTTGACGCGCGAGCCATTCGATGTGGCGGACACTACTGTGCGTCCAAGGTGCATTGGCACGTCTTTGAGACGCTCCACCAACCATCGCGCGCCAGCCGGCCGGATCGATCTCTTCCGGAGCCAGTCCTGAATCGGCCGTGAGAAGCGCCGCACCAGATCCGGCCGGGCCACGATCTGGCTGATGCCCGCGGGACCAACGTCCGTCGGTGCGTAGAGAAGTTTTGAGATTGCGGGCCCGAAGCCGCGGTGAATCGTCCGCGACACAATTCCGCCCAGCCAGCGAATCTGGTGAGCACGGGCAACGATTTCGACCGTGGCACCGCTTTCGTGCAACAGAGCCGCGGATTCCAGCGCGCTCTGACCTCCTCCAATCACCAGGACTTCTTTTCCGGCGAATTTTTCGAAATCGACATGTTCCGAAGTATGCGTCGCCAGAGCAGGGGGCACGTTGTCGAATTCCGGCGGACGCCACGTGAACGAAGAAATGCCGGCGGCAATAACGACGCGGTTGGCCAGAACCGACTCGCCGTCTTCAAGTATCAGCCGGAATCCGCGGGTGCCGGGTTCGACAGTGACAATCTTTCGCCGGTCGAGATTCGGAACGGAGTGTTGCTGATGCCACAATCCGTAATTCACAAAGCGGTCGAGCGGCACAGGGCTTGAAAAGTGATTACGGCTTTCCTTCCGGAAGATATCCAGTGTTAGCGATTTGTTCGGGTCGGCAATATGGCTGGCTTCCCAACCCGAGCGCAGCAACATGCCCTTTGGCATATTGTGCTGCCAGAAAA
>WNFR01011252.1_pt1 | contig 11820 bp, 8 predicted proteins | sample 5400221 | NCBI WGS metagenome assembly WNFR01 (sample SAMN13153357, study PRJNA577476) | soil metagenome | isolation source: 40 cm soil under Madrone tree | place: USA:California | collected 2016-06-14 | reverse complement strand
GGCCTCGTCCACGAGAGATATTGGTCCTCGAATATTTTGCGACTCGGTGGCTCCTATACATACTCCCATGCTCGTTCGGGATTGATGTTCGATCAAGGATCGTTGAGCTCGTTCAATGCAGGCGCCACGTTGATACTCGACTACGATTGGATGTTGGGAGTGAGCGGCACTTGGAACGGTAAAAGCGGCGTTGCCCGATCCCCGAATGTTACGACTTCGGACGCATATGGCGCGTCGGCGAGCGTCAACTACAATCACGGTCGATGGACGGCCGGCGGGTACTACCAATGGGCAACGGCGGCCGGTGACACGTTGCTTCCCGGAAATAATCGATTGCGCGCCGTCGAGGTGGGTCTGTCCTATCGATTCACGACCAAGCTGCGCCTGTACGGTGCTGTCTATTCGTTTGATTTCGATGAGGAGGGCGGCACACAGCGTACCGATCGACACCACGGTACGGAGTTGTTGTTGGGTGTCCGAGCCACGTTATGACTGCATCATTCCCAGGAGACCTTCTATGAAACCTTCCACCATATCGACACACACCTTGATCGCCGCGGCCGTAACGGCATTGTTGTCCGGGGCCGCCTCTGCGCAGGTACATCCGGAAAAGCCCGACTACCCCTTCGAAAAATGCTACGGCATCGTCAAAGCTGGCTTGAACGATTGCTTCACTGCCAACAACTCCTGCGCCGGCACGGTAGACAAAGACAACCTACCCGCAGCCTGGATTTACGTCCCTAAGGGCACGTGCAAGAAAATCACCAGCGGCACGACGGAAGCCCCAAAATGAGGCTCGCTTTGCGATATTGATTGTCTATTCCCGGTATACTCGGGAACTAGCCAATGCTTTAATTGTCGATAGTGAAACCCGAGCCGTAGAACTTAAGACCATGTTGCGCCGTATCTTCAGCCTGACGATTTTGCTGGGAAGCCTGCTCCTCGCGGGATTACCGGCGATTGCCTGTGCGGATTGCGTGCCGACCCACGAGTGTTGTCCGAAGGGGGCGCCGGCATCGTGCAAGATGGACGGAGCCGCCCCGGTATCATCTGATTTCGTCCAGCTCGGTTGCAATGCGGGCGTCGCGGGTTCGATCGCATCCGTATCCGACGACGCGGCGAACGATTTTCACAGTCATCTAAAACGAATCGATGTCCCGGACCTACAGACGGGACCGTCGATTTCGCGAGCTGCTCGCGTTGAGTCTTATCGTTCTATCGTAAAGTCATCCCCGTCTACTTTTGGTCCATCCTCTACGTTGCTCTATCTGAGCACCGGGCGGCTGCGCCTTTAAATCCCGCTTCGTTTAGAGCCAATACAGGCTCGATTCTTTAATCCATCGGTTTTCGTTGCTCGCCTTCGTGCGCGTTCGTCACGCGTCACTCGAATTCGATTTGCACGAGGAATGGATTTGATCTGTGTTTTCTGAATTCTATGGCTACTTGACTCAACTGGAGATTTTTTATGAAACGCCTTCTACCCTTCATTGTATTGATGGCCGGCATCGCCGGCGCCCAGGCAGGATCCGTGAGCACCGAGCAGTCCTTGGCTGCGCAACGGGCGGCGTGCTTTCTCAAGCACGGGCACCTAATGGAAAAACCTGCGCTTAAGAATGAAAGAGCCTGCTGGCAAGTTCACGCCTACCTCATGGAACGACAATAACAACAGTTGACTGGACGGCGGACTGCTACCCAGCAGCCCGCCGTCTTCAGCCTTTGGAGAACAATGTGAGACTGCGACTCTGCCATCGGTCGTTACGTGCTTTTTGCGGATTGCTGCTCACGCTCGAGGCGATGGTGTCGCAGTCGGGGACTATTGACGCGCTGCTCGATCCCCCGCACCACGCCGTCGAGCGTCCGATCAGCGATACCACACCTCCCTTGTCACTGGACGAAGCGGAGCGATTGTCATTGGTCGACCAACCCATACTCAGTGGGCATGAGGCGCTGATCAACGCCGATGAGCGGCAAGCGGTCGCCGCCGCGCAATTGCCCGATCCGAAACTGTCGGGCGGATTGAAAGATCTGCCGATCGATACCAGCGAGGCGTACAGCGTACGTCGTGACAATTTTACCGAATTCACCGTTGGCCTGAGTCAGGAATTTACGCGCGCCAATACCCGCCGCCTGAAAGGCGAGCGCAAGCAACTTGATGCCGCGACCGAACGCGCCGCGCTCAATAACGACCGGCGCGCTATACGCCGCGATGTCTCTCTCGCCTGGCTCGACGTGTATGCGGCCGAACAAGGACTTCTGCTGGCCCAGCGGATGACCTCTGAAGCTGCGTTGCAAGTACAGTCGCTGGAGAAGGACTATGGCAGTGGTAAGGCCTCGCAAGCCGATTGGTCGGCCGCCAAAGTCGACGCGGGCTTGGCGCAAGACAAAGAACACGACTGGCTGCACCAGGCACAGCGCATGCGTGCAGGACTTGCGCGCTGGATCGGCGATGATGCCGAGCGTCCGCTTGCGAACTCACTCTCATCACTGCCGCCTCCGAGTGCGCTGCCTGAACTCCTGGCGGCAGTCGATCATCATCCCGTGATCGGTGGATTGGACACGCAGATCGACGCCTCGGCGACGGACATTGCCCTGGCCCGACAGGCCTACAAACCGGAATTTTCCGTGGAAGGGTACGTCGCGTACCGACCCGGGTTCTCCGACTTCGTCGGCATCCAGTTCACGATGGGTCTGCCGTACTTCACGAAGAATCGGCAGGATCCAGAATTAGCCGCGGCGTTTGAGCGATCCCGTGCAAGCAAAGATCGCAAGCGGGATCTGCTGCGCGAGATGCACGCGCGAGTGAGCCAGGACTACCTCGACTGGCATCACTACCGGGAGCGGCTGCACGCCGAATTGAAGACGCACGCAGTGCCTATCAGGCGGGACGCGGAAGCTTCGATGCCGTGCTGTTGGCACGCCGCAGCGTGCTCGATGTTCAACTGCAGCGCCTGAATCTCGCCGTCGAAGCGGCGCGCGCGCAGGTTCGCCTGCACTATTTCGCGGCCCCTCAAGATCGTGTGGGAGAGACTCCTTGAATCGTAATTTCAATGTGCTGTTGTTGGGTTCCCTGATCGCAGGGACTGTCGTTCTTGGCATCGGGCTGCTGAAGCACGGTAAGGCGTCAAATCCGACGGCGGGGCCCTGCGGCAGTTCCGCGCCGGCTTATTGGTACGACCCGATGGTGCCGCAAAAGCGATTCTATAAGCCGGGCAAATCGCCTTTCATGGATATGCCGCTGGTGGCTAAATGCACCGCCGACTCCGGTCCGCTCCCGGGGAACCCTACTCCCATCACACCGAACTCAGAAAATAAGCCGCTCTACTGGTACGACCCGATGGTGCCGCAAAAGCGATTCGATAAGCCGGGCAAATCGCCTTTCATGGACATGCCGCTGGTGGCCAAGTACCCGGACGACACATCGGGTGGCGCCGCCCCACCCGGCAGTATCGCCATCGACCCACGGGTCGTGCAGAACCTCGGCGTGCGGCTTGGCGCCGTGGAACAAAGCAGTTTCGGACGAAGTGTCGACACGGTCGGCGTAGTGGCCGTGGATGAGCATCGGATCGAAGCCATCGAGGTCCGTCAGCCTGGGTGGGTCGAGGACTTGGGCGTGCGCGCAGTCGGTGATTCGGTGCACCGTGGACAGCGGCTCGCCGGCGTCTACTCTCCGGATCTTCTGGCAACGCAGCAGGAGCTGTTGATCGCCCGTACTTCGGGCGATTCTCAGTTGATTGAGGCCGCTGAGCGCCGGCTCGCCTCATTCGGGCTGTCGGCAGCTCAGATCACGCGCATCGAAAAGACAGGTGTGGCCGAACGGCGCGTGGATTACTACGCACCCTTCGACGGGTATGTCATGGAACTCACGACGCGCCAGGGATCGGCGGTGGTACCGGGAGCGATGTTATTTCAGCTTGCCGCTCTCGACAGCGTTTGGGTAACCGCTGAAGTACCCGAGACGCAGGTCGCATGGATCAAAACCGGGGACCCCGCGACAGTCGAGGTGCCGGCTCTGCCGGGAGAGCATTTTGCGGGTCGGGTGGACTATCTCTATCCGGAGCTGATGTCGACAACCCGCACCCTCAAGGTGCGCGTTGTAATCAAGAATCTTGGGTTACGCTTGCGCCCCGGCATGTTTGCAGCCGTGCAGCTGCACGGAATGACGCGGGAGCGGGTTCTCACCGTGCCTACCGAGGCGGTAATCAAGACCGGCACTCGCAGCGTCGTGATCGTCGCCGACGACGGCACACATTTTCGTCCGGCGTTGGTCCGAGTCGGCGCAGAGCACGGCGGCCGCTCCGAGATTCTCGACGGATTGAGCGCCGGGCAGCAAGTCGTCGCCTCAGGGCAGTTCTTGCTCGATTCTGAAGCGAGCTTACGCGGAGCGTTCGAGAACCTCGCCGGATCAAACGATCGCGAAGAGAAAAACGCTAACCCTGAGTTGATGCCGGCCCCGTCGATACACATGCCGGATGAGGTCCACTGACATGCTCGGGTCCCTCATTCGTTGGTCGATCCAGAACCGTTTCCTGGTGTTGATGGGTACGCTGCTTATGAGCGCCTGGGGCGTCCATGCAACGCTGTCCACACCTTTAGATGCGCTGCCGGATCTCTCTGATACGCAAGTCATCATTCGCACCGAGTTCCCTGGCCAGGCGCCCCAAGTGGTCGAGGATCAGGTCACGTATCCCCTAACAACCACGATGCTGTCGGTGCCCGGTGCCCGCACAGTGCGCGGGTATTCATTTTTTGGCGATTCCTACGTGTACATCATATTCGATGACAAGACCGACTTGTATTGGGCGCGTTCGCGCGTGCTCGAATACTTGAACCAAGTCACCGGCCGACTGCCGCCTTCCGCAAAGCCGACGTTGGGGCCCGATGGCACGGGCGTCGGCTGGATCTATGAGTACGCACTCATCGATCACAGCGGGAAATACGACATCTCGCAACTGCGTGCTCTGCAGGATTGGTTCTTGAAGTACGAGCTGAAGAGCGTGCCGAATGTCGCCGAAGTTGCCAGTGTCGGTGGCTTGGTCAAGCAATATCAGGTGGTGCTCGATCCCGATCGCATGCGCGCGCTCGGCATCACCATCGACAAGGTGAAGTCTGCAATACGCGATTCGAACAACGAAACTGGGGGATCAGTCCTTGAGTTGGGTGAAGCCGAATACGCCGTTCGAGCAACGGGGTATTTGAAGACCTTGGAAGACTTTCGCACCGTCCCGGTCGGCCTTGGTGCCCGGGGCACGCCAATCCTGCTCGGCGATGTTGCGCGCATCCAGATAGGTCCGGAAATTCGTCGCGGCATCTCCGAGCTTGACGGCAAGGGCGAAGCCGTGGGCGGGGTCATCGTCATGCGAGCCGGCAAAAATGCGCTTGAGACCATCGACGGGATCAAGGCAAAGATTGCGAGCCTTCAAACAGGACTCCCGAAGGGCGTGGAGATCATCGCCACCTACGATCGCTCGGAGCTCATCCACAAGTCGGTCGCCACCTTGCGCGACCGCCTGATCGAGGAGTTTGTTGTCGTGACGCTGGTGTGCGCCCTGTTTTTATTCCACCTGCGCTCGGCTCTGGTCGCCATCGTCAGTTTACCGCTCGGAATTCTTGCCGCCTTCGCAGTCATGAGTTGGCAGGGCGTCAACGCCAACATCATGTCCTTGGGAGGAATTGCGATTGCCATTGGTGCCATGGTCGATGCGGCCGTCGTCATGATCGAAAACGCCCACAAACACGTGGAGGCCTGGAACCATGCCAACCCGGGGCGTCGCGCGACCGTCTTGGAGCAAACCAAGCTGATCGCAGACGCCGCCGCGGAAGTCGGTCCGGCACTCTTCTTCAGCCTGCTGATTATTACCTTGAGCTTTGTTCCGGTCTTTACCCTCGAGGCCCAGGAAGGCAAGCTCTTTGGTCCGTTGGCGTTCACCAAGACTTATTCGATGGCGGCGGCGGCCGGGCTGTCGGTCACACTGATTCCCGTATTGATGTTCTATTTCATCCGCGGACGAATCCCGGAGGAGCGCAGCAACCCCCTCAATCGCCTGCTGATTGCAATCTATCGACCGCTGCTGGGGCTTGTTCTGCGCTTCCCCAAAGCCGCGTTGGGACTCGCCGGGCTGCTGATCCTACTCACCATCGTGCCTGTTACGAACGTCGGCAGTGAATTCATGCCACCTTTGATCGAAGGTGACCTTCTCTACATGCCCTCGGCGTTGCCTGGACTATCCGCCGACAAGGCCTCCCAGCTCCTGCAGCAGACCGATAAGATCCTGATGCGCTTTCCGGAAGTCGAGCGCGTGTTCGGCAAGGTGGGTCGCGCCGAGACCGCGACCGACCCCGCGGGTCTCGAGATGTTCGAAACCACAATCCGGTTCAAACCACGCTCCGAGTGGCCGAGCGGCAAAACCCAGGATCAACTGATCGATGAGATGAACGCCGCATTGACCCTTCCCGGACTTTCGAATCTTTGGGTACAACCCATCCGCAATCGAATCGACATGCTATCTACGGGCATCAAGAGTCCGGTAGGCATCAAAATCGCGGGCCCGGACCTCAAGGTGATCGAGAGGATCGGCGAGCAGGTGGAGGCTACCGTCAAGGCGATTCCGGGAACCCGCTCGGTTTACGCCGAACGCGTCCGCGGCGGTCGATATGTAGAGGTGCGGATTGACCGAGTCCGTGCAGCTCGCTTTGGCTTGAGTCTCGCGGACGTGCAGCAGGTCGTTGCTCTTGCGATCGGCGGCGAGAATATCGGCGAAACCGTGGAGGGTCTGCAGCGCTTTCCGATCAACCTGCGCTATCCTCGGGAGCTGCGCGACTCCGTGGACAAGCTTCAGGTGCTGCCGATCGTCACCGCCGCGGGTGCCACGACGACGCTCGGCGCCGTCGCGGATCTTGTGGTAACGGACGGGCCCCCTCAGCTGCGCAGCGAAAATGCGCGACTGAACGGCTGGGTGTTCGTCGATATTAGCGGCCGCGACCTGGGCCGATACGTCGCGCAGGCGCAGAAGCTTGCGGGTCAGCGCGTGACCCTCCCCCCGGGATATACCATGACGTGGTCCGGACAATTCGAGTACTTGGAGCGCGCGGCCAAGAAACTGCAGCTCGTCGTGCCGTTTACGCTAGTCATCATCTTTGTGCTCCTGTATCTGACCTTCAGAAGTTTTGCCTCCGCGGCGCTGATCATGGGTACGCTGCCCTTTGCGCTGGTGGGCGGTTTCTGGCTGCTGTTCTTGCTCGGCTACAACCTCTCGATCGCCTCGGCCATCGGCTTTATTGCGCTTGCCGGGGTCGCGGCTGAATTTGGGGTCATTATGTTGATTTATCTCGACCAGGCGATCGCGAAACGACGCGCAACGAACCAGTTTCATGCGGTAAAGGACTTGATGGAGGCCATTGAGGAAGGCGCCGTGCTGCGGGTGCGGCCCAAAGCGATGACGGTCGCGGTGATTATCGCGGGCCTTTTGCCCATCATGTTCGGCGGCGGGACGGGCTCCGAGGTCATGCGACGCATCGCCGCGCCCATGGTCGGCGGAATGATCACTGCGCCGATGCTGTCGATGCTCATCCTGCCGGCGGCGTACCTGCTGATTCACCGACGGACTCTCGTCAAAACCACCTCTTGAGAAACGGAGCCGACTATGTTGATCAAGGTGTCTCACCCGCATCCGATTAAGCCCTCGGAAATCACGCCGGAATCGACGTTTATGGATCGCCGTCGGTTTCTGTTGCAAATGGGGCTCGTAACAGCAAGCGCCACGCTCGGAGGATGCGATTCGCGGAACTCAGATAGAGCAGCGAATATCGGTCTAGCCAGTCTGACCGTCAACAAAACAAGTGCGATGGCGGGAGGAGAAAATGTCACGGCGTACGAGGACATCACGCATTACAACAATTTCTACGAGTTTGGCACCGGCAAACAGGATCCCGCGCGCAATGCCGGGCGACTGCGCACCCGGCCGTGGTCGGTGGTCGTGGATGGCGAGTGCGAGGCGCCGGGGCACATTGACATCGATGACCTGATTAAACCCCAAGCGCTGGAGGAGCGCATCTATCGCCATCGCTGCGTCGAGGTCTGGAGTATGGTTGCGCCCTGGACTGGCTTGCCGCTGGCTGATCTGCTCAAACGTTTCAGGCCCACATCGAAGGCGAAATTCGTGGCGTTTTACACCTTGTTCGATTCACAGCAAATGCCCGACACTGCGCGCGGAGTGCTCAACTGGCCGTACCGGGAGGGTCTACGAATCGACGAAGCAATGCACCCGCTCGCCTTCCTCTCCGTGGGGCTCTACGGGCGAGTGCTCCCCAATCAGAACGGCGCGCCCCTGCGTCTGACCATCCCTTGGAAGTATGGTTTTAAGAGCATCAAGTCCATCGTCCGCATTCAATTCACCGAATGGCAACCCGAAACAACGTGGAATCAGCTGGCTGCGGAGGAGTATGGGTTTTATTCGAATGTGAATCCTGCGGTTGATCATCCGCGCTGGAGCCAGGCGCGGGAGCGGCGACTGGGCGAACTCTTTAAGCGCAAGACCCTCCTGTTCAACGGGTATCCGGAAGTCGCTTCGCTCTACTCGAGCATGGATTTGAGGACTTTCTTTTGAATCGGCCGCTGCCATGGCGAGTCGCCGCCTGGGGCCTCGGAATCATTCCACTCTTCTTCGCGGTCAAATGGGCCTTTCAGAGTAGGCTCGGCGCGAATCCGGTGGAATTCCTGGAACACTACACCGGCGATTGGACGCTGCGCCTTTTGCTCACGACCCTGGCAATGACCCCGTTGCGCATGCTCACGCGACTTACCGAGCCGATTCGAGTGCGTCGAATTCTCGGTCTGTGGACATTCGCATTCCTGTGCCTGCACTTTTCAATCTACCTCGTATTCGATCTGGGCTTCTCGGTGCTTCAGCTTGGCGAGGATCTGGTCAGGCGAACCTACATTACTCTGGGTTTCACCGCCTGGCTGATGCTCTTATCTTTGGCGATCACCTCCACCGCGGGCTGGCAGCGCCGACTTAAGCGCCGGTGGACTACGCTGCACCAGCTGATCTATCCGGCTGCAATCTTGGGGGTGATCCACTATCTGTGGCTAGTCAAGGCCGATACCCGCGAACCACTGCTTTACTTGGCAATTCTGCTGGCCTTGCTCGCCTTTAGGCTTCCTTGGTCGCATTGGATGCAAGACAGTCGACTGAAGGAATCGGCCAGCAGTGAGACCAACTGATCACAGAAGTTGACAAACATCTTATGTTAAATTCTCCGGCTTAACGTCTTGCAAGGTGCTATGCCGAAGATTCGCAAGGAAGTAGTGGCGAAGACGGAATCTCATACGTCAGCGAGCCTAGGACTGGGTTACAGAAGCAATAAAATCTACGAGGGGGACTACGATGCAACGACACATCAAACGCGCCGTTTTTCTGTCTTTCGGTATTTCCGCTGGTTTACTCGCATTGCAAGTTGATGCAGTGGCCCAAAGCACAGGATTCACGCGCCAGATCGCCGCGCAGGGCAACGCGGCACCGAAGAACCTGACACAAGGCTCGGACGCGATTCAAATCCCCGAACTCGCTCCCGGGTTCGGCCCCGATGCAAAGGCTGCCGCGCCCTCCAATTCGGCCAAAGCGCGAAATCCGCGCGTCAATCGTCACATGAGCGCATTTGCAGGAGACAATGGCGAGAATGAGGGCGACCACGAGAGATCTGCCTCGAACCCGAAATTGCTGATGAGCTTTCAAGGGCTCAACCACCGAGATCAGCGCCTGGCGAATGGTGGCAACCAATTTTCCCTCGAACCCCCGGATCAGGGACTATGTACAGGCAATGGGCACATTGTCGAAGTCCTCAATGATGTGTTCCGCGTCTACGATACCTCCGGCAATTCCCAGACAGGCGTGGTGGACCTCAATACCTTTTACGGTTATCCGGCAATGTTCGACCGCACCACCGGTCTCCAAGGTCCGTTCATCACGGATCCGTCTTGCTTGTTCGATGCAGCAACGCAGCGATTCTTTCTTGTCGTCCTGACGCTCGATGTGGACCCACCGACGGGAAATTTCCTCGGCACCAATCACCTGGATCTCGCCGTTAGCACCAGCCCGGATCCGACGGGCACCTGGACCGTCTACTCGCTGCCGGTGCAGGATGATGGCACGTCCGGTACGCCCAACCACCATTGCTACACCGACGTCGACTCGACTGGCCACGGGATAGGGAGCGGTCCATGTCTTGGCGATTATCCACACATTGGAGCCGATGCCTACGGCGTCTACCTGACGACTAACGAATATGATTTTATTGGATTCACCTTCCACGGCGCGCAGGTGTACGGGATTTCAAAGGCGGCACTGGCGGCAAACTCACCGAGCGTGACTGTCGTGCAATTCGACACCGCAAGTTCCGCACCCGGGCACAAACCGGGCTTCACGATCTGGCCGGCGCAGGCGTCACAAAGTCAGTTCGATCTGCAGGATGGCGGCACACAATTTGCCTTGAGTTCGACGGCCACCGACGAAGCACAGTGCAATTCCGGAGTCCTCTGCACCGGCACCCACATGAGTCGCAAGATATTGCTGTGGACGCTGACACACACCGCGTCGCTCGGCTCGAGCGCACCGAAGTTGTCCCTCTCGAACGAAGCCATCCCGGTTGCTCGGTACGCGATTCCGCCTTCCTCCAATCAGAAGACCGGCGACTTTCCGCTGGGACAGTGCATTAACGATACGACATTAGTCACACCCTTCGGGCCCGGGTGCTGGCAGCTGTTCTTCAATACCGAGCCCGCGCATGACGAGGTGGTTTCGACTCTCGACAGCAACGATTCGCGCATGCAGCAAGTCTGGTATGCGAACGGGGCGCTGTGGTCGGCCCTCGATACGGCACTGACCGTCAACGGCAAGCCTCAAGCCGGCATCGAGTATTTCGCCGTCAACCCGCGCTCCGGCGAGCTTCGCCTGCAAGGCAGGATCGGAGTGGCCGGCAACAACCTGACGTACCCCGCAATCGCCATGACCGACAGTGGGCGCGGCGTGATGGCTTTCACTGTCGTCGGCAACGATCACTTCCCAAGCGCGGGCTATGCCGGTGTGAACAAGGACAGCGGCGCTGGCGCCGTCCACATCGCTGCCGAGGGAGTGGGCCCCCAAGACGGCTTCAGCGGCTACAAAGCGTTTGGCGACCCACCGCGTCCGCGTTGGGGTGATTACGGCTCAGCGCTCATCGATGGCAATACGACGTGGATCGCCTCCGAATATATTGGACAGAGTTGCACGCTGGCTCAGTACCTCACCGGGTCCATCGGCAGCTGCGGGGGCACCCGCACGTCTGTGGCTAATTGGTCGACTCGCATTTCCAACGTTCAGCCATAACAAATCCGGGGGCGAGGATTCCTCTCGCCTCCCAATTTTTCGCCTCCTGGACGGACGATAGCCGGCTTAGTCAATGTCACAGCGATAGCGCCATTCCAATCCCATAGCTCACGATGAATTTTCCGCAAGCTACGCGATACGCTTTCCAAGCGCGTGTTTTTACGCAGCTCAAAGCCGTCCTGTCGCTTGGCTGGCATTCATCGCTGCCGGACTTTATAGACTGCTGACGCACCTGCGGGCCTCGTTGCTGCCCAAGAATCTAAGGCAACCGAACATGACCCTGATTGAATGACGAGCCTGTGTGAGAATAATCGTGTGAGGGGCGAATTCGCAATCAGGCGGCGATCGGTGTCTGAAACAACCCACGGCAATGCTGCTGCCAAGCGTATTGATCAAGCGCAGCAGGAGCAGGGGGTTTTGCACCGGTGCGTTGCGCTGGCGTGGCACCGTAGAGCGAGCG
>WNFR01006644.1_pt1 | contig 11820 bp, 6 predicted proteins | sample 5400221 | NCBI WGS metagenome assembly WNFR01 (sample SAMN13153357, study PRJNA577476) | soil metagenome | isolation source: 40 cm soil under Madrone tree | place: USA:California | collected 2016-06-14 | reverse complement strand
TTGCGGGGAAAAAACTAGAAATCAAGACTGCTTGTTCTTACGCAACAGCCAGCGCACGGGTGTGTTCCGAACTCGCCGCCGGGCTGCGTGGCCCACCCCAAACCGGCGAAAGTGGCTCCCTCTTAAACCGGCGCTAACATTCATTTTCTACCACAGCTCGGGTTCGCCACCATCAAGCGCTGGAAGGGGGCTGATTTCGGGTGTCTTCGCGTGCATGTTGATAATGCGGCGGGTACCGGTAACTCGATGGAGTTCAAGTGCCCGATAAGTTTTTGGGCAATGTGGGCAGCTGTCACGGAAATGTAACGCAAGATGCGGAAAATGCCGGCAATTGCGAAGCAAAGGGCGGAAAAAGAAGGAGAAAGCGGATTGCACGGAGTTGCCCCAACTTGCTGAATCCGTTCGATTAGCCACTCCTCTGGCAAGATTTGGCAAAATAGGTCGAACGGCTACGAACCAGAAGGTCGGGAGTTCGAGTCCCCCCGGGCGCACCACTTTCTCCTTCATCCTCATTTAGTTACCGCCTCTAGTAGTTACGGACCTCCGCAATTAGCGGGGTTCCCCTTTTGACGCGGGCGTGAACGCCTATCTGAGACAACCGCGAAGTTACACTTACTCTCCATAGAGAAGGCAGGTTCTCTACAGGGCATTTGTAGCCGTTCCACAACCGGAAGAAGCGAGGTAACCTCAAATCGGCGACAGCGTATGGTCGCATGACGACTAGGTCGTGTACACCAATGACTACGCGGTTGCTCCGAAGTACCACCCGGGGCTTCGAGTTAACCGTCTGTTTATGTAGGCGCGAAGAGAATCTTGGCTCGAAGGTAGGGGCTGCGTCAAATTACGCAATGGCGTTGAATGAAGAAGACCATCGGCTGTTTACGAGTATCCTAAACTCTCATGTTAATCGTTCTGAATACCCAAACCAGAAACGAAGTCACCAGACTACGTGCTGGCGGTGAATACGATGATGTATTTTTTGACATATCCCGCATGCGTATTTACGTAATCGGAGGCGAAGGTCTCATCAGCGTATTTCAGCAGAACGATCACGATCACTATGAGCTGATTGCAAACATTCCATCGGGAATCGGCATTCGGACACGCTACTTCTACACAAGGCGTGACCGCTTCTACGTTGGCGTCCCCGCGAGGGGCAATGAGCCGGCCCAAGTCTGGACGTACGAGGCAGAGCACTAGCAGAGTTTTGAAAACTGTCTGCGGTCTGACCTGAGGCTACACGTTATGTTCTTTGGTCTGCAGGAGGAGCTATGAATTACACGGCTCTCTTTCGATCCGCCCTGGCGGCATTACTTTGGAACAATGAATTGCATCCAGAAGAGGACGTCTTGAAACTGGCGGAAAGGCACCGCCCTCATTTCGGGTTCCAGTCGTTCAATTGCTTTCACGCAGCGGTCATTCCAGCTTTCCTCTTTGCAGTCTTGATGTGTGCGGTACCGCTGGTTATCTTTGCACAAGTCCTCGGAGGCAGCATAAGTGGAACCGCCAGAGTAGGCTCCAGTTCCGCAATGCCGGGAGTTCAGATCTCTATTAAAGATGTGACCACTGGCCAGGTCAGGACAGCGGTCACCGACACGTCCGGTTCTTACAACCTGCCTGCACTACCTGCCGGCAAGTATGAAATGACGGTTTCCGCTCTCGGGTTCGTTACCCAAGTCTGGACTGGCATCACCGTAGCCGTCGGAAGTCAGCGGGTCCTCAATGTTTTGCTGCGCGCAGGCAGTTCCGAGACTGTAGTGCGCACTATTGTGTCGGGTGGGCCCGCAAATCAATCGCCCGGTAACGTTGACAATTCCGTCGTGCAGAATACGCCGCTCAACGGACGCGATTGGACCCAGCTTGCCACTTTGCAGGCGGGCGTCACCGGCGTTCAAACCGGGAGCGCCAGCGGCGGTGGAAATACTGAACGCGGCTTTGGAGCGCCAATAAGCATCTCCGGCGCCCGGCCCGACCAGAACAGCTATCGCCTGGACGGAATCAGCATCAACGATTATTCCAATGGTGCTCCCGGTAGCGTCCTGGGCGACAATCTCGGAATCGACGCCGTTGAGCAAGTCTCTGTTCTGGGCAGCAATTATCCCGCCGAGTATGGACGGACCTCAGGCGGCGTCATCAACGCGGTCACTCGTTCCGGAACCAAAGCGTTTCACGGCGATGTCTATGAGTTCTTTCGCAACAGCGCACTGGACGCACGGAACTTTTTTGACGGCAGAATTCCTCCCTTCAAACGCAATCAGTTTGGTGGCTCAGCCGGTGGGCCGATCCAGAAGGACCGCACGTTCATCTTTGGAGACTACGAAGGTCTTCGCCAGTCGCTCGGTATGACCACGGTAGACACCGTCCCCTCGCCAGCCGCGCGCGCTGGAAACCTTTCCACCGGGAGCGTCACTGTCGATCCCAATGTACTTCGCTTCATCAATGCGTTTTACCCGCTGCCGAACGGTTCTCTCCTGGGCAATGGTGATACCGGGATTTTTTCCTTCGCCGGTCAGCAAGTAACGAACGAAAACTATTTCACTGTCCGAGTTGATCGTAAGTTTTCCGATAAAGACACGCTGGCGTTCACTTACATGCGCGATAACTCCAAAACAGTCCAGCCCGACAATTTCAACGAGTTGCTTTCCAATATCGTTTCGCGGCGCCAGGTCGTAACCCTCCACGAGCAGCACGTCTTCAGTGCGACCTTCCTAAATGCCGCCCGCTTGGGCTTCAGTCGCTCCGTTGGGATAATTGGAGGCCTGACCAAGGTTTTGAACCCGAACATGCTTGACCCCTCTTTCGCGTTTGTGCCCGGAGGTTTGGCCGGTGAAGTGCGTGCGGTGCCGGGCGTGACCAATTTCTCCGGCGCGCCCACGACCGGGGGAGTTCTCCTCTCCAACAAGTCTCTTGCCTGGAATTCCTTTCAAGGTGGTGACGATGTTTTTCTCACCCACGGTATCCACAGCATAAAGTTCGGCGTGCTCGTTGAACGCATGCAGGACAACGAGCTATCACTGCCTGCCGTAAACGGGCGTTTTCGCTTCGATTCATTGCTCAATTTTCTGACCAATCGGCCTCTCGTTTTCCAGGGATCCGGCAGTCCTGATGTGCCGGATGTCGGATTGCGTCAGACTTTATTCGGCGCCTATGCACAGGATGACGTTCGCCTGCAAAAAAATCTCACCGTGAATCTCGGCTTCCGCTATGAAATGGCGACGGTTCCGGCCGAGTCACAGAACCGCGTATCGAACCTGCGGAACCTCACCGATGCTGTGCCTCACGTAGGCTCGCCGTTCTTCGCAAACCCAACCTTGCGAAATTTCGAGCCGCGGGTCGGCTTTGCCTGGAGTCCGCGAGGCGGGAAGACCCTGGTGCGCGGCGGTTTCGGCATTTTCGATGTGCTGCCGCTGCCTTACGAATTTCAATCTTCATTTCAACTCGCTGTGCCATTCGTGCATTCTATCTTCGCCAATACTCTGCAGCCCGGCATGTTTCCAACCGGCGCCTTTCAACAATTCAGTAATCAAACGAATTTCGGGCTTGCCACCTACGCCGAATTTAATCCCAAACGCAATTACGTGATGCAGTGGAATCTGGGGATCGCCAGGGAGCTGACCTCAACGCTTTCTCTAGCCATCGGCTATGTCGGCTCCCGTGGAGTTCACCTTCCGTACCGCGTCGACAACATCGATATGGTCCTCCCCACGCTGACTCCGACAGGCTACGTCTTTCCACCGACAGCGACCAGCAGTACGCTGAATTCGAATTTTGGCCGTATCAATTCGACCCTCTGGCAAGCCAGTTCCTTTTATCACGCCCTGCAGGCGGATATGGCCAAGCGCGTCAGCCATGGAGTCGAATTGCACGCAGCGTACACTTGGGGCAAAAGTATTGACACGCTATCCGCAACCGCAGCGGACGACGCCTTTCCCAATGGTTTGTTCAATCAGCTTTTCTTCGACCAACGCACTTCGCGCGGGCTCTCCGACTTCAACGTCGCACAAACTTTCGTATTGAGCTTTACCTGGGAACTCCCTAGCCCCGCCCGGAGTTCCCGAGTCTTGGCGTGGGCTGCCAGCGGTTGGCAATTGGGCGGCCTCTGCAAAGCAAGCTCTGGCCAGCCTTTCACGCCAATCCTGGGCGGTGATCCTGCTGGCATGAAATTGGATGAGACCAGTGAGCTCCCGAACCGCTTGGCAGGGCCGGGCTGCGGCACACTTACTAACCCGGGAAATCCCAACCACTACATCAAGACGGACTGTTTGGCCTTCCCCGGTGCGAACAAATGGGGAAATCTGGGTCGCAACACGCTGATTGGTCCCGGCGTGTCCAAGTTGGACGTTTCTGTATTCAAGAACAATCGCATTCGGCGCATCTCGGAAAATTTCAACGCGCAGTTCCGGGCGGAATTCTTCAACATTCTCAACCATGCTAACTTCGCCTCGCCGACTGACAATTCGACGGTCTTCGATCAGCATGGGAACTCCATCTCAAGCGCCGGACTCATCACTTCCACGCAAACAACTTCTCGTCAGATTCAGTTTGCGATCAAGATGATCTGGTGAATCGGCCGTTTGCTGTACTTCAGATCCGTATGACTTTCACGTGGAAGGAAAACGGAACTTCCTTGTGCGCACTTGGCATCAAGGAAGCGCATTCGGGGACGGTTGAAAAGTGAAAGAGGCGAAGTCTAGAAGGTAAAATCCGATTTTTCCTGCGCGCTCTGCACTATTTGCTTTCCAAACCTTAATACAAATTAATTTGACACGAAGACTCAGGGTCTTTACTGTCGGCGCCACGAAGGTCGTAAGTTAACCCTCGCCGACGACGTGGGGCCTTGGTCAACATCCCCTAGGAGGCAACCGATGATTAAAGGGCGTGGTCTCTTGGTGTACGTTCTCTTGGTCTGCGTGATGATGGCGCTCACTGTGAACGTGTCCACTCCAGTGTATGCACAAGTTGCCGGAGCCACCCTTGCCGGCACGGTGACGGACGCATCCAGCTCGGCGGTTCCGAATGCGAAAGTTTCCATCAAAAACAAGGCGACGGGGGTCGCGCGGGACATCACTACTGACTCGGAAGGTTTTTACAGCGCGCCGAACTTGCTTCCAGGAATTTATGACATCACAGTTGTAGCTTCAGGATTTTCGACATCCGTGCAAGCGGGCTTCAAGCTAAACGTGGGAGCTTCACAGGCCCTGAATATTTCCTTGCAGATTGGCCAAGTGACTGAACGAGTTGCTGTCACCGCGACAGCGCCGGACGTGCAACTCGCTTCATCAACGCTGAGCGCCGAGGTCGATTCCACAACGGAGCGCGAGCTACCTTTGAACGGCCGCGACTGGACACAACTAGCAACGCTCCAGCCGGGAGTCACTGGTGTCCGAGTTGAGGCGGGACCCAGCAATCGGGGCAATAGGGGATACGGAACTCTTTTGTCCGTCTCCGGCCACCAACCATTCGAGAATAATTACCGGATCAATGGGATCAGCATCAACGACTATTCGAATGGGTCGCCGGGCAGTTCGCTGGGCGTCAATTTGGGTGTGGACGCAATTCAGGAGTTTTCGGTCCTAACCGGTAACTATACGGCGGAGTATGGCCGGGCCTCCGGTGGGGTCATCAACGGCATCACCAAGTCAGGCACCAACCAGTTCCATGGGGATGCCTACTATTTCGTCCGCGATAAGGTCCTCGATGCAAAAAACTACTTCGACGACAGCAGTCAACCTATACCGCCATTCCATCGCGACCAGTTCGGGGTGTCCGGTGGAGGCCCGATCAAAAAGAATAAGACCTTCGTCTTCGCCGATTACGAAGGGATCCGCCAGAGGAAGAGCGACACTTTCAGCAATGTCGTGCCTTCTGCGGAGGCTCGAGCGGGCTCGCTCTGTCACTTGCCCAACCCTAATTGCACTCCTTCAAAAATAACGGTTGACCCGAAGGTTGTGCCCTATTTGGGTTTTTATCCGCTGCCCGACAGCGGGCTTATCGGGAACGGAGACACGGGTATCTTCAACACTTCGGGAGTCGAGCGCTTGACGGAAAACTATGTGACTGTGAGGGGCGACCACCGTTTCTCAGAAAAGGACAGTTTTGCGGCGAGCTGGTTCTATGACAAGGCGCCTCTTACTATGCCTGATTCGCTGGTGGACGTGCTCACCCAGAATTTTACGCTTAGGCAAATGGTCAGCCTGGAAGAGACCCATATCTTCAGTCCGGGATTGGCGAATACTGCGCGGCTAGGTTTCAGCCGCGTGCGGGCGATGGTCACAGCGCCTTTCAGTGCACTCAATCCGCTCGCCAAGGATCCGAGTCTCGGCGCGCTCCCCGGACAGTTTGCACCGGAAATCGTCGTGGACGACGGTCTGGTCACCATGGACGGAGCTCTGGGCACCGTCTCCTCAGACATTCTCACCTGGAATTCCTTCCAGTTCTATGACGATGCCTTCCTTACTCGTGGCACCCATTCCTTGAAATTCGGGTTTGCCGTGGAGCGCATGCAGAACGATGAGTTCTCGGGGGGAGTCCCGCCAAATGGAAGCTTCAAGTTCCCCACTCTGGCCGCCTTTCTCCAGAACCAGCCCCGCAGCCTCCAGATTGACGATCCAACAACCACTCGGCCAATTAACGTGCGGCAGACCCTGTTCGGAGCCTACATTCAAGACGATTGGCGTTGGCGCTCGAACCTTACGCTGAACTTTGGCGTGCGTTATGAGCCGGTGACGCTGCCGACCGACGCCCAGAACACGTTCGCCGTCTTGACAAGCCTCACCAGCCCGCTCGAGACGCCGGTTAAGAGCCTCTGGGCGTCGAACCAAACACTTCACAACTTCGAGCCGCGGGTCGGTTTCGCGTGGGACCCATTTCGCGATGGCAAGACTGCCGTCCGTGGCGGCTTTGGAATCTTTGATGTGCTGCCGCTTCCCTGGGAGTACACCCACGGGAGCACCGGTGTCCTCCCGTACCAGCTGCAAAAAGCTATCTCCAACTTACCTCAAGGCTCGTTCCCAACGGGAGCGTTGAAGCTCGCCACCGATCCCGTCGACTTCAAAACTGTGGGAGTCCGCTTAGTTGAGCAGAATCCACACCGCAATTACGCCATGAATTGGAACCTCAATATCCAGCGTGAAATCGCCTCAAGCTTAACGGCGGCGATCGCCTACGTGGGCTCGCGCGCTGTCCACTCCCCTTTCAGCACGGATGACAGCAATATGGTCCTTCCAACCTTGAGCTCGCTAGGTTACCTCTGGCCGATTCCCCGTACGGATCCTGTTGCGACGGGCACGGGCGGAAATTGCGCGGATGGAACAGCACCTCCCTGTGCCTGGCCCGTGCTCAACCCGAATGTGGGTCGCATTCGCGCGATCTGGTGGGATAACACCTCCTCCTATCATGGCCTTCAGGCGGGGCTCGCAAAAAGGATGAGCCACGGGTTTCAGGCTCAGGGCAGCTATACCTGGAGCAAATGCCTTGACCTGGGTTCCGGTGGCATGCTGGGCGACCCCTACGCGAATTCACTCTCAAGCCTGATGTTCTTTAACCGCGGAGGCAGGCGTGGCGTATGTGACTTCAACATAACCCAAAACTTTGTGGTGAACTACCTTTGGCAGCCTCCCACGCCAAAGTTTGGGGGAGCGGTCACGGAGCGCACCCTCGGCGGCTGGGAATTCGGTGGAGTCATTGTCGCCAGTACGGGCTCCCCCTTTACGGTCCTTATCGGGGGGGATCCGCTCGGTCAAAACAGCACTGATCCGTTTGCTTTCGCCTCGCGCGTGGCAGGACCCGGATGCAATAACCCCGTCAATCCCGGCAATGTCAATGGCTACATCAACACAAGCTGCTTCAGCGTTCCGCTTGTACCCGCTTCGTTCGCCGCGTCGTGCCAACTTGCTCTTGATGGGAAAGGCAATTCAGTTCCTGGTACCTGCATGAACCTATTTGGCAATGCCGGGCGGAACACCGTGGTCGGGCCGGGCCTGCTCAACGTCGATTTCTCAGCATTCAAGAACAATTACATGCCAAGAATCTCGGAAACCTTCAACATTCAGTTCCGGGCTGAGTTCTTTAACATCCTGAACCACCCCAACTTTCAATCACCCGTCAAACACAATGCGCTCTTCGCACAAGACGGATCGCCGGTGGGGAGCGGAGCCGGTGCGATAAATTCCACAACTACCTCATCGCGGCAGATTCAATTTGGCTTGAAAGTCATTTGGTAGCCGAAGCGTTCGTGATGCTGTCCGGTACAATCGGCAGTGCGCTTGCGCGTCGAAATGCTATTAGTTCAGTAGAGCAACATTGTATAGAATCGAATTCGCTGGACCAAAATATAATCACTAAATCGAGGAGCTAGGATGAAGAACTTCTTGCTGTCTTTGCCGCTTGTTGCCTTCGCATTGCTTGGGACGGTTGCTCTGGCAAGCCCGCCGGGTCCGGGTTATCGCCTGATTAAGAAAGTCTCTTTGGGAGCGGCACCGGGCGGCGGCGAATATTTCGACTACGTCACCGTGGACTCCGCCGCGAGGCGCGTCTATCTCTCGCATGGTGCCGAGGTCAAAGTGCTCGACGCCGATAACTTCTCCGTAGTGGGCACCATTTCCGGCTTGAAACGCTGCCATGGTGTCGTCGTGCTTCCGGAGCTTGGGAAAGGATTTATTACGGATGGCGATGCCGAAACCGTGGCGGTATTCGATCTTAAGACCCTGAAGATCACAGGACAAATCAAAAGCTCCCCGGACACGGACTCCATTACCTACGATCCCGCGTCCAAGCTTATCTTTACCTTTAATGGCGACAGCAAGAATTCCACGGTTATAGATCCGGTCAAGGAAACTGTAGTGAAAGTCATCGACATGGGCGGCGCGGTAGAACAGCCCGTTGCCGACGGTAAGGGCACCCTTTACGACAACAACGAAGAGAAAAATGACGTCGCCGTCGTCGACACACACACACTAACAGTCAAAGCTCGTTGGCCCGTAGCACCTGCCGGAACGCCCGTGGCGATGGAAATGGACCGCGAGCACCGGCGGCTATTTTCCAGCGGCCGCAAGCCGCAATTTCTCGTCATGATGGATGCGGACAACGGCAAGATCGTCCAGTCGTTGCCCATCAGCTCCGGTGTGGACGCCAACGTCTTCGATCCGGAGGCAGGACTGTTGTTTGTCTCCACCCGCGTGGGCAAGCTCCACATTTTTCATGAGGATTCCCCTGACAAGCTCACGGAAGTCGAAACGGTCAATACCGAGTTTGGCGCCAAAACAATGGGTCTCGATCCAAAGACGCACAACCTTTTTCTGGCCACCGCGGATTTTGGTCCAGCTCCTGCTCCAACGAAGAAGAATCCTCATCCGGAGCGAAAGGCGATTCCTGGAACGTTTCGCGTACTGATTTATGGGCGCTAGAAAAATCATCCTGACGCAGGGGCGGCCGTATGCCGCCTCTGCAGTCCCCAATTTTGTGAGAAAAATTCTCCATCGCGTCAACCTCTCTTTCTTTCGAATAGTGTTGAGCACTTCGTCCGGCGAGCCGCGCGAATTTCAGTCAAAATCCGTTTTAACCCGTGTAGAGAGGGCCTGATGCGGTCATGGGGAATCGGACTAAAATTCATGCGCGCAAAAAAAACCGCACTCGTGGTTCCTTTTTTGCTCGTGCCGCTCGCTGACTGCGCGCCTGATCGCTCCTTCCATTTGATGGAAACTTCCATCGCTGACATTCACAAAGCGATGCAAGCGGGTACCCTGACGTGCCACAACCTGGTCCAGCAATATCTAGATCGCATCCGCGCTTACGACCAGCAAGGTCCCGCGATCAAGTCCATGCTGTACATCAACCCGGCAAGCCTCGAACAGGCCGATGCTTTGGATCAGGACTTTCGGCGCACCCACAAATTAAAATCGCTCGGCTGCATCCCCGTCGTTCTAAAAGATAATTTTGACACTGCGGACATGCCTACAACCGCGGGCGCCCTCACACTTAAAGGTGCCCAGCCTGAAAAGGACGCTTTCGCTGTCAAACGGCTTCGCGAAGCCGGTGCGCTCATTCTCGGCAAGGCCAACTTGCAAGAATTTGCCAGCGGCGGCATCTCCGTAAGTTCGCTGGGCGGACAGGTGAAAAATCCGTATGACCTCACCAGAACACCAGGCGGCTCTTCCGGCGGGACGGGCGCTGCTGTCGCGGCGAACTTCGCAGCTGCGGGCACCGGGTCGGATACCGGCGGCTCCATCCGTTCCCCTTCTTCCGCGAACAGTCTGGTAGGACTCCGGCCAACTCGCGGCTTAATCAGCCGGGACGGTATTGTGCCGGTGTCTTTTACCCAGGACACTATTGGCCCCATGACCCGCAATGTCGCCGACACCGCAAGATTATTGGACGTTATGGTTGGATACGATCCGAATGATCCTGTGACTGCTTTTAGTGTCGGCAATATTCCGGAAACCTACACGGCGTTCCTCCAAAATGGGTTGAAGGGAGCTCGCCTTGGCGTGCTTACGAACTTATTTGGTAGCGGACCGGAATACGAAGAAGTGAACGCGGTTATGGCCAAAGCTATTGAAGCGCTAAAGGAACAAGGCGCAGTGATTGTCCGCCTCGAAGACGCGGCCCTCGACACGGACACGTTGACCGCGAAATTTCGTCTGAACGAGCCGGAGTTCAAGACGGCGCTAAACCGCTATTTACAGCAGCAGGGTTCGCACGTGCCTGTGCATTCGCTCGCGGAAATCATTGCTTCCGGCCAGTACCACAAGCCGACACTGGAGAAATTCTTCGCCACGGCGCAGAGTTATGAAGATGGCCCCAATTCCGCGGACTATAAAGATCGCCGGATGAGAATGGAGGAAATCAGGATTGAAGTAGCCAACCTAATGGCGAAAAATCAACTGGATGCGCTGGTGTATCCCCATCAAAAATGTTTGGTCCTTCCCATTGGGGCGACGTTTCAGAAAGACCGCAACGGCGTTATCGCTGCTCTGGCGGGCTTCCCGGCCATCGAAGTGCCCGCCGGCTTTTCTACGCCGACGGCAGATGCTCCTATCGGGGTGCCGGTGGGGATGGAGCTTCTCGGCCGCGCGTGGGCCGAGCCCGAATTGATAAAGCTCGCCTTCGGATTTGAGCAGGCAACGCACCTGCGAAAGCCACCAGTTTCCACGCCTGCGTTGCCGGCGCCATGATGCTGCGGCTTTGAGGCCAAAAACGAATTGTTCCGCGTAATGAAAGTGTTGGCGGAGACTTAGCCGATATTTTTGGCGGCGTGTGAAAACAAGTTGCGATTAAGATAAATTAATGCTGAATTCAGGTATCCAGCCTACTCGTAGCATAACCTCAGTTCTCGCACTTTCAATGCTGCGCCGCCCCGTACTTCAAAGGAGCTAGCCCAAGCGATGCCTCTCCCGGCCGTCACCGCCCCTGAAACAAATTCACCTCCGCGCAAAAGGCCCTTCTACATGGGCCTCTCCTTCCAAGTGCTGCTCGGCGTCGCCATTGCCATCATCCTCGGTTATGTCAGCCCCGCTAGCGCCGTGGCCATGAAACCGCTCGGCGATGCCTTTATCCGTTTGATCACCATGATCATCACCTTGGTCATCTTCTGTACCTTAGTTACCGGCATTGCCGGCATGGAGGACATGAAGAAAGTCGGCCGCGTCGGCGGCAAAGCCCTCCTGTATTTCGAGGCAGTCTCGACGCTTGCCCTGCTCATCGGACTCGTTGTGGGCAATGTGGTGCGTCCCGGCAGCGGTTTTAACATCGATCCCGCCACGCTGGACACTAAGGCCGTGGCCGAATATGCCGGCCAGGCCAAGACCCAAAGTGTTACGGAGT
>WNFR01013669.1_pt1 | contig 11821 bp, 10 predicted proteins | sample 5400221 | NCBI WGS metagenome assembly WNFR01 (sample SAMN13153357, study PRJNA577476) | soil metagenome | isolation source: 40 cm soil under Madrone tree | place: USA:California | collected 2016-06-14 | reverse complement strand
CAGTACTCGAAATTGTTCAGGCAATGGTTGCGAGGAATATTGGGGCTGTGCCCGTTGTGGAGGATGGTCTTCTGGTGGGACTGTTTTCCGAGCGTGATCTGATGAAGCGCGTTGTGGCGGAAGGACTGGACCCTCGCACCACGATATTGGCGGACGTAATGACCCGCGAACCGTTGACGGTTTCTCCCCAGCAAGACATCGAAATATGCCGCGCGTTGATGAAGAAACACGCCTTCCGCCACCTGCCGATTTGCGAAGGCGCCCAACTCACGGGGATGGTTTCGCTTCGCGACATCCTCCTCCATGACCTTGACGCCAAGGACGACGAAGTCCGCATGATGCGGGCCTATATTCAGGCCGCAATCTAAACCGGGAGCGCCGGCGCAAGCCCCTTATCCGCAGAAGATAGGTAACCAGTTACCTGATTACTTCGGTACATTGGCCCTCCACGCGGGAACTGTTAACGTTCATCCAGTTTTGGGGCGTCAGAGGTCGATACCCCAGGATTGCAAAATGTCCAGCCCCCACATCCAGCTTGCACTTTGGGTCTTGCAGCCTGTGCTGCAAGCGAGCGTTGCGGTTGTGATGTTCCGCCGCAAGCTGCACAAGGATTTCCCGATCTTCTTTACCTTTGTAATCGCGCAGATCCTAATATTCGCCGTTCAGTTCCCGGTTTACCAGTGGGCAAGCCGCGAAGCGTATTTCAATACCTTTTGGATTTCAATGGCATTAAACCTGGTGATTGAATTCAAGCTGATTCACGAAATCTTCCTTGATATCTTCCGACCGTATCATGCGCTTAAAGATCTTGGCACCGCATTATTTAAGTGGGCTGCATTGATCATGATTCTGCTATCAGTTGTGTTGATTTCAGTCAGTCCGGGTTGGGACGACCCGGTGGCTAAAACCATCATGGTTGCGCATCGGTGCGTGCGCGTGATCCAGTGCGGTATGGTTCTGTTTTTGCTGGCCTTTTCCAATCCTCTTGGCTTCTCTTGGAGGCGTCAGAGTTTTGGAATTGCCATGGGATTCGGCATCCTTGCCGCAGCAGAATTGCTTACCAATGCTCTGTATTCTGGGATACACCTCTCCGGGGACGCAATGAATCTCATCAACATGACCGCCTTCAATGCGGGTGTCGTTCTTTGGTGGCTTTATTCTCGGTTCAACAGCCGCCGCGAATTCCGAGTTCCGGTGCTGGTTCCGCAACGCTGGGACGAGGCTCTCATGGACATACATGCTCAGAGTGATTCGGAATCGCTCATTCCCATGTTCGAGCACATGGTAGATCGTGCCTTTTCAAAGACCCAGGACGGCCACGTCTGATTTGTCTTTCGACTCTCTGAACTCACGTTTTTAGCCTGCTTCGACCAACACCTATTGACAGTGCAGCTATAATCCTGCCACTAGGGTTTCCGCTCCCAGGGGACCCGCATGTAAGGAGAAAACCATGACACGTGCGGTCAGGACTTTGGTCCTGGTGGTAGCCGTGGCTTGTACCTGTTTGGCTGTAGCTGCGCCGATCAGCACTACGCTGAACGACGGGCCAATGCCAACTTGCAGGGTTTGTAAGTAGCTGTAGAAGCAGTTCCGAGGCTTGTTCGGCTCGGACTTGTGGGTCTGGGTTGCGAGAGCAATCCAGACCCTCTTTTAGTTTGGACTGATTTCCGTCTTAGGCCGCTGAATTTTTCACGCCTAAGATTTGCTTCAGCTGTTCCCGATTATGCACAGGCGGTTTGCAGGTGGATCCGGAACAAACTACGGCTAGGCTCTTGCCTTGTTTGACGGTTGGAAGTTGCGGGATGGTTTTTGCAAGCGTCGGCGGCAAGTTCGGCGCAACCGCCTGGCTGAATTTCAGTTGTAGGACAGGCCTACCGAAAAGCGAAGCGGCCATCGCTTCCGAATACAGTTGGGAGGCGGTTTCGTCCTCTCCGATTACTACGATCTGGGCGTGAGGAGTCGCAAAATAGGTTGCGGCAATTCCGTAGGTCGCCGCGAACAAACCGTATTGCCCCGCCGCTCCCGACAAAAGCTCCAGCGTCTGTTCTGCCTTATCCTGATATTCCGGTTCATCGGTGTAGCCATGCAATCGGAGAAGAGCGATCACCGCCATGGAATTGCCGGCCGGAGTAGGAGAATCCTGGAAAGGCTTGCGCGGGGTGCTTAGAACTCCTAAAGATCCTGGCCTTGATTCCGCATCGATAAATCCTCCGGAGGCGGAATCGTAGAACCGTGCAATCATCTGGTCGGTGATTTGACGAGCAATCTTGAAATAGCTGAGGTCCGCGGTGGACTCATAGGCATCGAGACAGGCGAGCGCGGTGAACGCATAATCGTCCAGAAAACCTCGAGTATCGCGTTTCGCTGCGTCCGCATCGGAGTAGGCAATCACATGCTTCAGCCCGGTTTCCGGACTCCATGCCTCGGAAAGAATTCGGTCCAATGAGCGAAGAGCGAAATGGTGTGCTTCCTCCAGCGAGAGTGCCCTTGCAGCCTGCAGATAGGCAGAGATACACAAGGCATTCCAGCTGACATAAACGGTCTTGTCCACGTAGGGAGTTGGACGTTTGAGACGCGCCGCGTACATTTTGTGTTTTGCCGATTGCAAGATCTCGCGCACGCGTTCAGGCGAGAGCTCGAGTCGATTCGCAATTTCCTCGATACTCGTCCGCTGATAGAGCACATTCTTTGCCGGATTGTGGTGCATCTCCCCGACTTCATTGATGTCATAACGCAGACTAGCAACCTCTGCTTCTTCCTCGGTGAGAACGGCTTTGGCCTCGTCAACTGTCCACGTGAAGTAGTCGCCATCGTCGTCCATTGAGATATCGGCATCCTGCGACGCGTAAAAGCCTCCGTGCTTGCGGTCACTCAGCCATTCGTCCATCCACCGGATGATGTCGCGCGCAACCTCTGCGAAAAACTCATAGCCGGTGGCTTGATAAGCACGCACGTAGTTCTTCAGCAGTTCAGAATTGTCGTACGACATCTTTTCAAAATGCGGCACTATCCAGCGCTCGTCGACTGAGTAGCGATGAAAGCCTCCGGCCAGTTGGTCGTACACGCCGCCCCGAGCCATCTGCTCGAGAGTCGTCGTGAATATCTGCCGAAGCCGCGTGTCGCCAGAGCGGGCGTATTGATCGATCAACAAATCGAGCATCGACGGATGCGGGAATTTCGGCGCGCTGCCGAATCCGCCATACTGCTCGTCGAACATTTTAAGCGCGGAGTCGATGATTTCTTGGATTACTTTGGACGAAAATTCGCCAGTCTTTCCGGTGAAGGATTCGGAGTGTGCGATTGCGCCTTCAACCAGCTTCGCCTGTTCGACAACGTCGCCGTTCTTCTCGCGATACGCCTCTGAGATGGAGGTGAGCACGCGCCGAAAGCTGGGACGCCCGTAGTGCTCGTCTGGAGGAAAGTACGTTCCACCATAAAATGGCTTTCCGTCGGGAGTGAGAAAGGCAGTGAGCGGCCAACCGCCTTGTCCACTGATCGCCTGCACCGCAACCTGGTAACGACTATCGATGTCCGGCCGTTCGTCGCGGTCCACTTTGATGGCGACGAAGCGCTCGTTCACCAGTTGCGCGATTTCCGGATCGTCATAGGATTCGCGGTCCATCACATGGCACCAGTGGCACCACACCGCTCCGATGTCGAGAAGGATGGGCTTGTTCTCCCGCTTCGCAAGTTCAAACGCGTCCTCGCCCCACTCATGCCAGCGAATGGGCTGGTGCATGGCCGAGCGAAGGTAGGAGGAAGAGGCGTTTGAGAGGGAATTGAGGGTCTCAGTGGACATACTATAAGTGTAGCTGCTAACTCAGGCGAGTAGCTTCTTTGCGATGTCACAGTACAACTCGACTGCCTCATGCAACTGCTTCTTCTCAACGTGTTCCCCTTCAGTGTGCGCAACGTGGATCGATCCTGGTCCGACCAGGAGCGGCTGGCCCCAATTGCTCAGTGCAGGAACATCGGTGGTGAATGCGGCAACCATCGTGGATAGTCCTTCGAACCTGCGCAGCCGGATGAACGGAATCTCAAGCGTGAATTCAACTTTCGCTAAATTGCCCACTGTTTTGAGAATCTCGCGACGAAGTTCTTCGGTCGGGCCAATCAGCCGATAGAGCAACTGTGCGCGAGCTTTGTCGGGAATCACATTCGGTGCGCGTCCGCCTTCAATCACGCCAATATTCAGAGTGCAGGGGCCGACCTCGGGGTCCGATGGCAGCTTCATCGTGCGCAGCCGATGTAGCGCTTCGATCAGTTTGTCTATCGCAGAATCGCCCAGCTCGGGATAAGCCGAATGCGCCATGCGTCCCGTGGCCGTGAGTTCCACACGCAATGCGCCCTTCGAAGCGATGGCGACATGGTTCTCCGTAGGCTCGCCGTTGATCAGAAACTTGCATCGATTCGCCTGCTGGTTGGCAACTCTAGCTCCCAGGCTGTCGCGCTCTTCACCCACCAGGAACAGCAGGCCCACGTAAATTCCATCCTTCTTCAGGTTCTCAGCCGCGGCAACCTGCGCGGCAATAATTCCTTTGGCATCACACGAACCGCGCCCGTAGATGCGCTCGTTGTCCTCCGAAGAAGCGATAAACGGAGGGACCGTATCCATGTGGGTAGAGAAAACTACCGCCGGAGTTGACCCCTGCGCAGAAGTCGCATACACATTCGCACGCTCGCCTTCCACGACAATTCTTTTCGCGTCATAGCCGAGCCGCCGCAGTTCTTGTTCTAGAAAATGTCCGACCGGGCCTTCGTTTCCAGTTACCGATTCGATGTCCACGAGCTGGCGCGTGAATAAGACGACGTCCATTCGCATCGAGGATAACCCACGGGCACCGGACACAGCGACTCAGGTTTTGAATAGAATCAATCGGGATCGTGCAGCAATCCAATAGGGCTTCTGGAGCAACGGGCGTCGTCGCCCGTTAGCGGCGAAACCGTGAAGCGCTAAACCCTCACCTCTGTGCGATTGCCGGGGCCGATGCGTCAGATGCTGTCTTGCGGAGACTCTGAATGATGCGATTAATCTGCGGCTGCGTGACGCCGGAGGCGTTCTTATCTTTTTCGAAGAACGTGAACTCTACGCTGCCGTCGTCTGAATAAAGATGAAGGTAAAGCCTGGCCTGCCGAATCTGAGGGTCACCTTGCTGGAAACCCTTGAAATCCAGGTTTTGAATGTTGAATATCCCCGTATCGGCCGGCGCAAGAAGCATCATGGACTTGATTACCAGAAGGCCCTGCTCGCGATAGTGTACCCCTGCTTCCAGATCCCAATAGTGCATTCGGTCTGGGGCGAACTCGTAGATAGATTTGGCCAGACTGTAATCCGACCGGACTGCGTCGTAGCCGAAGTTTGCAGCGACAACACGCGTCACCATCCTAATGTCCGGGTCGGAAGCGCTGATCCCCCACTCATGCGCAGGAAAGGCGGCGACTTTCAGGCGCAGCCCTGACCGGAAAGTAAGAACCGCCACCGTCTTCACCGGCTGGTCTGCGGGATACAGCTTGGTCTGAGATTCGTCAAGATCGCCCCACGGAACCTCGAATTCGTACCCGAAATACGAAACCTTCGCGCCAGTTGCCTGCGAAACGGATGTGTCCTTCAGGTGAGTCGGAACGACTCTGGCGACCGGGGGAACTTTCCGCGCCGCGTAAAAAGAAAGCGCCACCGGACCAACCCAACTCACGGCCACGAAAATAACGGCGACCGTGACGACCACCGTGATCAGAATGCGTTGCAGTATTCTCAAGACTGTGCCCTTGCGCTAAATCTCGCCAAAATGTGCCCTAGTTGGAGCAGTTCGTGGATACATGCTAAGCCGCCCGTTTAGGGCCTCCAAGTTACGTCCGTGCCTTTCTCAAACGAGCCTGCCTGAGGGCTTGCACGAAATAAGTCCTGCTATCCTGAGCATTCAGCCGAATGACCGTGCCATCCAGCGCAATCCGTTCGCTGTTCCTCGAAGGGGCGACAGGACGGCTCGAGGCTCTGCTTAATGCGGGTGCCGAGAACGCTACGCACGCTGCTCTGGTTTGCCATCCGCATCCGCTTTATGGCGGAACACTGCACAACAAGGTCGTTTTCCATGCCATGAAGGCTTTGAACAGCTTCGGATTTCCGGTGTTGCGCTTCAATTTCCGCGGCACGGGGTTAAGCGAGGGTGCACACGATCACGGACAGGGTGAAGCGGACGATGTACGAGTTGCTCTGGACTGGATTGACCACGAGTTCCACCTCCCGCTGATCTTCGCAGGATTTTCCTTTGGAGCCGCAGTTGGTCTGCGCGTCGCGTGTCCCGATGATCGCGTGAAAGCCGTTATTGGGCTGGGCGTGCCTGTGGCTCCGGTTGAAGAGCGCACCTACGAATTGGACTTTCTGCATTCTTGCGACAAGCCCAAACTGTTTGTCAGTGGCGGCCGCGACCAGTTTGGCCCGCGAGCCAAGCTGGAAGCGCTGGTGAAGGCTTTGCCGGAACCGAAGAGGCTGGTAATCGTCGAGGGTGCCGATCACTTCTTTGAAGGCAGGCTCCGCGAAATGCGCGACGCGGTGGAAGATTGGATCAGGGAGAATGTATCAACGTGAAAACCATACAGACCCTGCGATATCGTCTTTGTGGCGAGATTCAGGGAAGGGCATGGCTTCCAGCCGTGCCGACCGAAGTTTCTTCTGAGCGCCGGGCTTCAGCCCCTGAGGGGCGTTTTGCCGCGCAAACCGTTCTCCTCAGCGGCTAAAGCCAAATTCAAAAGAGCCGGGAGGCGGCACAGCTGGAAGCCGTGCCCTTCCCGGCAAGTGCTCTAATCAGGGTTCCTAAGTGAAGGTGAAATGAGGGAGATCGCCCGCCACATCTTCGACCATGCTATGCGCGAGCCCAGTATCAGCCAAGCTTTCGCCAGAAGTGTGCAATGCGAGCGCGGCCTCCTGCGGATTTGCGAAGATCTGTACGACCTGAATTCATTCGATCGGCTCTTTGTCATCTCGATTGGAAAGGCGGCGCACACCATGCTGGCGGCATTGCACGAACAATCGGGTGAACGCTTCGAAGGAATTGTTGCCAGCTCCGTCGAGCCGGAGTTTCACGTTCGCGGATTCCGCTATTTCCATGGCGGACACCCCATGCCCAATGCCGAATCCATTCGTGCGGCCGAGGCTATGCTGAGATCGCTCGATCGTCTGAACGAGTCTTCGCTGGTGATTTATCTGGTGAGTGGTGGCGGCTCAGCCGCGGCGGAAACGCCAATAGACGACGACATTTCGCTGGACGATCTTGTGGAGGCCTATCACGCGTTGGTGCACTCCAGCGCTCCAATCGCCGAAATCAACACCGTCCGCAAGCATCTTTCGGCGATCAAGGGCGGCCGTTTAGCGCAAGCCGCCTACCCGGCGCAGCAGGTTTCGATTCTGATTTCCGACGTTCAGGACAAAACTCCCGACGCTCTGGCCTCCGGGCCGACCATGCCTGACTCAACTACCGTTGAAGATTGTTATGCCATAGCGGCGAAGCACAAGCTGCAATTTCCGCCGTCGGTTCGGAACCTGTTCGAGCGGCATGCGCTGGAAGAAACACCGAAGTCTGACGATCCAGCCTTCGTCCGTGCGCGCTGGTGGACGATCCTTTCGAATTCCGCCCTGCTTCATGCCGCCAAGGCAGAAGCCGACCGCCAGGGATTCGATGTCGAAATCGACAACAGCTGCGACGACTGGGACTACGTGAAAGCTGCGGACTACTTATTGCAGCGGTTGCGGGAATTGCGCCACAAGCATGAGCGGGTCTGCCTTCTGTCCGGCGGGGAAGTAACTGTGCACGTTGAAAACGGAGGCGTAGGCGGACGTAATCAGCAGTTCACGTTGTATTGTGCCGAAAAAATCGCGGGAGAAAATATTTGTGTGCTCAGCGGCGGCTCTGACGGGATCGACGGCAACAGCCCTGCGGCAGGCGCGATTGCCGACGGCACCAGGATTCTACTTGCCGCCTAAGCTGTTTTCTTAGCTGCTGGCGGAGGCATCTTGGCCATGGCTTCATCCTGCGCACGCTGCATCTCCTCAGGAGACATGTCTTTGGTGTGCGCCGCAATCGACCACGTGTGCCCGAATGGATCAGCGATCATGCCGTAACGGTCGCCCCAGAACTGGTCCATAAGCGGCATCTTGACTTCTGCACCGGCTGAAACCGCCCGATTGAATGCAGCGTCCACATCTTCGGTATAGATATGAATCGTTACGCCCGTGCCGCCAGTAGAAAGTGGAGACAGCGCGCCATACTCCGGAGACTCTTCATTCAACATCAGCATCGAGTCGCCAATTCGGAGCCCCGCATGCATGACTTTTCCATCTGGCATGCGCGCCACGTTCAGCACTTCGGCTCCCAGCGCATTTTTGTAAAACTCAAGGGCTCTGTCGGCGTCGCGGACGGTCAGATGCGGGGTCAAGGTATGAAATCCGGCGGGAACAGCTTTTACTTGAGCGGCCATAGTGATCTCCTCAGGCCGAGAATTCTAGACCAGCGAATATTAAAATTTGTCAAAAAATTTTCGTCACGCCTTCTGGCAAGACCAGCACGCGGTCTTCGATTCCGGCGGCTCTGGCTTCTTGATCGAGCAACTGTAAGGGCTCGTCCATCGGTTCATGCGAGAGGCGAAAGGTCCCATAGTGCATGGGCACCATCCAGCGTGAGTTCAGATCAAGAAACGCTCGGGTGGCATCTGCTGGACTGGTATGGACATTGCGAAACGAAGGCGGATTGTAAGCGCCGATCGGAAGTAGTGCGAGTTGAGGGGAAAGGCGCGTTCCGATTTCGCGGAAGCCAGAAAAATACGCGGTGTCGCCGGCGTGATAAACCGAATGCTTGCCATCGCGCAGCACGTAGCCCCCGTATCCGCGATGAGCGTCGCGCAGGACGCGTGCTCCCCAGTGCCGCGAGGGCACGTGCGTAATGGTCAGGTCGCGGTGCCGGTAACTGCTCCACCAGTTCAGCTCGACGACGTCGCGGAATCCCAAATCAGAAACGAGATCGAAAACGTGCTCGGGCACGACGATCGTGGGCGCGGATCCTCGCCACCGCTTCGTATGCTGAACTAAGGCACGCAAAGACGGCCGATGCAAGTGATCAAAATGCGCATGGGTGATCAGTACCAAGTCGATGGGCGGCAGATCGTGGATTTTGACCCCGGGCTTTCGCAGCCGCTTCAGAACGAATAGCCAGCGCGCAAAGTTAGGATCAATCACCACATTCTCCCCACCCACCTGCAGGAAGAAACTGGAATGGCCGATGAAGGTCACGCCCATCTCTCCATTGGAGACCAACTGAGGCTTATGAGACTCGCCGATGCGCGGAGTGACCGCGGAATGCCGTACTAGCCTGCCAAACTGTGCGGCACGCTTTCGCAGGGCCGGATTCTTGAGCGCTTGCTTCAGCATTGCGGAACTTCCATTTTAGCAAGCGGTACGCATTTGCTTGACCCGCCGTGATTACGTCGGTTCTAATTCTCTTGTCTTCATCAAGATCAGGAGAACGGAAATGCGGGTCGCATTCTTAGGGTTGGGAATCATGGGCCAGACGATGGCCACAAATCTGGTGAAAGCCGGACACGAAGTCACCGTCTGGAATCGCACTCCAGGCAAGCAGGTCGAAGGAGCGCGAGTGGCAGCTTCTCCTGCAGAGGCCGCGCAAGGAGCCGAGGTGGTCTGGATGGCTGTGTCAGACACTGCCGCTGCCGAAGGCGTGCTCTTTGGCGAGAATGGAGTCGAGCAGTCGCTGACCGAGGGCATGATCATCTCCGATTCCAGTACCATTTCTCCTTCCGCAACTCGCAAGTTCGCGGAGAGAGTTGCGCGCAAAGGCGTTCAGTACGTGGACTCGCCGATGACCGGGTCAAAAGCAGGCGCGGAGAGTGGCACGTTGCTGTTCATTGTCGGAGGGGAAGAGCAAGCCATCGAGAGACTCAAGCCGCTGTACGCCGCGATGGGCAAGAAAATTTTCCGCATGGGCGAAACCGGCAAAGGACAATCCGCCAAGCTGGTGATGAACCTGCAAATCGCGCTGATCTACGAGGGATTCGCGGAAGCGCTCACGCTCGCCGCCAAGCTCGGAGTTGATGCCGAAACCCTGATGCCGCTGGTGCAGGCTTCGATGGTCAAGTCGGGCGTGGTCGAATACAAAGCGCCGTTCGTGCTGAACCGGGATTTTTCGCCAAACTTCCCGCTACGTTTGATGCGCAAAGACATCCGCCTGGCGCTGGATGCCGCCAAAGAAGCGCGCGTAAAATTACCCGGCCTCGAAACCGTGGAAGAGATTTACGAGATGGCGGTCGAGGACGGCCACGCCGATCTCGACTACGCTGCCACGCTGCTCCTGCTGGAGAAATGGGCTGGGGTGGAAGTGAAGGGGCAAGCGGCATAGGGCCGGGGTGCGAGTTTTCTGGCACGCGCCATTTTTGCGCACTGTTCGGGAAAATGATGAGTAAACGGGCTCGTTTCACGGTGTCATATGAAGCACCGAATTGTTCACCTGTTTCAGAAATACTTATTTAACCCGCCAATCCGGCTTCTGTTTGCTATTGGCGTGCCGGTGCCGGGTACGCCCTCCTGGAAACCACGGGTCGCAAGAGTGGAAAGAAACGCCGTACCCCAATCGGCCAGGCGCGCATTGGCGATCAGTTCTGGATCGTGGCAGAGCATGGTATGAAAGCCGGATACGTTCTCAATATTGCGTATGACCCGCGAGTCCGGCTGAAACTCCGCGATGGTTTATTCGCTCGCTGGTACACAGGCACCGCACATGTGCTCGCCGACGATGATCCGAAAGAGCGCCAACGCTGGCTGGCTGGACAGCTTCCTAGCACGGCCAAAAACGCGGCTGCCGTGCGGTTCTTCGGAACCCAACTGCTTACCGTTCGGATTGACCTGGATGTTTGATCCACAGGCAAGATCAACAACAACCCATGCGCGAGCAGAAACTTCTTGTAGGATGGTCGCGCCAAATTGTGTTAAAACGGTGCGCCGTCAAGGGGAGGAAGTGTGGCCGACTACATCGGCGCCATTGATCAAGGGACGACCAGTTCGCGTTTCATCGTGTTTGATCGCGCCGGCAAAATCATAAGCACGGCTCAGGAGGAGCACGAACAGATTTATCCCCAGCCTGGCTGGGTCGAGCACGATCCCGAGGAAATCTGGCGGCGCACGAAAAGCGTCATTAAGAATGCAATGGAAGCCGGCGGCCTTCGTCCGAGCGATCTGGCTGCGATCGGAATTACCAACCAGCGTGAGACAACCGTCGTTTGGCACAAGAAAACCGGGAAGGCCGTTCACAACGCGATTGTCTGGCAGGACACCCGCGTCGCTGCAAGCGTAGCCGAGTTTTCTGCCAACGGCGGTCAAGACCGCTATCGCGCGAAGACCGGTCTTCCTCTTGCGACCTACTTCAGCGGTCTGAAGATTCGCTGGATTCTTAACGAAGTCGCGGGTGCGCGCGCAGACCCTGAAGCCGGTGATCTGCTGTGCGGCACCGTGGATAGCTTCCTGATCTGGAATCTGACGGGCGGCCCAAATGGCGGGGTCCACCTCACCGATGTCACCAATGCCAGTCGCACCCAACTCATGAATCTCGTCACGCTGGAATGGGATAAAGACATTCTGAAAGATTTCGGCATTCCAATCCAAATGTTGCCGAAGATCGTGTCCAGCAGCGAAGTTTACGGCCGGGCAAAGGATCCCGCGATTCAAGACGTCGCCATCGCCGGGAACCTGGGTGATCAGCAAGCCGCGCTGGTTGGGCAGGCTTGCTTCAAGCCCGGAGAAGCCAAGAACACTTACGGTACGGGC
>WNFR01006643.1_pt1 | contig 11821 bp, 10 predicted proteins | sample 5400221 | NCBI WGS metagenome assembly WNFR01 (sample SAMN13153357, study PRJNA577476) | soil metagenome | isolation source: 40 cm soil under Madrone tree | place: USA:California | collected 2016-06-14 | reverse complement strand
GGGTACCGAGATCGGGGAATTGCGCCTCCAGATCGACCAGCTCCTTGTACAAGCGGTCGTATTCGCGGTCGCTGATTATCGGCGCGGCTTTCTCGTAATAGAGGCGGTCGTGCTTTCGAATCTCGTCCCGCAGTTGTGCGGCACGCTTCGCGGCTTGCTTTTCGTCCGAGGGCATGCCGCACGATATAAGCGCGCGGACGATCGGCAATAACAGCAGGGACGCCGGGCTGCGGTGCTTCCCAGAAACAGAACGCGCCGATTCACCCGCGCGCGTTTTCAGCCGAGCTTTCAAATTCGCGCAGAACCAGCTAAGTGTAACGAATCGTGAACCCCGGCGAGAAAATCCTGGGCGTTGAGGGAGGCGGAACAAAAACCGCCTGGGTGCTGGTTGAACGCGATGGCGCCGACCTGCGCATCCTGAATCAGGGCAAATTGCCGCCGTCAAATTTTCGGCTTGTGACGCCTGATCGTTTGCGCACCATTTTTTCGGAGCTACCAAAACAAATTGATCGCGCTGGAGTCTTTCTCGCCGGCTGCGCCGTGGAAGATCAACCTGCGCTCGCCCATATTTGCGCTGAAATTTGGCCATCCGCGAAAATCATCACGGGAAATGATCGCGATTCTGGTCTGGCTGCGGCGCTCGGGCGCGGCGAGGGGATTGTCGTCAACGCCGGGAGCGGCTCGTCTGTCACTGGGCGACGTGGCGATAAGATGGAAAAGGCGGGCGGCTGGGGACACATTCTTGGAGACGCGGGCGGCGGCTATTTTCTCGTTATTCAGGCGTTGCGTTTCATTTTGAGCGAATACGATCTGCATCGCGGCGAAGTGCAATTCACCGCAAAAATTCTGCGCGCACTTTGCTTGAACAATCTTGACGAACTCGTCCGCTGGGCGCAGACGGCAGATAAGATGGAGATTGCGCTCCTGGCGCCGGTCGTATTTGAAGCCGCCGCGGGCGGCGATGCGCGTGTGATGGAGATCATCGAAGAAGGTGCGCGTGTTCTCGGAGAATACACCGAAGCGGTCGCATCCCGCCTGCGTCTGCTCGCGCCAAAAGTCGTGCTGATGGGTGGACTTTTTCACCGCGATTCGATCTATACGCATGCATTTCGACGCAGACTGAAAAAGAATCTGCCCGATGCTCGCGTCGCAACTGCAGAGCGGCCGCCCGAGTTTGGCGCCGCTTGGCTCGCGGCGGAGCTTGGCGATCACGTCACTTTTCACTCGAAGCTTTCTCGCAACGAGATCGAAAATTTGGCTGACGCAATTACCGAACAACGCAACCCACGCTCGGAAAATCTGGAAAAGCTGAGTCGACGTGCCCTGGTTGAACTCTTTGTCGAGGAAGAAAAATTCGTTGAAGGCGCGTTGCGGGGAGCGATCGCCGATCTATCCCGCGCGGTTGAAATTGTAACCGAATCGTTGCGAAACGGCGGCCGCATGTTTTATGTCGGCGCCGGCAGCAGCGGGCGCATTGGCGTTCTCGATGCGAGCGAAATCCCACCAACCTTTGGCGCGTCGCCTGATCTTGTGCAGGGCGTGATCGCCGGTGGTGCGACTGCCCTTTATCGCAGTGTCGAGGGTGCAGAAGACGAGGAAAGCGCGGGTGCGTTGGCCATGGATAAGAGGGGAATTAAGAATGGCGATGTGGTCATTGGCATCACAGCTAGCGGCCGGACGCCTTTTGTTCTCGGCGCGCTTAGACGGGCAAATTCGTCAGGCGGAAAGACGGTTCTGCTCACGTGCAATCCGGCGACGCGCGCTGTAGTGGCAGGCGCGTCGCGCGCAGAGTATGAGGTCGACTCCGATGCGCTAGGGAATGTGATTGTCGATCTTGTCGTCCACCTTGCGGTGGGACCGGAAGTTCTCACCGGGTCGACAAGGTTGAAAGCAGGTACCGCGACAAAAGTCGCACTCAATATTATCAGCACGGGCGCGATGGTCGCGCTCGGCAAAGTGCGTGGCAATCTAATGATCGATCTTCATACATCCAGCGGAAAGTTGCGCGATCGCGCCGTGCGAGTGGTCGCCCAATTGGCAGGTTGCGATTACGATTCCGCGCGCAACATGCTTGAAGCAAACGGCTGGAATTTGCGCGGAGTGTTGGGCAAGTTGTAGCCACGGCTATTTGAGTCATCCCCTGACGAGCTTTAGCATTGTTTCGCCCGCTACAAGCCGGTGACTGCAGAGCATTGGTCGCCCCGCAGGCTGTTAAAATTTTTAACCCGATAAGCGCAACGGAACCGCCTCGCGCGAAGAAAGGTAAACCTCAACCGAAAGGAATCTTATGCTCTGGACAATATTCGTGATCTTGCTGGTGCTCTGGCTGCTTGGATTGGTTAGCTCTTATACGTTGGGCGGATTCATTCACATCCTGCTCGTGATTGCGATTGTGGTGCTGATTATCAATTTGATCCAAGGTCGCCGGCCGCTGTGAATTCACGCCAATGAAACCGGCTGCGATCGTCGGCATCGTTCTCATCGTCATCGGCATCATCGGCTTCGCTTATGGTGGCTTGGGCTGGACGACCGAGAAGAAAGACGCGCAACTGGGACCGCTTGAAATTACTCACAAGGAGAGTCACGGAATAGCTTTTCCGCCCATCGCCAGCGGAATTTGTCTGGTGGGCGGAGTTGTCTTGGTGATCATCGGCAGCCGCAAGAGCTGATCGCGTCTAACTGTTGCCCGCCTTTAATACGGCGAAGGTCTTACTGCCTTTGCGGTCGAGATAAAGAAGGACGCCGCGTCTCGGATCGGCTTTAGTGAGCGCCTCGCGGAATGATTGCACGTTCGTGACCGGTTTGCTGTCCACTTCAGTGATGACATCCTCGCGCTGAATGTCCTGTTGCGCGGCCAGGCTGTTGTCCTCCACCTCTGTGACGATGACCCCTCGCTGAACAGCGAGATGAAGACGTTCAGCAACCTCCTTCGTCAATTCCTGTACCTGTAATCCAAACTTGCCGACATCCTCCGGTTTCGGCGGAGCGGGTTGGATCGGTTCGTTTGACGCTCGCGCGATTTCGTTAGGCAATTCACCGGTCTTAACCGGCACTTTTATCGTCTGCCCTTTGCGCCAAACAGTCAGCTCGACACTTTGGCCGACCTTCTTTTTCAAGATTTCATGCTGAAGCTGCGAGTCGGTTTCGACCGGGGCTCCATCGACGTGCGTAATCACATCGAAGGGCCGCAACTCGCTTTTGTAAGCGGGCGCATCAGCCTCAACAGTGCGCACCACCACGCCTTTCTGGGCACCTTTGAGCAAATCGAGGATTGACGAATCGTCGCCGAGAGTTTCGATGCGAATGCCGAGCCACGGCCGCACGATCTTGTGACCGGCAATAAGCTGGGCGCCAATCTCTTTTGCCATGTTAATTGGAATGGCGAACCCGAGCCCGCGATTCATGCCGTTGATTAGCGTGTTCATGCCAATCACCTTGCCGTCGATGTCGCAAAGCGGACCACCGCTGTTGCCAGGATTGATCGACGCATCGGTCTGCAAGTAGTCGGAAATGGAGTAGCCGCCGGTTTGGAGCAATTTGTTCCGGCCTTTGCCGCTCACGACACCGTAAGTGAAAGTGTAATCGAGCTTGAACGGCGCACCGATCGCGAACGCAAATTGGCCTACCCGGACGGCATCGCTGTCGCCAAGCTGAACGACCGGCAGATCTTTCGTATCGATTTTAATGACGGCGACATCGGTCTTTTCATCGGTGCCCACGACCTTGGCCGGAAAGTCGCGGCCATCTCTCAATTTCACGTCGATTTTGTCCGCGCCCTCGACAACGTGAAAGTTCGTGAGGATGTAACCATCTGGTCGAACAATGAAACCGGAGCCTTCACTTTGGACCGGCCGGAGCCCGTTTGGGTTACGCCGCTGATTTTTTTCATCGGGCGGCCCTTGGAAGAACAGATCGTCGAATGGCGAACTCTCGCCGCCCTCGTTTTTCTTCGAAATCTCAATAATGACGACGCTTGGCGCCACGATTTCAAAGACCTTCGCGAACGCGTTGTTTAATTGATGAACGACATCCTTGCCCGCTTCCGCCGCCGCTGCGGGGACAGTAGAAGTCGGGACGGCCTCAGGTTGCGCCGAAAACGATGTACTGAGTGCAACGCACAGGGTCAAAATGGACAAACGCATGGGTTGGAATTTGGACAGTATGGAACATGCAATGTTCAACCGGATACGTCCAATCCCGGCTTACGCAAAGGTGCACTCGCAGTTCCATCGCGCCTCTACTACATTGCTGGACAGAGCTTATATAATTTCCGGCCAAGCCTTGCATATGCGTGTGTTCAAGAGGCGAATCGTCTTTCAGGCTGGCGTCATATTTTTGATACTTCTCTGGGCGACTGCGATTGCACCCGAGCCCCCTGCGCGGATCTCCATTTCACCAAGCGAACTGGTTCGCGCTGTCACGATTGGCCGCGGGTCACTCATCGACTTGTGCCTCATCGAAAAGGTCGATCCAAACGGGCGCGACGCGCAACGGCGGACGCCGCTGTTGATCGCAACCTCGCAGCAGGATTGGAAGACAGCCAGGCGACTGATCGATGCTGGCGCGCTCGTCGATCTTGCCGATAAAAAAGGTTTTACCCCCCTCATGGCAACAGCAATGCACGGCAATCTCGAGATGTTCCGCGCGCTTCTGGCACGCTCAGCGAACTTTCACGCGGAAGCTCGCTGCAAGGACGGCCGCGACGTATTGGGAATGGCGCTCGATGGCGGCAATCCAGAAATCGTCAGAGCCGTTACGGAACGCTTGCCCCTGATGCCGCAATGGCGAAGCAGCGCCCAGCGCGCGCTTGAAGCAGGCCTGATTGCCGGAAACAAGGATCAAATCCGGTTGTTGCTCGGCAGACATTCCAAGCCTCCGACGCCCGAAGGCAAAGATGTGCCACTGCTCGCCTATGCCATCGCAAAAAACGACGCGCCTCTTTTTGCCACACTCCTGGCTTGCGGAGCCGATGCTAACACGGCTTTGCCTTCCCGCTGCGATAAAGATTTTCTCGCGCTACTGCCGTCAAAATCCCTCCGCAGCTATGTCGAAGAGGACAAGAATCTGACTGTGTTGATGCTAACGGCAGGCCTCGGTCAGGAAGATTACCTGCGCGCTCTTCTCGACGCCGGAGCGAACCGAAACAGGCTGACAAAGCGCGACAAAATGTCTGCGTTAGATATTGCCGCAGAGACGGGTCACTGGCGTTCCACGCAAATTCTTCTCGGCGGCGGGCCGTCGCCGGACCAATTGCGCATCGAAATTTCTCTTGCTTTGCAACGGGTAGCTCTCGTTAAAAACGGCGTGCCGATATACCGCACGCAGTGTTCGACCGGTCGCCAAGGCTACTCCACAAAGACCGGTCAATTTGTAATTACCAATAAGGAGCGAAACCATCGTTCCACCATCTACAAAGTGGACATGCCGTATTTCATGCGCCTGAGTTGCCTCGATTTCGGAATGCACGCCGGGATAGTGCCGAATTATCCGGCATCGCATGGTTGCATTCGACTCCCCTCGGAAGCGGCTCGCAAATTCTTTTCCGAAATCCCGATCGGCACGCTTGTGACCGTCCAGTAGAGAGACAGGCGATTGGCTAACGGTAATCCGACGCCGCGGGAAAGGCGTCTTTGATTTCTTGAATCCAAATTGTCTCGTTGCGGCATCTCAATAGAAATCTATGGAAACAGACAATATCGGAGCGCAATCCTTTCTCGCGACCGACGAGGCTGCGGTCGGCACGAAAATTTCGCTCGCTACGTGGGTCGGTCTCTTCCTCTCGCTGTTCGCGATGTTCGTGATTCGCTATGCGCTGGTGTTCTTTGTGCACGAAATCACGTTTGCCTGGGCAATTCTAAAAGAAATATTGATCTGGGTGAACGCAGCCGCTCTCGTGGTTATCATACGGCGCGGCGAACGTTTGCCGCTGCGCTCGATCGGTCTTGGCACAGCGCGCTGGTGGATATCGGTCTTATGGGGGCTTGTAATCGCGGTCGTATCGGCAGCGTTCGTTGGCGCGCTGGCTTATCTCACTGGCTACGGGCACGGTCCGGGCTCTGCTGCGTTCGAGAAACTTCCGCTCTGGTTAATTACACTCATCGTCTTCCGGGCCGGAGTGGTGGAAGAATTATTCTACCGCGGTTACGCCATCGAACGTTTGCGGATGGTTGGTCTCGGACACTTCTGGTCCGTCACAATTCCGCTGATTATTTTTTCGCTTGGCCATTGGTCAGGAGGCGCCGCCAATATTTTCATCGCGCTCGCGGCAGGCGCAATCTTGACTGGATTCTATTTGTGGCGTCGCGATCTAGTGGCCAACATGATCGGCCACGGCTTGGTGGACTTTGTTGCTAACGTCTTGCCAAGACTTTTTTCCTAGCTGCGGTCAACTAGAAGCGTTGTAGGACGTCCGTGCTTGCCGTACGTCTGAAACGCGGCGAAGCCGGGAAAGAAGCCGAGGCAGGGTCGGCGTCTCCCAATATTTATCGGGATCAGACGAAAGCCGTAGCCGTCGTCGCTGAGCGCAGTTTAGTTCAGTCCGTAACCGGCGTTAGCGGTAAAAACACATGAAACCTTTGATCTTGTTCGCTCCAGGAGCAGGCGCGCCCTCGTCTCATCCCTGGATGCAAAATTGGAAAGATCGCCTAGACGAGATAGGAGACGTCGAGACTTTCGATTATGACTACATGCGAGAAGGACGAAAGCGACCCGATCCTTTGCCGCGGCTGATCGCTGCGCACCGAGAAGCACTGAGCAAAGCGCGAGAAAGGCATCGGTCCAGATCGACAATCCTGATCGGCAAAAGCATGGGCGGGCGCATCGGATGTCATGTGTCGCTCGAAGAAAAAGTGGACGGGCTTGTTTGTCTCGGATACCCGCTCTGCGCAATGGGCGATCGGACGAAACTTCGTGATGAAGTCTTACGCGCTTTGACCGCGCCAATCCTGTTTGTACAAGGCACGCGCGATTCACTTTGTCCGCTGGATCTCCTTGAGCGGGTGCGCACCGAAATGAAGGCGCCAAACTTTTTGCACGTCGTCGAAGGCGGCGACCATTCTTTGCTCATCTCGAAGCGCGTCCTCCGAGCGACAGGCGAAACCCAGGAAAATGTCGATCAAAGAATTCTCGAAGCCATCGATGGATTTCTTGACCAAGTGCCAATCACCTCAGATTAGATGGACATGAAGAGGAAACCTACTCCCGTTTCCGTTCGCGCCGGCCAGGTCGAGTTCGTCAAAGTCAATACCGACGCATGGAGATGGCGCGATGTCTATCGCTGGCTGCTCGGTTTGCGCTGGCCGCAGTTTGCCGCGTTTGTCGCCAGTCTCTACGTCGGGCTAAACATTCTTTTCGCCGCGCTCTACAGTTTCCAGCAAGGCAGTATCGCCGGCAGCACTGGTGGGCATTGGTTTTTTGACTGCTTCTTTTTCAGCGTGCAAACGCTGGCCACCGTGGGCTACGGCCATATGTATCCGCAAACGCTCTATGGGCACATCGTTGCTACAGTTGAAATCATGAGTGGCATTTTTTTGCTCGCAGTCATGACTGGGCTGATCTTTGTCCGCTTTTCGCGCCCGATCGCGCGCGTCATGTTCAGCAATTCCATGGTCATTGCGTCGTTAAACGGGAAGCCGACGTTAATGGTGCGCATAGGAAATGAAAATCAGCACAGCATGGTCGAGGCGAAGTTTCGGATCATGTTTTCACGCGACGAACCCTTGCTCGAAGGCGGCGATTTCAGGCACTTTTACGTTTTGAAATTACATTTCGATCGACTCACAGTTTTCCCGGCGGCCTTAACTTTGCGACATACGATCGATGAAACGAGTCCGCTGTTTGGCGCAACTCCCGAGTCGCTCGAATCCAGCCGGGTCCTCTTTATTATCTCGGTGGTCGGAATCGATCCAGTCATTGCGGCCGCCGTGCAAACACAAAAGGATTACACCTGGCGCGACATACGCTTCGGCGAACGCTTCGTCGAAATCTATACCGAGCTGGGCGAGGGTCGCCTGACCGTGGACTACGGCCGTCTGCACGACACAGAGCCGGTGGAAGCCGCGGCCAACCGCAACGGATACAATGACTCCTTCGCGGGTGGCAACTAAACAGCACTGCAGCCCGCCTGAGGTCAGCAGCGCCGACAGTTCATCGTCGTGATGGCGAATGAGGATTTTGTTTGGGACCCTTGCCGGCTAAACGAACGGCGAATTTTTATCGCATGTCCACCAACGCCCAAATCCAACGCTGCTCGCAAGCGCACGCACGGACGCCGAGTGTAAGTGCGTCGTAATTTCGCTGCGCGATTAACGCAGGAGCTCCATCGCTTTCGCGAGCGCTATTTCAATCTTGCTTACATCTTTGCCTGCCCCTTGCGCGTTCTCCGGCCGCCCGCCGCCCTTGCCGTCCACCATGGGCGCGATCTGCTGAATCAATTTGTTCGCTTGAAACTTCGCGGTCAGCTCTTTCGGGACGGATGTGATTAACGCGACATTTCCATCTTTTTCACCCGCAAGGAAAATCGGACCATTGAATCTGGACTTGAGCCCGTCCACGATCGCTTGCAGCAATTTCCCATCTGCGTTTGGCACTTCCGCTACGCAGAACTTTTTTCCCGTGTATGACGCCGCCAGTTCATTCGCGATTTGAGCAGCCCGGCTTCTCACCTCCGCTTCTGCACTCTTGGCATTCTTCTTTTCCCACTCGCGCACATCGAGATCGATCTTTTCCAGCTGCGCCGCGCGAGCATCAATCTGTCTCAGCATTTCTGCAGTCTCAGCTTTGCTTTCAAAGACAGGCAACGCGCCGGCATCAGCCTTTTTGCGCGCCAGCATTTCAAATTTCTCTTGTTGGCGCGCAGCTTCCTTGTCCGCCCAAGCACGCGCCGCGTCGCCCGCAACCGCTTCGATCCGCCGGACTCCCGCCGCAATCGCTTCTTCCTTTACGATCCGGAACGGACCTATCTCGCTTGTCGATCTTACGTGCGTGCCACCGCAAAGTTCCATGGAGTAACCATTGAGGGCGCGCGGCGTTCCGCCGACTTGCAGGACGCGCACTGTGTCGCCGTATTTCTCGCCGAAAAACTGGATGATGTCCTCCCGCTGCTTCGCTTTCGCGTACGGAATCTCAGTCCAGGAAACCGGCGCGTTCTCCGCGATTTTTTCGTTCACCAATTTTTCCACGTCGCGGACTTGCTGCTTCGTCAATGCCGCGCTTGAAAAATCAAACGTCAATTTGTCCGGGCCAACATAACTTCCCTTCTGCGCCGCATCGCGTGAGACGACTTCATGCAGCGCCCAATGCAGTAGATGTGTCACTGTATGATGTCGCTCGATCGCGTGACGGCGCTCGACATCAACTGAGACGCGAACCGCTTCGCCGGGCTCCGGTGCGCGACCTTCCACAAGCGCAGCGCGATGAACAAAAACATCGCCGCGTTTCTGCGTGTCGATCACGCACAACTGACCGACTTCCGTGCGGTCATGCCCCGGCACATGAAGCAATCCGCGATCTCCTACCTGTCCGCCCATCTCAGCGTAGAAAGGGGTGCGATCAACGATGATATTTAGTTCATCCGGTTTTTTGCCCGGGAGGACAGTTTCGACGACTGCTTCCGCCTCAAGAAAATCGTATCCGAGAAAGTTTGTCGGTGCGACTTTCAGTTCTCCTTCTTCGACGCTGATTGTTTCTTTTTTCTGAGCTTTTCGCCCGCGCTCGCGCTGCTCCTCCATCAATTTCTCAAACCCCGCGACATCGACAGTCAGCCCACGCTCGCGCGCCATCAGCTCAGTAAGATCGAGCGGAAATCCGTAGGTATCATAGAGTTTAAAGGCGAGGGCAGCTGCAATCTCTTTGAAGACTTTTCCATCTTCGGTTCGCGTAAACACGCCTAATTCTTCGCGGTCTTTCCAGTCACGTTCACGCGAGGTTTTGAATGCACGAAATTGTGCCGGGAACCCACCACTCTCGAATGCACCACTCTCGAATGAGTCAACCATCTCAACAGCTTCTTCGAACAATGCCACTCCGACATCGAGTGTCTTGTTAAACCCTTCTTCTTCGCGCCGAATCGTTTCTTTAATTGATTCATGCTTCGCGCGGAGTTCGGGAAAAACGCCGCCCATAGTTTGCGCGAGAACATCGACAAGTTTGAAAAAGAACGGCTCGTGAAAGCCGAGCGTGCGGCCGTAACGGACCGCACGGCGCAGGATGCGACGCAGGACGTAGCCGCGCCCCTCGTTCGACGGGATGATGCCGTCCGCGATCGCGAAGCTTAACGCACGAATGTGATCGGCGATGACGCGGAAGGCGACGTCGATCTTTTCTTGATCAGACTCACCAGCACTTCCGTGTTTCGGAATCGTTGATTTGTATTTTTTGCCGCTTAGTTTTTCCAGCTCGTCGAAGATTGGTCGAAAAATATCGGTCTCGTAATTTGAAATCGTTCCAGAAAAATCGGTCAGATTTTTTGTGCCTTGGATGATTGCGGTAGCGCGCTCGAACCCCATTCCGGTATCAACATGCCGCTGCGGCAAAGGCGAAAACGTGCCGTCGGGATCGGCGTTGAACTGGATGAAAACCAAATTCCAAATCTCGATGCAACGCGGATCTTCTTTATTCACCAGCGCGCCGCGAGTGTCGCCGTCCGGCGTAAGATCGACGTGCACCTCCGAACACGGCCCGCATGGGCCGGTATCGCCCATCATCCAGAAATTGTCGTTCTTGCCGCCACTTACGACATGAATCGCCGGATCGAGATCGGCTTCCCGAAATAACCTCGCCCAATGATCGTGTGCTTCCTGATCGAACGCGCTTGGTTCGCCGGGGCCAGGCTTGTAAACCGTCGCGTAAAGCCGTTGCGCGGGAAATTTCCAGCGATCGACCAGTAATTCCCACGCCCATTCGATCGCTTCCTTCTTGAAATAGTCGCCGAAGCTCCAGTTGCCCAGCATCTCGAAAAATGTGTGGTGATATGTGTCTAGCCCAACGTCTTCCAGATCGTTATGTTTTCCGCCCGCGCGAATGCATTTCTGCGTGTCGGCCACCCGCGGTGGAGTCCATGGCGGTTTTTGCTGGCCGAGAAAGATCGGCACGAACTGGTTCATGCCGGCATTGGTGAAAAGCAAATTCGGTGCGTCGGGCAGAAGTGATGAAGATGGCACGATGGTGTGCTGTTTCTCGCGAAAGAAATCGAGAAATGATTGCCGAATCTGTCCAGAAGTCATGATGTCGATAGGAATCAAATTGCCGGAGAGCTGACCGATTTCAAAATGGAAATGTTTGGAGAGACTGTCATCTTGCATCGCAGACCATGAACCCGATCAAAGGCGAGCAGCTTCTCACACAGATGAATTGGCGGTATGCGACCAAAACATTTGATCCGGCGCGCAAGATATCTCCGGAGGACTGGGCTGTGCTGGAAGAGGCGCTGATTCTTTCGCCTTCGTCCTACGGGCTGCAACCGTGGACATTTGTCGTCGTCACCGATCAAGAAATGCGGGGAAGACTTTTTCCTTCGACTTGGAACCAACGCCAGATTCTGGATTGCTCGCATTTTGTGGTCTTCGCGGCGAGGACGAAGATAACCGACGAAGACATCGATCGTCACGTTGCCAGAACGGCGGAGGTGCGTGGCGGGACCGTGGCGGCTCTCAAGCGATTTCGTGATAGCGTCGTTGGCGATCTGGTAACGGGAACCCGGGCGGCGGAAGCGCGCGAGTGGGCGACGCGGCAGGCTGACATCGCACTCGGGAATTTTATGACGAGCGCGGCTTTGCTTGGAATCGACACCTGCCCAATGGAAGGATTTAAGCCGGAGGAATAT
>WNFR01013936.1_pt1 | contig 11822 bp, 16 predicted proteins | sample 5400221 | NCBI WGS metagenome assembly WNFR01 (sample SAMN13153357, study PRJNA577476) | soil metagenome | isolation source: 40 cm soil under Madrone tree | place: USA:California | collected 2016-06-14 | reverse complement strand
TGTCGCGCCATCCCTGAGCTGATGCTGGGCTTGTTGTCGTACAAATCACTGGGGCAGATGCAGCAATCGCGAGAACTGCTGCAGCAATCACTGGCAGCCGTGCCATTGCGTTCTCCTGTCAGAATTTATGTTGAGAAGTCATTGGAAGACGGCAAGGTCTTCCGGCGAGCGCTTCCTTTAGCCAACCGCACTGGATCGAGGTCGAGTTGAGCCTCGAGCCAGCCCTCGCGCTGCTCAGAATGCCGGGCTGCTCCCGCGTCGCTTTACCGTGAATTACGTTGCACAAGAATATGGCAAAACATCGAAAACGAAACGCGCGACGCGCAAACTCGGATAACATCCGCGTTACAGCCGATAATATATCCATCGCTCTCACGAGCGACGCGAGCGGTCGGTGAGCCCTTCCAGACCACAACTATTATAGCGATTGAGGATCTTGTAGCCGGTCTTGCGCGAGACGCCGAACTGACGGCACAGCACCGTCATCTTCTCTCCGTCCAGCAACCCGGCGACGAACTTCAGCCGTTCATCGATCTGATTACACTCCTGCCAGGGCATTTTTGCACTCCTTGCAAAAGGCCCTATTGTGTGACCCATGTCTCCGGAATGAACCCTTCTCTCAGGAAGGGCAAACCGGCATTTGCGGTATTGGACAGAAGCCGGTTTCACCATTGTGTCGCCGGGGTTGTTCCCACCGTACGTCAACGAGCGGCTCCGGGCCCTACTTTTCGCGCCAACAAGAACCGCGCGAACAACAGAAAGCGAAGCCGACATGAGCGAGCGACTTGAGACGCTGAAAAAGGCGCGTGAGCGAATGGCCGATGACCGCGACGCCTTCGCAAAGACGCTTGCCGCGCCGTTCGATCGCGACAAGGCCGAGCGGGCGCGGATCAAATTTATCGAGACCCAGGTGCTGATCGACGCCATCGATCGCGCCATCGACGGCGAGCAGACCGGGCCCACCGCGGCATAAGCGCGCTTCACGCCTTCACGAGACTTTCGAAGCCGCCATAGATCATCCGCTTGGCGTCGAACGGCAGCGACTTCGTATCCATCATGTCCGCCAGCCGCTTGTCGGCCATCACCTTGGCATTGACGCGGTCGCGTTGCGCGCGCGACCTGTAGGTGATCCAGGAGAACACCACGGTCTCGCCAGGCTTGAGCTTGACGCTGCGCGGGAACGAGGTGAGCTTGCCGACCTTGACGTCCTCGGCTACCCATTCGCGGTAATCCAGCGCGCCATGCTCGCGCCAGACCTTGCCCGCCTTCTTCGCCATGCGGCGGTAGGCCTCCAGGTTTTTCTTCGGCACAGCGACGATAAATCCATCGACGTAAGACATTGGCACTCCTCCCGTTGCGCCTCAGCGTCGCGCGCAATTTGGTATTATGTCTGGCAGCAGGCGGCGGTGCCCGGCGCGGGCGTATATTGGTCGCGCAGCCGCAGCCAGTCCATCGGATACGGCAACCCCTCTTCGTGGCGGCCCAGCGGCGTCAGGTCGAGATAATGATAGGCGGCATTCATCATGTCGAGGCCGCGCGCGAAGCACGAATAGGTGTGGAAGATGTTGCCCGCATCGTCGCGGAAAAACACGCTGATGCCGGGCGCTTCCTCGACGCCAAAGCCGCTCGTGCCGAAATTATAAACCTTGGCTCCCGATTTGAGCTCTTCCGGCGTAAACGAGACTGCGTAGTCGTAGTTGAAGTCGTTACCTGCCGAAGAAAGCCAGTCGAAGGTCCAGCCCATCCGCGCCTTGAACGCGAGAAGTTTTTGCAGCGGCGCGCGCGAGATCGCGACCAGCGTAGTATCGCGCGCCGCGAGATGGGGGATCATGCGCTCGAATCCGTCCGCCCAGAACGAGCAGCTCTTGCAGCCCTCGTTCCAGTCGGCGCGAACATGAAGTGCTGCACCACCAGCTGGCTACGCCCCGCGAACAGATCGCTCAATGTCTGCTTGCCGTTGGGGCCGTCGAACACATAAGCCTTGTCGACCTTGACCCATGGCAGGGCGCGCCGCTCTTCGCTCAGCCGGTCGCGCGCCCTTGTGTATTCCTTCTCGTGGGCCAGACCGAACCAGAGTCAAGCCGCTCGGCGGCGTGCCTCAGTAATCATAATAATTCGGATAAGGCCGGCCGGGCCGCGCTCGCCCAAACGCGACGCGGGGATTGACGTTACAATAGACGTTGCGCCCGGACGCGGTCGCCATGCATTCGGCATAGGACCGGTACGAGCAGTCGCCCGGAATGCCAACACCCCTGCCCTGAATGCAATAAGGATAATCAATCGCGGCGGCAGGACCGGAGCCGGCCATCGTGGCAGCCCCGGCCGCCAGCAAGGCCAGCATTGCCAACATTGCATTGCGCATGATCTCGCCTTCTCCGCGTCAGCTGCAGCGGGTGAATTACCGCCTCATTTCAAAACGATGCTGGCTCAGGAATGTTCCGGCAGCAACTTATTCCACTTTGATGCCGGCGAACTCGACCACTTTTTTCCATTTCTCGGTTTCGGCCACAATCATCGCACCAAAGGCGTCCGGCGGACCGATCAGCGGCTCGCCGCCCAGTTCGATCAGACGCGCCTTGATCGCCGGTTCGGCCAGCACCGCGTTGATCTCCTTGTTCAGCTTCTCGATGATTTCCTTTGGCGTGTTCTTCGGCGCGCCCATGCCGAACAGCGCGCTCGCCTCGTAGCCCGGAACGGTGTCGGCGAGAACAGGCACGTCAGGCAATTGCGAAGACCGCGTCGTCGTCGTCACGGCCAGCGCGCGCAAGGAACCGGCGCGGATATGCTGGATGATCGAGGGCATATTGTCGAAGATCAACTGGACCTGGCCGCCGAGCATGTCGGTGAGAGCGGGGGCAGCGCCCCGATAGGGCACATGCTGCATCTTGGTGCCCGACATGGCCATGAACATCTCGCCGGACAGATGCACCGACGTGCCGTTGCCCGATGACGCCATGTTCACCTTGCCGGGATTTGCCTTCACATAGGCGATGAATTCGGCGACAGTCTTTGCCGGCACGTCGTTACTGACCGTCATCACATTCGGCACGCGATTGAATGACGCGATCGGTGCGATGTCGCGAACGAAGTTGAATTTCAGGTTGGCGTAGAGCGAGGCGTTGATGTAGTTGGCGGGATTGACCAGCAGAACCGTGTAACCATCGGGATCGGCATTGACCACCGCCTCGGTGGCGATGTTGTTGCCGGCGCCGGGCTTGTTCTCGATCACGAATTGCTGGCCGAGTTTCTCCGACAGCCGTTGGCCGATCAGCCGTGCAAGAATATCGGTCGCGCCGCCTGGGGGATATCCGACAACGAAGCGCACGGGCCGCGTCGGATAGTCCAGCGCCGAAGCGCTGCCGATGGAAGCGATTGCCGAAATGCCGATTGCGATCAGACAAACCGCGGTGCGACGTGAAGTCATGCAGTTCCTCCCCATGTCCCGGATCTGAAGTCCGGTTCGTTGTTGTTGAATTGACGACGTCCCGCGTTGTAACAAACAAAGAATGATACGGCCAGTGCGGCAAATGCGCATCGAACCGCGACCAAAGGATAAGCCATGTCTGTGAAAGTGAGTGCGATCGATCATCTCGTGATCAATGTCTCGGACGTGGCGCGTTCGGCCGAATGGTACCGGAAAATCCTCGGCATGGAGATCAGGGTGTTCGACCCGGGCCAGGGCAAGACGCCCCGGACATCGCTGATCTTCGGCAACCAGAAAATCAATGTGCGGCCGCGCGACGCCGACAAGGTTGAGTGGTTCACCGCGGACCATGAAACCGCTGGCAGTGACGATCTTGGCGTGCTGCGGTCGGTCTATTGCCGGGACCCCGACGGCAGTTTGATTGAGATTTCGTCGTATGAGGGGGACGCGGCTTGACGAATGTACCACCGTCGGTTGCGAGCCGACGGGTCGGCCCCACCGGGCAAATGCGCGCCCGATGACAGGCTCCGCGAAGCAATCCAGAGCGACAAAGATCAAGGACTGGATTGCTTCGCCGCGTACGCTCGTCGCAATGACGTGAGAGGACATTGCCAACAATTGCGATTTGATGGCCGCTCGATCCGGTGGCAGAGATGCCCTTAAGAAGAACGAATGAAAGCAGCCGACAAGCTGCACGGGAGGAAGCGCCGGTGCTCAGCGGAGCTGATCAATAGCGGTACTATAGCGCCACAATACCGAGTTTGAATTCTGCCGTACTGCATATAACCTGCTCATGCAGGCTGGGCTCGCACGCCACATATATATTCACGCCACATATATTTTGGAGGGAGACAGCATGAAAAAGCTTTTAGTGGCCGCAGCTATGATCGCGTTTGCAAGTTCTGCAATGGCGCAAGAGAAGTTAATGCAGGTCACGCCCGATGCGCTGACCTGGAAGGAAAATCCAGCTTTTCCGAAGGGTGTCCAGATCGCCACACTGGTGGGCGATCCAACGAAAGCCGGGGAGGTAGTCGTCTTACGCCTCAAGTTCCCCGCATACTTCCAAATGCCGCCACATACTCACCCCTATTCCGAGGTTGTAACCGTGATCAGCGGCACCATCGGGAGTACCCATGGTGAAAAGTTCGAAAAGAAAGGCGAGATGTTGAAGCCGGGCTCATTGTGGGTCTATCCGGCAAAACACGCGCATTATGCTTGGACCGGAAACGAGGAGGCAATCCTCCAAGTTCAGTTCACCGGGCCGGGAGGCATCGATTACATCAACCCGGGTGACGATCCTCGAAAGCAGTAATCGCCGTAGCGTGTGCGCAGCGGATCATATCAAAGTTGGTGCAAGCGCCCATTGGGCATCGCGGCGCTTGCCCCTTTTGACGACTTCTCCGCGCTTGGCGCGGTCCCGCAAGTAGCTCTGCAAGCGGCCGGCTACGGTCGCCCCAAGATCGGGATCGTGCGGCGGCGCTTGGATGTCCTGTGGCGTTTGCTGCGTGATATCGATCAACAGGCCCCCAAGGCCACCTGGCGGAAAGCTTGAAGCAAATGCTGGTCAAGCTTGCCGCTCATCCGTTCCATGGTCGCAAAGGCCTTGGCGTGCGTGAGCGGCAACCGGTAGGGACGCTTCTCCACCAGCGCCGCGTGGATATCCACGATTGTTGTCAGGCGCACGATGTCGCTGAGCTGATCGCCGCGCAGGCCATTGGGATATCCGGTGCCGTCAAGGAACTCGTGATGGTGCAGGACCACATCCAGCATCTCCGGCGGGAAGCCGCCTTCGGCTGCGAGCGCGTCATAGCCCAGACGCGGATGCATACGGATTACCCTCGTTTCCTCGTCGGTGAGCTTTCCGGGCTTATCCAGTATAGCCACAGGGACGAACGCCTTGCCTACATCGTGCAAAAGGGCGGCGCGGACCAGACGGCGCTGGTCGTCCTCGCGCATACCGAGATGCTGCGCGAACGCAACAGCGAAACCGGTGACAAAGAGGCAGTGGCGATAGCTGTCAGTATGATAGCGGCCGACGGCCGCCAGCCATTCCCGCAACGAGGATCGCTTGATTGCTTTGAGAACCTTGTCTTCAGCTTTCAGGATGTCGCTGAACTTCAGCGGAGTTCCCGCCGGGAGCTTCTGGAATATCTTGACCATCACCTCGTGCGCGGCGGCAATGCCCCGGTTCAAAGCCTTGCCGCTGGCCGTCGCGTCGAACCCAATGGTGTCCGGAAATGCAGCGTGGATGCGTTGAAGAATGGCCTCCTCGTCAAACGGCCGCGCTATCGTATCCGTGGCGCCCAACGCCCACGCCTGCATCGATCCATGGTGAAGGGCGTCGGCTAGAACGAACAACCGCGGCATCGAGCAGTAGGCTTCAGCTCGGAGCTTGTTCCGGACCCGCTGCACGCTCTCGGGGAATCGCAGGTTGATATCGACCACGATCCCTGAGAAATGACCGGCGGGAACGTCAGGAATATCCGACGTCGAGATGGTATCGACCTCGCCCACGGATTGCAGAATGCTGGCTAATTCACCGCTCTGATCGCTGCGATCCGAGGCCAGGAGCAGACGGCGTTTGGACGAAGACGGGGTCGCTAGAGTGGTCATGATCCCTCAGTGACTGGCTGATGTGGCCGACAGCAGAGACTGCCTGATAAGGCATTCCCCCGAGATTAAGAGGTATTATGAATGCTGTCATATTGTTGCCCGTACAAATTGAACGAATGCTCGGGGTGTACCGGCCTGCGGCCGATTTGATGAGAGATCTCAAAGGTTAGGTCGACTGGCCAATCGATGCGAAAGGCTTATCGCCGGGGCACCTCGCGTGTTGAAAAGCGGAGAAAGATCTTGGCCGACCTGGTTCGCATTCGAACCGCAGTATTGGATGTAGCTTACGAACAGAGCGGACCGGACAAGGCCGTTCCAATCGTGTTGCTGCATGGATTTCCCTACGACCCGCGCGCGTTCGACGGCGTTGTTGCGCTGCTTAATCAGGCGGGCTTTCGCACCATCGTTCCCTACTTGCGCGGCTACGGCACGACGCGATTGCTTGCGCCGGACATTCCGCGATCCGGAGAGCAAGCCGCCTTGGGGCAAGATCTTCTTGAACTGCTCGATGCGCTGAAAATCCAGCAGGCTGTCTTGGCCGGATTCGATTGGGGTGGCCGCGCGGCGTGTATCGTCTCGGCGTTGTGGCCGGAACGCGTGCTCGGGCTGCTCACTTGCAGCGGATACAACATCCAGCACATCGCACGTTCGAACATCCCGGCTGAACCGGCGCAGGAGTTGCGGTTCTGGTACCAATACTACTTTCATACCGAGCGGGGACGCAACGGACTGACCGAAAACCGCGGCGAGTTCTGCAAGCTGCTTTGGAAACTGTGGTCGCCCACCTGGGCGTTTGACGATGCGACGTTTGACCGGACATTGGCGTCCTTTGCCAACGAAGACTTCGTCGAGATTGTCATTCACTCCTATCGCCACCGAATGAACAATGCGCCTGGCGATCCACGTTACGCGGGCATCGAGGCAAGATTGGCCACGCAGCCAAAAATCTTGGTCCCGACGATCAATATTCACGGCGCCGTCGATGGAGTAAGCCCGGCGCAGAACTCGAAGGAGCATTGGAAATATTTTGGTTCGCAATACCAGCGCCGCGTCCTCGACAACGTCGGGCACAACCCGCCTCAGGAGGATCCCAAAGGCTTTGCGGAAGCCGTCCTGGATCTCCACAAGATGGCAGCGATTTAAAATCGGCCGAAAACAAAACCGGATAGAAAAATCCGCCGGAGGAAGCCCCCGGCGGATTTTCGTCATCGCCTGACCTTGCGGTCGTCCTACGCAGTTCCCACAGGCGAATGGATCGCGCTACAATAAGGCCGCGACAGAAGTCTTTCAGGAAGCCGCGATGCCAACAATCAATCGTGACGGGGTCAAAATTTACTATGAAGTCCACGGCAGCGGACCTCCGCTGTTGCTGACCCACGGGTATTCATCGACGTCGGCGATGTGGCAGGGCCAGATCGAGGCGCTGTCGAGCCATCACAAACTTGTGTTGTGGGACATGCGCGGCCACGGCCAGTCCGATTACCCCGACGATCCCTCGGCCTATAGTGAGACGTTGACCGTTGCGGACATGGCTGCGCTACTCGACGAAGTCGGCGCTGACAGCGCCATCGTCGGGGGGCTTTCGCTCGGAGGCTACATGTCGCTTGCATTTTATCGTGCACATCCGGAGCGCGTCAGCGCGCTGCTGATCATCGATACCGGACCGGGCTTCAAGAAAGACGACGCCCGCGAAGCCTGGAACAAGCGCGCTCACGACACTGGCGACCGCTTCGAGCGCGAAGGTCTTGCGGTTCTGAAATCCTTAAGCCGCGAGCGCTCGACGGTGAACCATCGCGATGCCTCGGGTCTGGCACGTGCCGCGCGCGGCATGCTGACCCAGCGCGATGCCCGCGTGATCGAATCGCTGCCGAACATCAAGGTGCCGTCGCTCGTGGTGGTCGGAGCCGATGACGCGCCGTTTCTCGCAGCCTCCGATTACATGGCGGCGAAAATTCCGGAAGCGAAAAAGGTGGTGATCCCGGCCGCCGGCCACGCCGTCAACATCGACCAACCGCAGGCGTTCATCGACGCGGTGTTGCCGTTCCTCGATCGCCTTCCGCGCAACGCTTTTCCAGAAAGGGCTGGTTCAGTATGAGTTGGTCGGCATACATTGCGCGCCTTCTGATAGCCATTTCCGCCGCCTGGCTTGTCACGTGGCTCGGGTCGGCAAGCGCTCAGCAATTTGCGCCGACGCGCGGTCTGCATCCGCCACCCTTTACCGCGACATTGTCGAACAACACGCCGCTTGTCTTCGGGATGGATGTGGAAGACACCTCGCGGGCTTTGGGAACGCCATTGAACTACATCAGGGGCCGCCCGGGCGACGAAATCTATCTGGCCTTCCGCAACATCGGCGGCAGCGGATTGTTCCTTCAGCACGACCGGCTTTATCTGCAATTCCGCAGGGGCAGGTTGGCCGGCTGGAAGGGCGATTGGGGCCACAATTGGATGTGGCAATAGCCCGCGGCCGCCGCGGCACTTCCTCCGCAAACAATTCTTCAGCAAGACGTTCAACTCTCAGCAAATGGATGACCCCGTGGGACAAGATATCAAGCTGATCGCTTCGGACAATTTTCAATTGGGCGGCTATCGTGCCGACCCCGCGACCGCGCCCAAGGCGGCGGTGGTGGTGATCCAGGAAATCTTTGGCGTCAATCACCACATTCGCGCGGTCTGCGACCGTCTCGCGGGCGAAGGTTATGTCGCCATCGCGCCTTCGATCTTCGACCGCATCGAGCCCAATTTCCAGTGCGGCTATTCGCCTGACGAGGTCGCGGTGGCACGCAAGTTCGTCGCCAATCCCGACTGGGCGGCGATGCTGCGCGATACGCAGGCCGCCATCGATGCCGTCAGGGATGTCGGCCCGGTCGGCATCATCGGCTTTTGCCTCGGCGGCAGCGTCGCCTATGCGGCTGCGACAAAACTGTCAGGTCTATCCGCGGCGATCGGCTATTATGGCGGCGCCATCGTCCGCTTCGCCGACGACAAGCCGAAAGTGCCGACGCAATTGCATTTCGGCGAAAAGGACGCGGGCATTCCGCTCAGCGATGTCGAGACCATCCGCGCCAAGCGGCCCGACGTCGAGATCCACATCTATCCGGGCGCCCAGCACGGCTTTCACTGCGATGAGCGGGCGAGTTACGACAAGACCAGCGCAGATATCGCCTGGCCGCGCAGCCTCGACTTCTTTGCCAAGCATTTGAAAAAATAAGTCGCGGAAATCGTTCTCACCGTCGTCATTGCGGGATGCGCCGCTTGGCGCAGACCCGGAATGACGAAGTACCCGCACCGGAGCCATCCCTCATAGCGAGACGGCTCCTGTCTTGCATCGGTTATGGTTAACAAATCGTTTTTGCCAAGAGATGCGAAGGGCCGATGCGGGAAGCCGAATAACCGGCCTCCCTCATCTTGCGAAGCAATCAGGCGCTGACGCCCGCGCCGATCGGACACGACACCCCGGTGCCGCCAAGTCCGCAATAGCCGGCCGGATTCTTGGCCAGATATTGCTGATGATAGTCCTCGGCGAAATAGAATTCGCCAGCGGGTGCGATCTCGGTGGTGATAGTGCCCAAGCCCTTTGCGGCCAACGCCTTTTGATAGGCCGCTCGGGACGCGTCCGCGGCTTTGCGTTGCGCGTCGCTGAAGGTGTAGATCGCGGAACGATACTGGGTGCCGACGTCATTGCCCTGACGCATGCCTTGCGTCGGGTTGTGACTTTCCCAAAACGTCTTCAAGAGTTGGTCGTACGAGATTTTCTTCGGATCGAACACCACCAGCACCGCTTCGGTATGGCCGGTGCGGCCCGAACAAACCTCCTCGTAAGTGGCGTTTTTGGTATGACCGCCGGCGTAGCCCACGGCGGTGGTATAGATGCCATCGCCGAGCTCCCAGAATTTACGCTCCGCGCCCCAGAAACAGCCGAGCCCGAACACCGCCTGCTCCAGGCCTGCGGGATAAGGCGGCTGCAGCTGACGGCCGTTTACGAAATGACTTGTTGCAGTAGGGATCGGATTCGCACGGCCCGGCAGCGCCTCGGCCGCGCTCGGCAATGCAGTGGTTTTGCGCATGAACAGCATGGGTCACCTCCCGGCGGGACGTCTGTTGAAGAAAGTACCGCTTCGCTTCATGAGGCCGCGAACGGCAGAGACCTCACGGCAGCCATTTGTCTTCAATATATGCATCCCTAATATATGTCTTTACGTCGGTAGCTTAAGCCCCGTTATGCCGGACCGTTGAATATGAACCCGGCAGCGCCGCGTTCCCACTCAATTCCGCGAATAGCCGATCAACGGCTTGCGGGGCCGGAACACCAGCATCAGCAGAATACCCAGCAGCCCCATCACGACGAAAACCGGCTGGTCCAGGATGATTTTGACGACACTGGTCCAGAGCCAGGGCGCAATGCCCTCCACCCAGGCCCGGAATGCCTGCTGGCTGGATTGATGGATCTCGTTCCAGAATTGACCAAACCGGGTGAAACGCAAGGTCTGATCGGCGACCCAGCGCGCTCCGTCATAGACCATGAAAATAAATCCGCCGGCCAGCAGCAGCAGCCCGACAAGGCGGAAAAAACCGCGGATCATGCGTCACCTTATATTCATCGCGTCCGAAAACGCAGTCAGCCATTAACGGGGCAGCACGGGAAATTCAACCTCATCAGCACCTTACTGGCGTTTTGCGTCGGGCTTTCGCCTTCCGGGGGAGCCCGGAAGGCGTTGACGCTTTAAAACGTGCCCTTTATAAGGGCGCAAATGGCGGCGGGCGCAATCCCGCCGCCGCTGTTCTTTGAGCGGCGCCGTCATGTGAGCATATTTGCTTCCAGAGAATGGCACTTTCAGGAACACCCGGAAAACACACCAGCGTCGATCACGCGGTTGAACGGCGGGCGCGCTCAAGCCCGACCACCCGCGACCGATCACCGCCGAAGGATATTTGAGAACATGGCCAATACTACTTCCGCCAAGAAGGCGACGCGCAAGATTGCCCGCCGCACCATTATCAACAAATCGCGCCGCACCCAGATGCGCGGCGCGGTTCGCATTGTCGAAGAGGCGATCAAGAGCGGCGACCGCGATGCGGCGCTGAAGGCAATGACGCGCGCGGAGCCGGAACTGATGCAGGCAGCGCAGCGCAACATCATTCACAAGAACAATGCGAGCCGAAAGGTCTCGCGGCTCGCGCATCAGATCGCAAAACTTGCCAAATGATCTGATCAAAAAAGAAAATCGTCAAGAATGCCCGGCAGTGCCGGGCATTTCTTTTTTAAGTCGTGCTGCTCCGCAGGTTGCGACCTCCGAAACTCTGGCACGCCCGTAATTTTACTTGCTGCTATTCTGCCGAATGCAACAGGGCGGACCCAAGAAGTCAAGGATGGACACTACGTCATCGATGCCGGTCATTGATCGCGCATACTTTTGAAATAGCAATCGCGACTGCGCGACAGCATTCAACAGTGCTTCAGGGTTACCCTATTCCGACGAGCAAGAAAAAACGCGCTTGCGTAGTCACTTATCGGCATAGTGACGATCAGTTGTTCGAAATTTCATTCCCGCCTCGGTCAACCGTAAACAATTTATGAATTTATTTTGGGCAGCCGTACGAAATGTGACGGCGGCCCGCCATTTCGAATCTCTGTACAGTTTCAAAAACTTGCCGCCGTGCGCGACAGCCGCTGCCTGCTTTTGCCAACGTGAAGTCGATTTTTCCGGCACGCACGTTGAATCATTTCCGTTGCGGGAAATAAGGCATGATGTATCTCTTAGAGCGTTCGCGGCGCCCACGGCTC
>WNFR01007302.1_pt1 | contig 11824 bp, 11 predicted proteins | sample 5400221 | NCBI WGS metagenome assembly WNFR01 (sample SAMN13153357, study PRJNA577476) | soil metagenome | isolation source: 40 cm soil under Madrone tree | place: USA:California | collected 2016-06-14 | reverse complement strand
GACGGCCGCGCATTGTTGAAGCCCTGGGCGGTGTTCCCGCCGCGGCTAACGTTTCCCGCAGGACTGTTGCCCCCGCGGTTCGCGGAGAAAGAGCCAGAATTCATTGTTCGAACCGGCATGTGGGAAGCGGCGGCGGCCGGAGTGGACCGCGCCACCACGCTGCGATTCTGTACGCTGGCCGAGGGCGTCGCTATGCGGCCGCGCGTGTTCGACGCGCCAAAGTAGCTGGAGTGCGTCGGCGAAGCATTGACGCCACCTGCGACCCGCGCGTTACGCAACGAGTTGGCCGAAAGGTGCGTGGCGTTGCGATTGATCGCCTGACCGTTCACGAAGGCATTGTGCGAAGCGGTGGTTACCGCATTCACGTTGCGGGCATACCGGTAGTTGAAGTTCCGGAAATTGTTAACGTTGTGAAAATCGTTGAAGTGGTTGAAATGCGTGTTGTACACGTTCACGTGATTCCAGTAACCCGGACCGCAGTGATACCACGGACGGAACGGCTCTCCCCAACCGAGCGGGAACCAGCCGTAGCCGCCACCGAAGCCGAAACCAACACCGAAGCCAAAGCCGCCGCCGAGGAATCCGACGAATGCCGGGCCATAATAGGGAGACGCATAAATCGGGCCCGGGCACCAGCCCCAATACGAACCGAAATAATTCCAGCGGCCATAGTGATAGGGCGCAAAACCCCAAGGCTCGTAGCCGACCCAGGTCCAACCCCAAGGCGCGACATAGGCCCAATTGCCGTCGCTATAGGGAGCCCAACCCGGAGAGACGTTGTTAGGAACCCAGACGTTCCCCACTTCCGGCTCTTCCTTCCAGGTGCCGTAGTCGTCGAGATCGCTGTAGCCGACGGTATCGCGATTGACGTAACGCGCTGACGGTGACTGATCTTCCTTGATGTTGCGTTCTTGCGCCCAGCGATCGAGCGCATCCGGATCGGAGGCGGAGCCTGGAATATATTTCACGTTCTGATCGGTTCCGCTGACGTCGCCGCGCTCGCCCGCGTTCAGGGGATACGTCTGTCCAGCGGCGGCCACTTCACCCTTGCCGCGAATTACGGTCACAGTGGTGTAGTCGCCGTTCTCATTCACGTCCACGCGGAAAGCGCCCGCTTCGCGGACGGTGAACGCCAGATTCGGCGTATCAATCTCGTAGGTTTCGCCCTGGCGGAGTTCGCGCACGCGGAAATTCACGTGGCCTTCGGCCAAGCGCATCTGAATCACGTTTTGATCGAGGTTAAGAAAAGAGAGGGCGGTCATACTACCCAGATGAATGGAGGCCTGCCCGGCCTGAAGCTCCACGCGTGAATCCTTATCCGTCCAGAGTTTGTCGCCGATGGTTACGGGGCGGTTCTTTGCCGCTGAGCCCCACTCGCCGGTGCCGCCCGGCTGCATGGAAACAGAACCATCCATATAACTGAGGCGTGCCACGCGCGAAGGCGGGTCCTGAGAGTCGTCGGCGCTGGGCTCTATGTCAGCAGTACCTTGCGGGGTGACGTTGGCGACGTTTTCCTGCGCCTGTGCTCGGATGACCGGAGTCACCAAGAACAGCAAACCGGCCAATGTAAGGAACAATGCAATCAGTCGCTTGCCGGTCAGATTGGGTTTCATAACTCATTTCCCCTGGACTGCGGTCCGAATCCCTATCCGGACCAAAGAACCGTCAGTAGTATGACGCTGGGCGGCTTTCTGAGGGGTATAACCCGGGAGTGGAAAAATAGTTGCTGGAGGGCAGCGTCAGAAATCTCAACATGAGACGGTACCAGTACGGAAGTGGCTTCGTTCCCAATTTGGGCTTTGCTACAGGGAAACAATAAGGAAGCTCAAGCTGCGCTGTGGTTGCCACCGATTTGGTAGCCGACGCCGCGGATTGTGCGGATGAGCGGGTTGTCTGCCCCGGAATCAATTTTGCGCCGCGGGTAGTTGATATACACGTCCACCACGTTGGTGATGGAATCGCCGTGAATCCGCCAAACTTCTTCGATGATTGCCGCGCGGGATACTGGACGTCCGGGATTCCGCAACAGGAATTCCAGCAAGGCGTATTCCTTGGGGCTTAGCTCGATGGGGCGGCCGGCACGGCGCACCTCGTGAGAAACACGGTTCACTTCCAGATCCTCATACTGAAATACTTCCCGCGAAGGCCGGTTGCGCCGGCGCAACACCGCGCGGATGCGAGCTGCCAACTCCGACCACGCGAAGGGCTTCATGATAATGTCGTCCGCGCCCGCGTCGAGGCCCTTGATGCGTTCTTCCACCGAGCTGGCAGAGGAAAGTAAGACCACCGGCGCTTCCGGCCAGCGGGATTGCAAGTGGCGCAAATAATCGGGGCCGGGCACGCCAGGCAGGTTCAGATCCAGGAGGATCAGATCGAAGAGGCTCTTCTCGCCAAATTTCGAGATCTGGTCTCCCGTGGAGGCGAGTTGTACGGCAAAGTGTTCCTGCTACAGCCGGGTCTGGAGGAATTCCGCCAGAGACGTGTCGGCTTCAGCGACAAGAAGGCGCATGGTCGCTCACTCAGGACAAATTTCTGGAAGGGGGTAAAGCCAGTGTGCGTCAGGCTGACGGAACTGTCAACTAACGCTTTCTAAAACGCCGCGGATTGATCACTGCCGCGCTGGGGTTGTTGAAGCCTCGGTTGCAGGGGGGCTTGCGGGCGGTCCCGTGGATGGGTGCGCAGCCACCGGAGCGGCGGCCGGCGTGGCAAAGGGGGATCTTTCCTGTAACGCCGGATTCAGAATCACAATATCAATGCGACGATTCCGGGCTCGGCCTTCCGGGGCGCCGTTGTCGTCCACCGGATGATATTCGGCAAATCCCGCGGCGGAAAGGCGATTGGGCTCTACGCGGTAGCGGACGATGAACATGCGGACCAGCTCGGTGGCGCGAGCGGTGGAAAGCTCCCAATTGGATGGGAAATGCGCATTGTGGATCGGAATATTGTCCGTGTGGCCTTCGATGCGGAGGTTTTCTGTACGGGGGATAATTACCTGCGCGAGGCGGTCGACGGCTTCGACAGACGAGGCACGCATCGTGGAAGAGCCGCTCTCGTAAAATCCCATTTCGCGAAGGCTTACCACCAAGCCTTCTTTCTTGGGCTTTATGTCAACCACGTGTTTTTTAATTTCCGGGGCAAGTGCTTTTTCCAGCTCGGCCTGAATGTCTTTCAGCGGCGTCGGTGTGGAGGTTGGTGCAAGGATGCCTTTCATCGGTTGAACGATGCGCTCCAGGTCGGCGGTGCGCTCCACGTTCTGGACGGCCTGCACATTGGCGAATGGGATGGCCTCCATGTCGCTCAGCGGAATATGGGTGTTCGAGGTGTCGAACACGCCGAGCTCCTGAAACGCCACCTGAATTGCCATGGCGAGGCGGCCCACCTTCCGCTTGTCCACCTGGGAAGATGCGTAAAGCACCACGAAGAATGCAAAGAGCAACGTGATGAAGTCGGCGTAGCTAATCAGGAGCGCTTACGACCAGCAGCACAACGATTTCGGCCGGGACATTCCAGGTCCAAGTCGGGTCGAACGCAGCTGCCACGGTTACGGTAGATTCCACGAATAACACGCTCAGCCAACTTGCCGACACCATTAATAATCAGAATATCGGCATCAGCGCCAGCGTGATTCAGGATTCTAACGGTTACCGACTGGCCTTGGTCAGCACAGCTTCGGGCGCGCCAGGAGACGTTACTGTATCTGGGAATACCACCGGGGCCTGAGTTTTACGAAGGCGGTGACGGGCACGAACGCGTCCCTGGTGGTGGACGGCATTCCTATCAGCAGCGCCAGCAATACGGTGAGCAACGTGATCAACGGTGTTACGCTCAACCTTGGTTCTCCTTCACCTTCTACGCCTGTAACGGTCAACGTGAATCCCGATACAACCCAGGTGACATCCGCGATCAATACTCTTGTGAGCGCGTACAACACCGTGATCACCGAGATCAATTCGCAGTTTAATGTCGCGGCAGACGGAAGCGGCGGCGGCCCGCTTGAAACCGACAATTCCCTGCGCGAGGTTCAGAGCCAGCTACTTGGCGCCCTCTCGTATTCCATCAGCGGAAACAGCGGCATCGTCAATCTGGCGAGCATCGGCGTCAATTTCAATAATGACGGCACTCTTTCTGTCGACAGCGGCAAGCTCGCCTCCACTCTTTCCAGCAACTTCTCCGCGGTCCAGAACCTGTTGCAGAACTCCACGACCGGCTTTTCGCAAAACCTCTCGACGGTGCTCTCCAACATCAATTCGCCCGGAACGGGCATTCTTACCCTCGATTCCCAGAGCATTAACAATACTTCCCAGGATCTTTCCCGGCAGCTCGGCGATTTGCAGGCGGCGCTGCTGGTGCAACAGGCAAATCTCACCATCGTCTACTCCCGGGTGAATACGATTCTTCAGGAACTGCCTCTGCTGGAGAGCCAAATCTCACAGCAATTAGCGAGCGTAAAATGAACACACTAGACACCGCATTCGCCTATCAGCAGTCCACGGCCTCGGCCGCATCTTCTGTCGGCCAGGTTGTGGCGCTGTACGACCGCATCCTGCGTGATCTGCGCGGCGCCATCGCGGCCATCGGCGCGGGACAAATTGAAAACCGCGTCAACTCCTTGAGCCATGCGCTCACGATCATTGGGGAACTTCAGGGCGTGCTGGATTTCGAGCGCGGCGGAGAAGCGGCGCACAACCTGGACAGTTTTTACACAATTACCCGTGCGATGGTTACCGAGGCGGGTGTCACTTCGTCTCTTGACTTGCTCCAGGAGCTTGTCTCAATGTTCGCGCGGCTTCGCGCGGCGTGGGCGCATGTGGAACGCACGGTGGCTCCGTCGGAGCCTACGCAACACCTTCGTGTCTCTACCAAACCGCGGGCAGCGAAGACACAGAACATCTCGCCTTCGCCGGACAATTCTTCCGGCGCGGGAAATGGCGGATGGAGGGCTTGATGTACGAGGCCGTGCGCCAGACGCTGATTCGCGTCAACGATTCACTCGCGGGACTCCTGGCGGAGGCGCGTCGCGCACTTCGCGGCGAATGCGACTTCGGCGTCGAAGACATTCGCAAGATCCGCGGACCGGTCGAAGAAATGGCTCCAATTATGGCGGAGTCGACCGAGCTTCTGCGGATGCAGCCGGAGCTTGACGGCCAACTTGATCTCTATAAATCGCAGTTGGGCGACCTGCAAACCACGCTTGGCCAGATTCGCGTCATGCTTCTCGCACGACAAGCGAGTCTTGAAGCGGGTCGCGCACAACTCTCCGCCGTCTCGCAGTGGATGGGCGCGTTTCGCCAGACACGCTGAGGATTCTTTTCTCCTGCCAATTCCCTGAAGTTTCCGATTCCCTTTTTTGAGCGGCTCGATCTCCGATTCTTCCCCCAAGCCACCAAATGGCTCGCGGATGGAGCGCATCATTTTTTCAGCGGACATCAGGGCACTCTCCCTCTATACTTCCTGCACCCATGTTGAAAATCCTGGTGAAAAGGAGTCGCCCAATGAGTTCATCAAGGAAAGCCTCGGCCTTCGCCCTATTAATTGCCCTCAGCTCGATTTGCGCGGGAACGAAAGCGCAAACCACGCCGGAGAAACCCGCCGCGAAAAGTTCCACCGGCAAACACCGCACACTGCCGGCGAATAAAGACACCGTGCAGTGGGGCTGGTTCGATCCAACGGAAAAACCGAAACTGGTCGTCGAATCCGGCGACACCGTCTCGATCGAGACGTGGAGCCACGGGCTGGATGAAGTCAAGCCGGGGGCATCGATGGACGAGATCGTCAAGCTCCGCCTGGCTAATCCCGGCGGCGGCCCGCACTCCGTCACCGGACCCATTTTCGTGAATGGCGCGGAGCCTGGCGACACCATGGAAATCCGCATCAAGAAGATTGTGATCAAGGACTCCGGTTTCAATTTCAATCTTCCCGGGAAGCAATTCCCCACCATTGGCTTGCTCGCCTCTGAGTTTCCGGAGGGGCATGTGCAATATTTCAAGCTGGACGCGAAAACCATGACCACCGAATTCAAGCCGGGGATCATCCTCCACTTGAAACCGTTTCCGGGAACAATCGCTGTCGGCCCGGATCCCAACGAGCCAAAAGAAAAGGCGGGGCCTCCCATCCACGATGCCAAGGGGCGCACCAGCACGCTGCGCCCGTGGAAGAACGGCTCCAACATGGACGTCAACGAGATGCAGGTGGGCTCGACGCTTTATTTCCCCGTGTTTCAGAAAGGCGGGTTGATTTGGACGGGAGATTCGCACTGCCTGCAGGGCGGCGGCGAAGTGAACCTGACGGCTCTCGAATGTTCGTACAAGGAAATCGAAATCGAGCCGATCGTGAGAAAGGATCTGCACATTGAATGGCCGCGTGTTGAGACCTCAACGGACTGGGTTTTCATGGGATTCGACGAGGACTTGAACGAAGCGATGAAAATTGCGGTGCGCGAAACCGTGAATTTCCTGGCGGAACAGAAAATGGTGCCGATGTCGCGGGAAGAAGCCTATGCGCTGACTTCCATCGTCGGCGATTGCCGCGTTTCCCAGGTGGTGGACATCCGCAAGGGCGTGCACTGCATGATTCCCAAGTCGATATTCGTTAAAAAATAGTTTTTGCCAAACGAGTGTGCACAAAGAAAACCGGGCAGCTTTTTTGCTGGCTGCCCGGCGAGAAATGCAAGCCTCTTTGAAAATGCGTAGGCGTCAGTAGCCCGGATTTTGTTGTTGCGCCTGGCGCTCGGGTGCGATCGCGTCCGCCATGCGGAACACTGCCGCGAGAAGCTCAACGACCACGCGACAGTAGAGAAACCAGATGAAATATCCGCCCAGGGCAGCCAGCAGCGCGAGCAGCCCTTGGACCGGGGCTTGCTGAAACGCCGTCACCACCCAGGCAACTCCTGCGATTAGTCCGACAAGGAGATGCAGGGCGTACAGGAATCTCAGCATCTTCGGGGTCGCGTACACGCGGAAGGAAAAATCCATCAATCCTTCCCACATTCCCTTTGCTTCGGGCATTCGTGCCTCCTTAAGTTAGGCTGGAAACTAGATTATAGAGAACAAACACGCTTCGGGCCAAAATTAACCGCACATGGAAGCGGCGAATGAGGCATTCCCCTATCGCATAGCAAGCCCTTCAGCGTCGGCCAGAAAGCACGGGTGTCAACCAATCGGCACCGGGGTAGCCGCCGATTTTTTCAAAGGCGTTGTGTCCGGGTCAACGCGCTGATTTTAAAGACGATTTCAGCGAACCGGAGAGACTTAGTTTGGATGCCGAGTTGCTTCCCCAGTCGATCAGTAGGGTTGGCTTATTGCCCTCATCCATCACAGTAGGAGACGAAATGGTTTCATACACTCGCATACCACTCGGCCTGGCGGTTGCCTTGTCCCTGGTTGCTGTCCCGAATCTCAGGGCCCAGAACCCCTCGAGTCCAAGCGTCCCGGTCAAGTCGAGCTACCAGTTTCCGGTGGCGGAGGAAGACTTTTCATCATTTTTTAAGCGGATCAGCGCGGACAAGCCGGAGGTTCGCAAACGGCAGATGGACTTGCTGAACGAGCGCTACGATCTGAGCGACCGGCCCGATCCAAATGCCAAGCAAAGCCGCGGAAAACCTGTCCAGATGGGTGTGCGCGTAAAGCTGCCGGCCGGGGTCAGCTGGGATCAGCTTTCGGCCATGAGCCCCGAGGACATTCGGGCAAAGGCATTGTTTCCCGCGGGTTTCCTGCCGCTGCCCCATCCCAAGAACGAAGAAGGGGGAATGGTGTTTCCGCATTTTGCGATTGACGAAGTGAAGAAGCAAACGGGAAGAGACCTCGCGCGCTTTGACGTTGACTTCGACATACCCGACCACTTCCTGCCGGAATTTCCCGCAGGCATTTATCTGACCACACGCCCGGACCTGGGGGATGTCTCCCAGGGGAAAATGGTGACCTCCAACAATTACTACGAGATATTCAACGGCATCTTGAATCCCAAACAGCTCGAAGGATTGCGGTTGCTGCTGACGCCATTCGCACAACAACAGTTCAATCTGACGGCGGATCGCCGCAGCGAACATCCTAGCCTGGGAGTCGCGTGCCTTGACTGCCATCAGAATGGCCACACCGACAGCGCCACGCACCAGGCCGGGGACCCTCGTCCCCAGGAAGTGCGCCACCGGATCAAGACGACGACGCTCCGTGGAGTGAACATTCAGCAACTGTTCGGCTCGCAGCGTGCCCTGAAAACGGTGGAAGACTTCACGGAATTTGAACAGCGCGCGGCCTATTTCGACGGCGACCCGGTCATTGCCACCAAGAAAGGAGTCAATATTCTCGAACGCGGCAGCCAGATTCACGACATGGCTGAATTTCAGGAGATTCTCGACTTTCCGCCTGCGCCCAAGCTCGACGTGTTCGGAAAGCTAGACCCGAAAAGAGCAACGCCCCAGGAACTCCACGGCCAGGAAGTTTTCTTCGGCAAGGGGCAATGTTCCGCTTGCCACATGGCTCCTGTTTACACTGACAACCTGATGCACGACCTGCACGTCGAACGGTTCTACAAGGCACAAGTAATTAACGGATTGATCGCACCCTCGGGCGGAGACGGACCGCTCAAAACTCAAGTCCTGCGAGGCGCCAAGGATATGCCAACCTACTTGCACGACGGACGTCTGATGACGCTGGATGACTCCGTGGAGTTTTTCAATCTGATCCTCGGCGCGAAGCTGACCACCCAGGAAAAGAAAGATCTGGTGGCATTCTTACTGACACTCTGAGATTTGATCGCAGGGACAGAATGCACACTGCCCCTGCCCTTCTTTTGACTCCGAGTAATCGCACTCTCGCCGCCGGCGGGCACCAAGGAGCGATCCACCTCACCTGCTTTGTCCAAATGGCATTTGCGAGGGGTTAACGCTTTATTTCTTTTGCGCAGTGCTCTCGCGGACGACCAGTTCCGGTTCAAGCACAATTTCTTTGGGGTACTCCGCTCCGGCAGAGGCGGTGATGCGCTTCAGCAAAGTTTCTGCGGCTACCACTCCCATCTGGCGGAGCGGTTGCCGCACCGTCGTAAGACTTGGATTATGAAACGCCGCGCCTTGAATGTCGTCCCAGCCGATTACGGAGACATCTTCGGGCACGCGCTTGCCAGTCTCGCGCAGGGCCTTGATCGCGCCCATGGCGGAGATGTCGTTGAACGCAAACAAGGCCGTGAATTCCGGACCGCTTTCCAGTAATTTGCGAGTGACTCGATGGCCTACCTCGGGAGACGGCGAATCGCTATCCAGTTGAATGGTGAGTTTTTCGTCGATGGTGATTCCGAGTTCCCGGGCAACCGAAAGAATTGCTTGCCAGCGAGTCTCGGTGTCCGAACTGAAATCCTGGCCCTTGATCAGGGCGATTCGCGTATGTCCCAGCCGGTGCAGATGTTCCAGCGCGAGGTGCGCGCCGAGATTGTGGTCCAGAACGATGTTCGTGACTCCCTTGACGTGGCGATGGCCGGAGATTGAGACAGCGGGAATGTCGCAATTGCCGCTGTAAACCGTGTCCACGGCAATGATCCCCTCCGCCGCGCGCTGCCGGAGAAGATGCGGATACTCGTCGATCAAATCCTTGCGGTGACGGTGGCTCACCACAAAATAGAAATAGCCTTCCTGGAAAAGATGATCTTCCACGCCGGATAAAACCATCGAGGAATAGCCTTCGCTGATTTCCGGCACCATCACGCCAATGGTGAAACTCCTTTTTTGCCGGAGAGAACGAGCCATGAGATTCGGACGATACTTGAACTGGCGCGCCGCGGCCCAGATTCGCTCTTGAGTTGTGTGCGGGATGGACTTGGCGCCCGGCGATCGGTTGATTACCAGCGAAATGGTGGCCGTGGAAAGGCCCAGGTGTTCTGCAAGAGCCTTCATGCTGATCGAACCGCCCGCAGGCTCTCCAGAATGATCTGGCGGCAGTTTCTTAACGTGGGCCATGGAAGTTGACGTGCCGTAGTCTGACACAACGAGGCTCCGCGGACAACACGCCCGCGCCTCAATTTACAACCCAAATCGCCGGTCTCTTCCTTTGAAATTATGATAGAATCCACCTGCTAAATCGATTTAGCGGGTGATCTGACAGTTGTATCAGGAATATGAATTATCATTCCTGCTGACTTCGCCGCAAGAAATTTCACATTTCGCTGAGGATTCGCCCTCCATGCTCTGGAATTCATGTCAACGGCGTCGCAAATCTCGCTTCGTCGCAACATTTCTCTTTGCCTTTGTAGGTTTTAGCCCGTTCGAGACGGCCCTGGCACAGGCACCCGAACCGGCGAGCCATCCCGTTGCTCTCACTCGTTCTCCCTTGACGGACCCCGCCATCGAGAGGCGCGTGGAAGCCCTCTTGAAACAGATGACGCTCGACGAAAAGGTCGGGCAACTGGCGCAATACTCATCCGGCGCACCCACTGGCCCGAGTGCCGGCAACGCGGATTATCCGAGCATGATTGCCAGGGGAGAAGTCGGTTCGCTTTTCAATCTGGATAGCGCGCATGCCGCGAACCAATATCAACATATCGCGGTGGAAAAATCCCGGCTGCACATTCCGCTGCTTTTTGGGCTGGATGTGATTCACGGTTTTCGGACGACCTTCCCAGTGCCCCTGGCGATGGCCTCCACTTGGGACCCATCCATCGTGGAAACGTACGCGCGCATTGCGGCTCAGGAATCGTCGGCGGCGGGTGTTCGCTGGGCATTTTCTCCGATGGTGGACATCGCGCGAGATCCGCGTTGGGGCCGCATCGTGGAAGGAGCCGGCGAAGATCCTTACCTCGGCAGCGTGATGGCGCGGGCCTACGTTCGCGGATACCAGGGCAAAAGCCTGAGCGATAAAGAGAGCATCGCGGCCTGCGTCAAGCATTTCGTCGGGTACGGGGCGGCGGAAGGCGGGCGCGACTACAATACAGCGGAGATCTCCGAACACACGCTCAGGGAAGTCTATCTTCCCCCGTTCTACGCGGCTCTTCGCGAGTGGTGAGCGATTGGACTTCCGTCGGGGAATTGGTTGGGCACGGAATCGTCCGGGACAAGGCGGGGGCCGCGCAAAAAGCGATGACCGCCGGTATTGACATGGACATGGTGAGCGATTCTTACCATCAGCACCTGGCAAGTCTGGTGAAGAGCGGCAAGGTTTCCGAGGCGCGGCTCGACGCGGCTGTGCGGGATGTGCTTCGCGTGAAATTTGCGTTGGGCTTGTTCGACGATCCCTTCACCGACGAATCGCGCGAGATTCACGGAGGGCTTCCCAAGGAACGCGTGGATGCCGCGCGGCAAGCGGCTGAACGTTCTTTCGTCCTGTTGAAGAATTCCGTGGCAGGGTCTCGGCCGATTTTGCCTCTTAGCAGCGAATCCGGAACCATCGCCTTGATCGGGCCACTGGCCGACGACGCAAAAAATATGCTTGGGGCCTGGGCGGGGCGGGGACGCCCGGAGGATGTTGTGACGCTCAAGACGGCGCTGGTGCAAAGAGTCGGCGCGGAAAAAATCCACTATGCGAGGGGTGGAGAATTTCAAACTTCGAGTGACGCGGAAATACAAAAAGCGGTGGAGACGGCGCAGCAAGCGGATGTGGTGCTCCTCGCCCTGGGAGAAGAAGCCACAGAGCAAACCGGAGAGGCGGCTTCGCGCGCGCATCTCAACCTACCCGGGCGGCAGCAGGAGTTGCTGGAGAAGGTGACTGCCACGGGAAAACCCGTGGTGTTGTTGCTCTTCAGTGGAAGGCCGCTGCTGCTTCCCTGGGCATTTGAACATGTGCCCGCGATCGTGGCCGCGTGGTTTCCCGGAATCCAAGCCGGCCCGGCGCTCGTGCGGGTTCTG
>WNFR01013930.1_pt1 | contig 11829 bp, 14 predicted proteins | sample 5400221 | NCBI WGS metagenome assembly WNFR01 (sample SAMN13153357, study PRJNA577476) | soil metagenome | isolation source: 40 cm soil under Madrone tree | place: USA:California | collected 2016-06-14 | reverse complement strand
CATCGGGATCCTTCTGCAACAGGCCGATCGCGTGGGTGAGCGAGGTTGCGCGAACATAATCGAATGATGCGGGGATCATTGGCCTGCTCCGGCGCGTGCGTTCTGGATCGCCGACCAGACGCGCGGTGGCGTCATCGGCATGTCGAGATGTTTTATCCCGAACGGCGAAAGCGCATCGAGCACGGCGTGAACCATGCATGGCGGCGCCGCGATCGATCCGCTCTCGCCAATGCCCTTTACGCCGATCGGGTTGGTGGGGGAGGGTGTCTCCTGAAACAGCGATCGTATGCTGGGGACATGTTCGGCGCGCGGCACCGCATAGTCGAGCAGCGAGCCGGTCATCAATTGACCGGTATCGGGATCGTAGCTGACTTCTTCATAGAGCGCCTGCGCGATACCCTGCACGACGCCGCCATGGATTTGTCCAGCGGCAAGAAGGGGATTGATGATCGTGCCGGCGTCGTCGACGGCGACATAATCGAGAATATCGACGATCCCGGTCTCCGGATCGACGTCGACATAGGCCATGTGGATTCCCGAAGGCGCCCCCATGCCCTTGGGATCGTAAAACACCGTCTCGTCGAGGCCCGGCTCCATTCCGTCCGGAAGCTTGTGGCCGACATAGGCCATCCGGGCCACCGTGCTGAACGTCAACGGCGCAATGTCGGTCCCGGCGACGCTGAATTTGCCTGCCCGATAGGAAACGTCCGCTTCGTCTACCTCCAGCATGCTTGCGGCAATCTTCTTGGCCTTTGCGACCACACGGGTGGAGGAGACTGCCGCACATATGGGTATAGGCAGCTACACCGATACCACGATAGCGGCCCTTGGCCCGCAATTGATCGCGTTCGCTGCTGCGTGCCTCGTAATTGAACGCTTCCATTGCCTTTGCCAAGCAGCCTTCATAGTTGCCGCTATCGTAAATCACGGCGGGGCCGTTGTAGGGCCGAAACGGAAAATCAACACGCTGAATGAAATTCCTTTGACGCACCTCGACCTGATCGAGGTTGAGGTGGCGTGCGACCGCATCGATCGCTCGTTCGGCGATGTATCCCCCCTCTGGCCGGCCATATCCGCGATAGGCGTCAACCGGTACGGTATTCGTCACGATCACTCTGGAGCGCGCCTCGTAATGCTCGATCTTGTAGGCGCCGGTACCAAAATTGATCGTATTCACGGTCGGACCGCCGCTTGCCATGTTCGACAGATAGGCGCCGACATTGCCCAGCGTCTCGACTTTCAGACCGAGAATCTTGCCGTCGTTGCGGAACGCAATTTCGATGGTCTCCGTGTGTGCCCGCCCATGGTTGGTGGACTGGTGGCTTTCGGAGCGTGATTCCCACCACTTGATGGGCACTCCGAGCCGGCGCGCCACGTACGGGCAGAGCAACTCCTCCGGATAGAGATGCATCTTCGCACCGAAACCGCCGCCGATGTCGGGCGCTACAATCCTCAACTGATGTTCGGGAATGCCAACCGTATCGGCGATCCACCGGCGATGCATGTGAGGCACCTGGCTCTGCAGGTAGATCGTCAGGCTTCCATCGACATTCGGTTCAGCCAAAATCGATCGCGTCTCCATGCAGGTCGGGATCAGGCGGTTGTTGGCAACGCGAAGCGTTATGACCTGATCAGCCTCGCGCACGGCCTTGCCGTAGTCACCGCCGCCAATCTTGTAGACCGTGGTGATGTTGTTCGGCACGTTGTCGTGGAGTTGCTGTGCGCCGTCGCGGATCGCGGCTTCCTCGTCGATAACGGCAGGAAGTGTTTCGTAGTCGACATCGATCAGCCCGACCGCATCGTGGGCCATCGCCTGGGTTTCGGCTATCACCAGGGCGACGCATTCGCCAACGAAACGAACCCGATCGATGGCGACGACAGGTCTGTCCGGCACCTTTGTCCCCGGTATGATCCAGTTGGGAACGATCGCGCCGATCTTGCCCGCGAGGTCGGCCCCCGACAAAGCCAAACGGACGCCTGGCGCCGTCTGCGCCGCCGAGAGATCGACTTGCTTGATGACGGCATGCGCGTGAGGTGATCGCAGCACCGCCATATGCAGCATGCCCGGCGCCTTGATGTCGTCGGTATAGCGACCCTTGCCGGTGACGAACTTGAAGTCTTCGCGGCGCCGCAGCGGCTGGCCGACATATTTGATCGCGGTTGCTTCAGTCATGGCGATGCGCCTCCGAGGCGAGGGATTGAACTGCGCGTACGATGTTGGTGTAGCCGGTACAGCGGCAGATATTGCCGGTGAGCTGATGGCGGATCTCGCTCTCGGTCGGGTCAGGGTTTTGCGCAAGCAACTGCCGGACGGCCATGATCATGCCCGGCGTGCAAAAGCCGCATTGCAGGGCATGGTGCTCATGGAAAGCCGCCTGAACCGGATGCAAAGCGCCACCGCCGGGCGCGAGTCCTTCGATCGTCGTGATCGAAGAACCGTCCGCCATCACGGCGAGAACCGTACAGGATTTGACCGCTCGTTCATCGATATCGACGGTGCAGGCGCCGCATTGCGAGGTGTCGCAGCCGACATGGGTCCCTGTGAGGCCGAAATCGTCTCGAAGCAGATGAACCAGAAGCTTGCGCGCTTCCACCGAAGCGGTGTGACGCACGCCGTTGACGTCGATCGTCACGACGTGATGCTTTTTATCGGTATCGATCATTCTTTCCTCCGAGGCGGGCAATGGTCCAGTCATGAAAAGCTGAGCTCGGTGATATCGATCGCCACGAAAACCGGATCCGGAATCGCGGTGCCGTCGGCCTTCCTGCGCAGCGCCCGCCGCTTCGTGGCCACCTTGATTCCGGAAAAATCCCTGTGTTCGGACAAATAGTGCGCCGTCGGCGCGCCGCCGGCGACAGGCGCGCTGTAGTCCACCCGGCAAATCAAGCCTTCGTCATTGGTGTGGAAAATCTGCTCAGTGCAGTGCGTTGCAATGTAATCCGGAAACGCGACCTTGAGCCGCCGCCGTTTTTCGCCGTTCTCGCCCCAGGGTTCAATTTCCTCGGTCCGGAATCCGGGCAGCGCAAGGATGAAGGGAGTAGTGAGGTAATTCCACATCGCGTAACCGCTGAAATAGGCGAGATGCAAGTCGTCCCACGGCGTTTCAACGGTATGGCCGTCAAAGGCGGCGCGGGGATTCCTGCGATGCTTGACGGGCTTTCCGTCGAGCGTTTCGATCACGGTATGGTCGGGGGTGCATGAACTGCACATGCCCTCACTGATGAAGGGTCGGTAGCTAATCCATTGATGGCCGGCGGCGACCGTGACGTGAACGTTCTTGAGAACGTCGGGCCACCCTTTTCGCGCCCACAGGCCGCCGGTGATGGACATGTCGCCCTCGATGGTTTTCACTTTATTCCAGCGCTCGATGCCTCCGTGGGCATCGATAACGAGATCGCGAAGTTCGCACATGTTCAATGTCCCATTCCGTCGATATCGGTGGCTCTGCTATCGCCGGGGCCGCCCCGCGGAACCGGAGATGGTGGTCGACAGCTAGTTACTCTAATGATAAGAGCGAATAAGAGGCAAGCATTTTATGAAGTCAAAGAGTTTTGATGGGATGGCGTGCTCTATCGCCGGCGTCCTGGACGCGATCGGCGACCGTTGGGCCGTACTGATTCTGCGCGACCTTTCGCTCGGGCTGAGCAGGTACGAGGACCTGCGCCGGTCAACGGGAGTAACCAACGCGACCCTGTCCGACCGGCTGAAGCACCTTGAGGACAGCGAGTTGATCGAGCGCCGCCGATACCAGACCAATCCCGAGCGACACGAATACGTTCTGACCGCGAAGGGCCGGGACACCATTCTCGTGATGCAGGCGCTCTTGCAGGTGGGAGACAAGTGGGCGGTTTCCGGAAACGCGGGGCCTCCGCTCAAATTTGTGGATCGAAAAACCGGACACACGGTGAAGCTTGCAATGGTCGATAACGAGACCGGGCAACGCGTCGGAAAGCAGGATTTGCTGCCGCAGGCAGGTCCGGGAGCGGACGAATTGGTCCGCTGGCGTTTAACGCATTTTCGGAAATAGAGCCTCGGAACCGCCCTGAGTCCGCAAACCGAAGCCTTGCTGATTTGGAATGACGACTGTCATTTAATTTGGTCCGGCGCGCAGACATGACTTGCAAAATGCAAGTCACGGTGTAATCTGACCGGAATGAAAAGGCAGGGCGCGTCGTCGCGCCGAACAATGGAGGTGCGTGGTGTCCCAGGATGCACTGATTACGCGCGAGCAGCGTAGCAATATTTCCGTGCTGACCATGGTCTATCGACCCTACAATTTGCTCGGGCCGAAGCTGATCAATGCCATCGTCGAGCAGGTCGAGGAAGCGCAGAAATCCGGTAGCCGGGCGATCGTCCTTCGCAGCGGGCTTCGACATTTTTCTGCCGGCGCCGACCTCGATATATTCGACAAGCGCGTTGAGCAGGGCAGTGGCGATTCCGGTAACGAAAACCGTCGCTTGAACGGCGTCGAGTTCCTCCGCTTCATGGAATTGCTGCCGATCCCGTTGATTGCGAGTATCCATGGCGTTTGCCTTGGCGGCGGTCTCGAACTGGCTTTGTCTTGCGACTACATCATCGCGGCATCGTCGGCCAAGATCGGCTCGGTCGAGGCGACGCTCGGGCTGCATCCGCTGCTCGGCGGCATCCAGCGCCAGGTGCAGCGCATCGGCGCGCTGAGGGCCAAGGAGATGTCGATGCTGGCACGCCGTTACGACGCGCCGACCCTGGAAAAGTGGGGTCTGATCAATCTGACGGTCCCGGAAGAGTCGCTGGAGAAGGCGACCATGGCGATCGCCGAGGAATTCGCGCAAGGACCGACGCTGGCCCACGCCGCGACCAAGCAACTCGCTCACATCGCCGTCAACGATGGTGTGGCCGCCGCCGACGAGGCGATGGCAACGATACAGGCGCCGATCTGGGCGTCGGAAGATCTGAAGACCGGCCTCGCCTCGTTCCGCAAGAACGGCCCCGGCCTCGCCAAATTCGCGGGGCGCTGATCATGAGCGGTCCTCTCAGCGGAATTCGTGTGGTCGATTTCTCCCGCGTGCTCGCAGGTCCGCTATGCGCGCGTACATTGCAGGATCTCGGCGCCGAGGTCATCAAGGTCGAGCCGCCGAGCCCGGACGTTTCGCGCTTTGCGTTTCCATCCACCGACGGCATGTCGGGCTATTATGCGCAGCAGAACGCGGGAAAACGCAACGTCAGCATCAATCTGAACATTCCCGGCGCGTATGATCTGGCGCTGAAGCTGTGCGACACTGCCGATATCGTGGTGGAGAATTTTCGTGCCGGTACGCTAGGCTTCTTCGGTCTTGACTACGCGACCCTGTCGAAGCGCAATCCGCGGCTGATCTATGCTTCGATCACCGGTTACGGCCAGGGCGGCCCCTGGCGCAGCCGGATGGCGTACGCTCCGACGGTGCAGGCCGAAGCCGGCTTTACCGAGAACAGCGTTCGGCACTATGGCGAGGCCTTGACCGAGCCGCGCACCGACAGCCTGTCGCATGCCGATGTTTATGCCGGATTGCAGGCGGTGATCGCCATCCAGGCGGCGCTCCACAGTCGCCAGACAACCGGGCAGGGCCAGTACATCGACGTCGCGATGGCAGCGACCTTGCTCGCGGTCAATGAACGCGCGCATATCGATCTGTCGGATGAGGACATCGGTGCAGAGCCTGCCGTCCTCGGTGCCACCGATTGCGCCTTCTTCACCGGTCCGCAGGGTGAGCATTTCACCGTCGCCACCAGCATTATCGGCAGCCGGACGTTTCCGTCCTGGCTGCGCGCGATGCGGCGCGTCGATCTGATGGACGACCCGCGGTTTTCGAGCGCCGCGGCGCGGCGATTGAATTTCGGCTCGCTGCACCAGATCATCCAGTCCTGGATGCTGACATTCCCGGACATGGCGACGCTCGACGCGCAATTCGACGAGGCCAAGATCGCGATGGGCGAAATCCGCTCGATCAAGGATCTGACGAAGTCGGATTGGAGCGACTATTGGGGTGCGGTCCAGCTTGTTCCGGATCGCAGCGGCGGCGAATACAAATTGCCGGGTCGCCCCTGGCACTTCTCCAGGGATGAACTGACGCCGATCGGCACACCGGCTTTCCAGGGCGAACACAACAGAGAAGTGTTTCGCGAACTGGGCGTGAGCGAGGTGGATTTGGAGAGGTTTTCCGAGGCCGGGGTGCTCGTCACGCACCGTCGCGCGCTTGGGCTCGAAGCTGCGGTCGAGCCACGGGAGCCTGCGGGTCAGGCGGCGTGACCGCCGTGCCATCCCTTGGTGAAATGATTTCGCGATCGAAAATGGGCAGGCGGAAGCACGGGTCCCCTGCTATAAGTGATCGGGATTCACCGAGGTAATGGACTGCGAGACACCGTGAAGCGTTCTCGTTCTTTCAACAAGGAATGCTCCATCGCCCGCGCCATGGAGGTGGTCGGCGACCGCTGGTCGATCCTGCTGCTTCGGGAAGCCTATTATGGCACCAGGCGGTTCGACGAGTTTCAGCACTATCTTGGCGTTGCGCCCAACATTCTCAGCACGCGGCTGAAGAAGTTCATTGATCTCGGCATGATGACACGCGTGCCGTTGCCGGAGCATGGCGGGCGTTACGAATATATATTGACGAAGAAGGGTCGCGATTTTTTCCCGACCTACCTGGCTCTTAAAAAGTGGGGCGATGATTGGCTTGCGGAGCCCGCGGGGCCGCAGGTGGTTTTCAAGGATCGCAGCAGCGGCCGGCAAATCGAATATCCCACTTTGCTGTCCGCGCGCGGCAAGCCGTTGCAGCTCGAAGACGTCGAAATTGTCGCGGGCTCTGGCGCCGTGCCTTTCAACCGGAAGCGATTCGGCGGTCAACTCCCGCACGCAAAGGTCGAGCCAGAACGTGCCAGTCGAGTTCTGCGCAAATCCGTAGCCGATAAGGGCAAATAATGCTGTGGTTTGCCTGGTGCGGGGACAAACCCTCCGCCTCCACCGGCCGCTGGACCTGGAGCGACCGCTCAGGAAGCGCGCGACTGGATAAAGTAATTGCCCGGCTTCCAGATGTGCACCCGGTTGCGGCAGCCGGTAAAAAGGGGGAGCCTGAGAAGCGAAAGCAACTCTTCGTCTTCGAAAGAATCGCGGGGCATGCTGGCCATAGATGAAGTACCGACCGTCTCCACGGCGGCCGAGATAGGAGGGGCGGGCCACGCTTTTGCCTTTCCGAAGGTGCGGCCGAGGGTGATGCATCCAAGCGAGATGTATCACCCTCAAAATCGCGCCTCCGATCCGGGCAAGATTTTGAAATCAAAGGGTATTTTCTACACGTGGGAATATGGCAGCGAGTCCCGCTACCAACATTTTTCAGCATTCCCGTTGTTGCTTCGGCCCGGCCGGGCCCGAAAATCCACGCCGCTTTTGGTCGCATGGGCGCCACGCGGCAGCTGTTGACGCTTGTCACCTCTCCGTGCATTTTCATCATGTATCAACCTGACGCTTTCTCGCGCTCCTGACCCGAGCGCAAAAATTCCTTGAGCAGCGTGGCCGGCGGTCTGACGCCGGCACCACCGATGGAGTGAATTCATGAACAGCCGGGCAGCTTCGGATCAAGACAGCGCGATCGTTCGAGCCGTGATCTATCCGGCGATCGGCGTCGCGCGTGTCGGGAACAGCGCTTCCGAATATGTGGTCGGTCCCGAGGTGCCGGACCCGCCACCGCTTGCCGCCGGCAGCTATCGCGACAAGACCGGCGCGCTGAAGCGGCAGGCGGCACGTTTTCGAATCTACGGCGTCAACAATGCGGGAGAGATCGTTCGCGAGCTGACCGGTGACGGCGGCGGCGCCGAGATCACCTGGCATGTTGAACTCGCCAACACCAAGGCGGCCTGGTACGGCTTCCAGCTCGCGCTCGACATTCCCGAGGCCGCGTCGGCGCCGCCGACGGTGCTGCGCAATGCCGCCGTCGCCGATCGGTCCACACTCTCGATTCTGCCGGGAGCGCGCTCCGCCGCCGGCGCGAATGCGAAGCCCGCCTTGTTCGACAGCGGCGCGTTCATGGGCCGGAAGGTTTATCTCGGCGAAATCTTTACCGACGCGGCCGCGCGCCTCCTGGTGTTGGGCGGCCGCGGCGTATCGGCTTCGAGCGACGGAAGCTGGGCCATTACCTTCGCCAACAATGAGGGCTGGTTTGATGACGTCTCGGACGGCCCCGTCACCGCGAATGTAAGCCTCAATGGCAAGGCGCTCGACGTCACGCCGGCCTGGGTCGTGGTGGCGCCACCCAATTACGGCCCGCAACGCAAATCCGTGCGCACAATGTGGGATCTGATGCGCGACGTCGCGGTGCAGAAATTGAAGTTGCCGGCGCCTCCGCGCCCGTCATTCATCCAGGATGTGCTGCCGATCTTTCAACGTCTTGCGGGACTGCAATGGGTCAATGCCGGGTTCGCCGCCGGCTTCGGCTGGCAGGGCGAGTTCGATCTGACATCTTCCGACGCCCTCTCCCGCCTTTCCAGCACTTCAGCGGACTACGCGAGATCACTTGGCCGGTGCGGGCCTTTACCATGTACATGGCGCCGTTCCGGATTTTGCACGCACCGCAAGGTTGGATCGCGCCGCACCTCGGCGGGTATCTGAACAGCGACGGCGTTACCATTCCCGACGGCCCGCTTTATGGACAGCAGGCCGGCGGCCTTACGCGCTGGATGGCGGTGCCGTGGCAGACCGACACCGCCAGTTGCCGTGGCGGCTACGACAAGTCCTACGACCCGTTTGCACCGACCTTCTGGCCGGCGCGGGTTCCGAACGAGGTCGTGAGCCGGGAAGACTACGCGATCGTCATGGACAGCAAGAAGCCGCTTGCGGATCGCAAGGCCGCCTTTGCGCGCCGCTCACACTGGATCGCACCGCTCGGACGGACGAGTTACACCGATCAGATCAACAACATGATCCTCCACTTCGATCATCTCGGCGTCGTCGAAGCGCTCGCGGGCCCCACCGACAGCAATGCTTTTCCGACCGTCATCGAAGTGGAGGACCGGCACATTCCGATCCCTGACGTGATGCCGCATGCGCCGCAACCGCAGGTTCTCGGGCTTGCGGTCGAGCGCGTCGACGCTGCCGCCGAGGTCGATCTCTCCGGCATCGAAAAAGTGCGCCGCTTCCCGGGCGGCTTGCCGGTCCAGGTCAAGTAGGCCTTGCAGGTTGACGCCATCATCATTGGCGCCGGAACGGCTGGATCCGTCGCGGCACTCAACCTCGCGCCGTTTCGCCGGGTTCTCGTGCTCGAGAGGAACGCAACGCCGAACTGGCGCATCGGCGAGTCCCTGCCGGGCGCCGCGCGGCGGCTGCTTTCGGACATGGGCCTGCTCGAACCATTCGCCGAAAGCTGCCATCTTCCCCGCCATGCGTTGCGCAGCGCGTGGGGAGGGACGGAGCCCGAGGTTCGCGATGCGCTGGCGGACCCCGACGGTCACGGCTGGCAGATCGACCGCGTCGTGTTCGAACGGCAACTCCGCGACGAAGCATCGCGGCGCGGCGCCGCCCTGTTGTCGTCGGCCAAGGTCGTGCGCGTCGAGCGGGCTGCAGAGGGCTGGCTGGTAACGTTCGAACGGCACGGCAACAGGTACCAGGCGGCAAGCCGTTTCCTGATGGACGCGGCCGGACGCGGGTCGCGCCATCTTGCGGGCTTCGGCGTTCCTCATCACATCGACGACAAGCTCAGTTGCGCGTGGATCCGCGCGAACGGTGTCGCGCTGCCCGCCGGCACCATCCAGATCGAAGCCGAGGCTGACGGATGGTGGTACGCTGCGCCGCTACCGCAATGTGCGGGCATTCTGGCGTTCCACACCGACGCCGATCTGCCCGCCGCACGCGACGGGCGCACGCTGTCGACATTGCTGGCAAGGGCGCGCGCGTTGCCGATGATCGGGGGCCTTCTGCTGGAAGCCGGTTGGGATCAGGGCGAACGAGGTTATTGCGCGGCGCAGGGAAGCTGGCTCGAAACGGCCGCAGGAGAGAATTGGCTGGCGGTCGGCGATGCCGCGCTCGCGTTCGATCCGATCGCAGCCCAGGGCCTGTTCAACGCGCTGTATCTCGGCCTTGCCGCTGCCGAGGCGGCCCAGCGCTGGTTCGAGGGGGAGAGCGAAGCGCTTTCCGAATACGCGTCCGGGGTCGCCAGGATTCGGGACATCTACATCGACCATCGTGCAGCCTGGTATCGTCAGGAAATCCGCTGGGCCGATCATCGCTTCTGGGCGAACCGGCATCGGCGTTCAGCGGTTTCATTTTTCAATCATCGCTACAGGTCGATGACCCCGCGTCGCGCCGCATGCGCCACCGCGTCGGTGCGGCCGGTGGCGTCGAGCTTGTCGAGCAGCGAGCCGACATGGAACTTGGCGGTATGGACCGATATTCCGAGCTGCCTTGCGATGGTCTTGTTCGACGCGCCTTCAGCCATCAGCGCCAGCACGTCGCGTTCGCGCGGCGTAAGCTCGATGCCATGCGGCTCAATGGCGCTTTGCGGATCGCGTGATACGACCGTGACGGTCGCCGTCTCGCCCGGGGCGGCGAGGCGCAAACCGGTGACGCCACCGAGCAGCAATGCGAGCCGGTCCGCGAGCACGGGATCGTCGATCTCGACGGCAACGACGATGGCAGGGGCGGTCTCCTCGCTCACGCCTCCGGCCTTTCACCGATCGTCAGCTTGACCCGCACAGGCTCGCCGCCGCGTCGGATCGCCACGTCGACGACCGAGCCAACGCTGTCGGGGCCGAGGGCGCGCACCAGCGCGCGCACGCCGGAGAGTTTCTCGTCGTTCCAGCCGACGATCACGTCACCTTGCCGGATGCCGGCGGCAGCCGATGGGCCGGTCTTGTCGACGCTCATCACCATCGCGCCGATGCCGTCGTCGAGTTTGACCGGCTGAAGGCCAACCCCGAGATAGCCGCGCGCGATCCGGCCATGGGTTTCGAGTCTGGCCGCGACACGATCGATCGTTGCCGCCGGGATGACGATCACCCGTCGCGCCCCCTCTACCGCCATGCCGATCGGTTCGCCCGCGGCATTCAGCGCGAGGCCGCCCTGGTGGCTGTGACGCAGCCGGACGTCGAGCTCGATCCTGGCGTCGATGTCGCCGCCGCGAAGGCTGCGCCAGCGGCCGCCGGTGAGCGAGGTTATGCCGAGCGCTGCGGTAGGCGTGCCGCGCTCGGCGGCGACCACAATCGAGAGCGCGCCCAGCGCCGGCACCTCGGGCGAAAGCTTGATCGGCGCGATGTCCTTGGCGTCGAACCGCACGAGAGCGATGTCGGTCGTGTGATCGCGGCCAACGATGCTGCCGGACCGTGCCGTTCCGTCGGCTAGCTTGATCGAGATCTCGCCTTCTTCCGCCAACGCCTCGTCGGCGGTCACGACGAGACCAGGTTTCCAGACGAAGCCGGAAGCGCGCGATCGATGCGAGTGCACCGAGACGATCGACGGCGTCGCCCGGGCGACGACGCTCGCGACCGCGGAAGAGAGCGAGGAAAGGACGGCGGCACTAGGATCGGTCATGGCAAAAACTCCGGTTGGGGCTGACCCTAATCTGGGAAGCGCGGAGGCATTGCGGAACTACCCGGATGGGCAGGAGCATGCCTTGCAGGCCAACTTTCCTTGTCCCCGCCCAAATGGCCTTTCCCCCAAAACATTTTCCCTGTTAGCTCGGATGGACAGTTTCCTGGATATGCGGCTGCGTTGCAGCGGTACTCCATGCCAATCCGTGTCCGAAGGATACCGAAATGACCGATTTTGCCGAGAGTGATGCGCCGCGATCGACGCGCGAGATCGCGAGTTTTCACGCCCACGTCTATTA
>WNFR01006636.1_pt1 | contig 11829 bp, 12 predicted proteins | sample 5400221 | NCBI WGS metagenome assembly WNFR01 (sample SAMN13153357, study PRJNA577476) | soil metagenome | isolation source: 40 cm soil under Madrone tree | place: USA:California | collected 2016-06-14 | reverse complement strand
AATGAGAATCAGGAATTCTTGCCCAAGCTGGTTCTTGCGAGCGGCAGCTCTCGAATCCTTTTACCGGTCGCAACGAAAATCGCGTTGCAGAGTGCGGGGATGAATGGTGGGACGCCAGGTTCGCCTACGCCCGCCGGCGGTGCGTCGCTTTCCACGAGATGAACATTAGTCTGATAAGGAGCTTCGTTGATTCGCGCGACGGGATAGGTATCGAAGTTTGATTGTTCAATCACACCGTTCTTGGCAGTAATTTCTCCGCTACGAGCCACACTGGTTCCAAAAACTGCAGCGCCTTCGAACTGGGCGCGCGTTACCTCGGGATTTACCACGCGTCCGGCATCAACGACGTAGTCCACCCGCGGGATCTTAATATCGCCCTGATCGTTGACTTCGACTTCGACCACCGCTGCGACATATGTCAGGAAGCTGCGATGAGCGGCAATGCCTATTCCCGTGCCCTTGCCGAACTTGCGTTTTCCCCAACCGGATTTCTCAGCAACCATCTCCGCAACCCGGCGCAAACGGCCAGTCTCCCAAGGATAGGTATTGTAATCCGCTCCATAATTTGGGTAGTCCACGCCGTTGAAATTCAGTGTGCGCGGTGGCCCGATCAACTCGAGCAGATATTCGAGAGGGTCTCGGCCTGCGCGATGGGCTAACTCGTCGGTGAACGTTTGCACGGCAAAGGCATGGTAAATGTTTGCTACCGAACGCAGCCATCCGATCCGGACGTGCGCCGGAGCCGGGCCATTTTCTATGCGGAGATTGGGGATATCGTAAGGCACATCCGTCCAGCCCTGCTGCAGATGTCCGGGATCACCATAGACGGCGTTGACGTCAAAGATAGAGGTGATGGGAGGAAACACCGAGCGCTGCATCCAGGCCGTTGGCTTTCCCTTTGCATCGACGGTCGCCTTCATATACATGGCGGCGACGGCATTGAAGTAATCGAAGTGAATGTCATCTTCCCGCGTCCAGACCACCTTTACCGGACGGCCGACTTTCTTTGAGAGAACTGCCGCTTCGGCTACATAATCGGGCTTGGACTTTCTTCCGAAGCCACCGCCAAGAAGCGTCACGTTACAGATGACATCTTCTTTGGCAATTCCCAACTCCTGCGCAATTATGGCTTGCGCTGCCTGCGGATTCTGCGTAGGGGCCCACGCCGTGACTTTGCCATGTTTGAACTCTGCAGTGGCTACCATCGGCTCCATGGAAGCGTGCGCCAGCAAAGGGACGTAATAATCAGCCTCGAAAACCCGGCCGCCTTTGGAAAAGGCCGACGCCGCGTCTCCCTGGTTGCGTATAACTTTCCCCGGCTTACGTGCAGTCGCCTGCAGTTCCTTTTTATATTGCTCAGAATCGTAGGTTGCGTTCGGCCCGTTGTCCCACTCGATCTTAAGTTTTTTGCGTCCTTGAAAAGCGGCCCAGGTGTTATCGGCAATGACAGCGATGCCGCCTAATGGTTGAAAACCGGGCGGTGGTTTGAACGGGTCTATAGGGACAGTTTGGTGAACTCCAGCTACCTTTAGCGCCCCACTATCGTCAACCGATTTAACCTTGCCTCCAATGACTGGCGGATGTTCGATGGAGGCATACACCATGCCATCCACGCGAATGTCCTCGCCATAGACAGCCTTTCCTGTGCACAGCTCTGTCAGGTCGTAGCTGGTCATTCCTTTGCCGATGTAGCGCCACTGATCTGGAGTCTTTAGCCTGATCCCCGATTTTGGGATCGGCAGTTTCGAAGCAGCAGAAGCGAGTTCGCCGTAACCAAGGTGGCGACTGGAGGGCGCGTGAACAACTTCGTGCAAATCTGTCTGGCACTCGGTGGGAGGCACTCCCCATTTCTGGGCCGCGGCCAGAATGAGCATTTGGCGCGCGGTGGCCCCAGCCTGCCGCATGACACCGAAAAAGCTGCGGACGGAATGCGAGCCATCGGTGTTTTGGTCACCATAGCGGGAGTCGCCAATGGCCTGATTGATTTTTATTCTTTTCCAATCAGCATCCAGTTCGTCGGCGACCACCATCGGCAAAGTAGTACGAATCACCGTACCCATTTCCGAGCGATGCGCCACGATGAACACGGTGCCATCAGTGTCGATTCCTACAAAGGCATTCGGGTGCAGCGTGGCACGGTCCGCATCTGTTCTGCCCGGTCCAGCATTGTTGTGCCGCAATGCCTTGGGCACATAATAGGCTCCCAAGACGAGCGCTCCTGCTCCTGCCAGTCCTTTTAGGAATCCACGGCGGCTGACGTTAACGACCGAGCTCATGCGCTTTTCTCCGCAGCAGCTTTTATCGCGGCGCGAATGCGTTGATAGGTTCCACACCGGCAGATGTTCGCAACCATGCCTTCGTCAATGTCCTGGTCCGTGGGCTTGGGCTTATCCTTCAGCAGGGCGATCGCCTGCATAATCTGTCCTGACTGGCAGTAACCGCATTGTGGGACATTGAGCTGCATCCACATTTTTTGCACGGGGTGCAATCCATTAGCGGAGATATCTTCGATGGTCCGGATCTCGGCCCCTGCGAGGGAGCTCATCGGAGTGATGCACGCCCGAAGGGCTTCACCATTCTTGTGGACCGTGCAAGCGCCGCATAGCGCGATACCGCAGCCGAACTTCGTTCCTGTTAGGCCTAAGGTGTCGCGCAAATACCAGAGAAGCGGCATCTCAGGATCACCATCGAAGCTTCGAGCCACGCCGTTGACCTTTAGTTGAATCATCTTGCCCCTAAATCCCGTCTTTATCGTGTCGAGTGAGTAAGTGCCAGTCCTGCGAGTTCTTCCATTCGGCGCATGACGGCTGAGAAATCTTGCTCTTCACTCGGCGACAACTCGTCTGCATTAACCCGAAATGCGGCCTCGGTGACAGGCATGGGCACGTTCTCTTCTGCCGCCGTCTTCAGAATCAGCTGGAAGTCTTTGTTCATCAGGCGCAGGGGAAACTGAGGGCTGTAGTCATTGCGCTCTATTCTCGCCAACTTCCCGAAATGCGCCGGGGCGATTACTGCCGTGTGCGATAAGACTTCGAGCAACAGCTTGCGATCAAGACCGGCGCTCTCACCCAGGACCACAGCCTCAGCGATGGCCTGCATGCCGACGCCGAGGAGCGTGTTGACCACCAGCTTCATGGTTGTGCCAGCACCGGGAGGTCCGAGATGAAAGTACTGACGCGCGATCGCAGCGAATATTGGTTGCGCGGCCTTAAACAGTTCCTCGCTGCCGCCCGCCAGTAACGTCAGAGTGCCTTGTCCTGCCGCGGGGGTGCTGCCCGAGATCGCGACGTCCATTACTTCGATACCGAGTTTCGCAGCGCGGCTGTGCAGTTGGCGTGAGCTCGCGGGAGAGATTGTGCTCATCTCGAGCACAACAGTTCCCGGTCGCGCTACCGCGAGGGCCCCCTCGGGTTCGGCATAGACCTCTTGCACCGCGTCATCGTTTGTCAGGCAGGAAAGAATCACATCAGCGCTTTGTGCCAGTTCAGCGATGTTATTCGCGGGTACAGCGCCATTCAGTGCCAGAGCTCCTGCTTTGGTGTCATCCTGGTCATATACGGTGAGTGCGTATCCACGGTCCAGCAGGCGTTGGGCAATCCGGCTTCCCATGTTGCCCAGACCAATAAATCCTAGTTGCACCTGGCGTGCGGCAAGAAGTTTCATGTCATCTCCACGTGGTTTGTTGAATCGTATCGATGAGATTGTGCCCAATTCTGCATGCGCTCATACCAGCTGCCTTTTGTGGTTGTGCTGATCGCGCATCGCTGATTAAACGATTAGGCATTTTGCATTCTCATGGTGGAAATGTCCGTGCATTGAGAATGCCAAAGTTGGGCGGAGATGAAGATTCTGGCAAGTGATTGAATGTTAGGGAAAGATAGAAGGCCAAGGTCGCATTCACCGATTCGCGTGTGTCCTTATTTCGACAGGCGTCCTCCAGCGGTCGCACCACAGTCGGGGTTGTCTCAGCCGTCTGGCTCCCACCTCGCTCAGCGATCAGGATGAAACGGCATGCCGCGATGCCCCGCACTGGCAGGTTCTGGAGTATGCAGATCTAGATTGACGACAATCGGATCCTGTCCATCCCTCACGACTACAGCTTCGCAGATATCATCTGGGCTGGCATTGATCTCCTGGTGCGGCACGTAAGGTGGAACGTAAATAAAATCTCCTGGCCTGGCTTCATCGCTCAGTTCCAGCTGATCGCCCCAGCGCATTCGAACTCGGCCCTTTACCACGTAAAGCACAGTTTCCAGTTCTCCATGATGATGCGGTCCGGTCTTGGCGTCCGGTTGAACCACCATTGTGCCGGCCCACAGCTTGCTCGCTCCAGCTCGCGCATGCGTAATTGCGGCAGCGCGCGTCATGCCCGATGTCTGTGGCGTGTTCAAATCAAGTTCGTCCGAATGTACGATTTTGACTCCATGTTTTGCCCAATCCATCAGTATTCCTCGGGTTGAGCTATGCATTTTGGTTGCCGTGAACAGTACGGGGTAACCAGTGTCGAAAGAGGGACGCAAGCCTATCAAGCAGATTTAACCTCGATCGTCGCAGCCCTACTTTTTCCTGCATTCAATCACTTGGCGGGATCGTTTGCTCCGCTCAAGTTTGGCAGTCCCAATGCAGAGGAATCTACGCTGTGGAGGTGTGCAGATTTATGTTTGAAAGACTACTCGCTAGAACGTTGGCAACTGTAATTTTCTTAGGAGCTGGAGGATCGCTTGGGCTCGGACAGGTCGCAAGAAGCTCCGCGGCAAGCACATATAAAACGAACTGTGTCTCCTGCCACGGCCCGGATGGACGTGGAAGCGCAGTCGGCAAGAGCTTACATGCCGCAGATTTTCATTCGGCGCAAGTTAAACAGCAATCTGACGCGCAGCTGGCTAACGTTATCGCTGAGGGCCGAGGAAATATGCCCGCTTTCGGGACCCGCCTGAGCAAGGACCAAATCAGCGCGTTGGTGAAGTACATTCGCACTCTGGCTAAAACGAAATAGTTCTTCGTCTGAGAACGAGACGTCTCCTTCAGGGCTTGACTGCATTGGTATAGACGTCAGCAGATCCAGTGTGGAATCGCATGGTGACCGCTAGCGGGCCGCGGCCAACTCTTCCCACCGCGGAAGTTTCTACCTCACATTACCTAGCGGGCTCAGCGCAAGGGCGCTTAGTGCTCAGAACTGAGAGACTCGGATAGCCGTTGTAGCGGCCGCGGCGGAAGGAAAGTCTCCAGCGTATCGTTTTCCTGCATCGCCCGTTGCAGTAGTTGCAAGTCACGGACAATTTGGCGATCGGAGACCTTCCCGGTACTACTCTTCTGCAATTCCGATTGTAGCCTCGCTGTGAGCAGTGCCTGAATGTATTGCTGAGGGGCTTCGATCATCAAAACGTTCGTCGCCGAGGCGCCTACATTTATCGCTTGTGGTCCAATATTGGTTCGCAAAAACGGTCTGCCGTGCTGGTCGAATCCGTATTCAGCTTTGGACTGCACGTGCTCCCAAGCCTCACGGCCGTTGTCGGTTGGTCTTTCGAGATTGGCCTGAGTCAGAAGGTACTTCAATACTGTGCGATAAGCGCGGCGCTCCTCTGGACTCAGGGGCAGCTCGGGTTCGTTACCGGGAGCAAGTATCATCGCGTCATGGCTCGGATCGAAACGGCCGCCTCCGCTACCAAAATAGACGGCGACCACGCATCCCGCAAAAATGGGATCTGCGACCGCGCTCGGAACGATGTACTTCTTGGATTTAAAAAATGACCCGACTACGCGGTGTACGGTCTTACTGCGGGCAATGCTCCCGGGGACTTGAGGAACGATGAATCTTGAAAGTCTTAGCTCCGCATGACTTGCGCTGAATTGCACCAACCTCTTGGCCATTTGCTTGGGCGTGCTGATGCCCAAGTCGGCTACGTAACTCCGATGAAGCGCCTTCGGCTGATATAGGTTAATGACTTCTTTAACGAAGTCGGCACAATTTCGCGTGAGGATGTCAAAGTGCGAGCGGTTCGGCAACGAGTTGAACTTGATAATCAAAGCCTCATCCTGTTCAGTGCTGGTCTCAATCTCGAAACCATACGTTGTCCTGTCATAGGATGAGCCGACGAGTTCATACCAGTTCCCCCCGGGTGCTTCTCCATTGGGTAAATCGGGAATCACGTCCTTCAAATGTTCCCGGCGGTAACGGTCCCGCAGAAATGCGACGATCTTCGCATCCGCGAATAGCGGGACATCTTCCGGACGGTCCACTGCGTACAAGTAGGGAAGCAGAGGAATCGCTACCCAGTCATAGGCAGCGACGCCGTCATAGCGGCTCAGTACGATACCCGATTCTCCTGGAGCACACCGGCGGAGGACCAACGGTGTTTGAGCGCAGACGCCGGATAGATATACGGCGGCATGGCCTGTAGCGGTAAAGAACCCCAGCTTCCCGTATGGCTCTTCGATTAGGAGTGTGGCTGAAGCTCCCGCCGTCAGCCCAAACGCCCCGAATAGAATGGCCATTAAAGCAAGAATTCGCCCTATCGATGATGTGCAACATCGCATGAGGATAAGCAGCCTCCGAAACACTTTTCGAATCTTCCTAACTGCAGGGTTGCAGGGTTGCCGAGAAGCCGACGCCTACGTCGCACCGGCTTAGTAGTACCGATTGGTGATGCTGTTCCTAGCGGTGTCCTCCACCCCCAGCGTGGCCGCGTCCATCACGCATCTCATTTCCGTGGAAGTGATTGAAGGCCTTGTCCCCACGGTTCGGAACTGGACCAGCGTAGCCGTGGCGTGGATCGTAGCGGTTATCAACGTGGCCATGGAAGTCGTGGGGACCATGGAACCAGGGGCCGCCGCCGATAAACACGCCGCCGCTGAACCACTCGGGGCCGTAGTACCCGTATGGCGCACAGGTGTAAGGGGGCACGTCGTAGTAGCCATACGGGCAAGCCGGTTCTGGTCCGATATTGATAGACACCTGAGCGATTGCAGAGTTCGGAATGCTCAGCAAAGCGGCAATCAGGGTAGGAAGAGCAAGGAATTTCCAATAACGCATGCGTTCACCTCAACCCGAAGAAAAGCAACCCAGCTGCCAAAGTTGTAATGAACGGAAGAGGCTCACATCCAACGCAAGGAAAGGGCAAACATACTAGACATTTGAAATGCGTCCAATCAGCACCTGACCACGGGGCGACGGGTGTCCAAATTAGGACGCGACCTCATCACCCATGACCACAGAATTGTGATCGTAGCCGTCCCTGATCTTTTCCTACACTCAATCACTTCCCGCGATCCCTTGCTCCACCCGACTTTGGCATACGTGGTGCATATGCATGTTCGGGCGCGACATTCTTATCAGAATCGCAAGCCCAGACACAAACAAAACTCAGGAGAAAACAGAATGAAGATTTTAAAGAAGCTAATTACGCCCATAGGATTGCTATCGATCCTGTGTGCTATCCCTGCTATGGCGCAGATCGCAAATAGTGTGACGTTTGACGCACCCTCGGCGTTCTACGCGGGCAACGCGAAGATGCCTGCAGGCAGTTACCGGGTGACTCAGCCGGACGCAGATACTAACCTTTTATTGATCGAAGACGCCAAAGGTTCACACTCCGTCTTCGTGGAGTATGAACTCGGTTCCTCCGATGCTCGTAATGCTCAGACCGATGTCACTTTCAACAAGTACGGCAACGTCGAATTTCTCAGCGCCATCTGCGTTCAGGGACGGAAATCCGAGATGCAGATTCTACCCTCGAAAGTCGAACAAAACACAGCCAAAGCTGCCGCCGTCGAAAAACACACGCTGTCAGCGAGTGCTGCCCAACCGCAATAACGAAACCGGCACCGCCGGACGTTTTCAACAAAAGGAGAAATCATGAAGGTACAAAGCACAATCTTTTCGATTGCGCTGTTCTTTGCACTCACAGCTGCATCGTTCGCGCAGCAAGTGAAGACCGATTACGATCACAGCGCAAATTTTGGCCAATACAAGACGTACTCTTGGGAGAAGGTCCAAACCAAAGATCCGCTTTTGGTTGACCGCATTAAAGATGCAGTGAATGGGGCTTTAACAGCCAAAGGCTGGACCCAGGTGGATTCGGGTGGCGATGTCTCGATCATGACGATGGAGATCACGAAGAATCAACAAACCCTCAACACTTTTTACGACGGCTTTGGAGGGGGTTGGCGGTGGGGAGGATTTGGAGATGCAACCACGACAACTGAAAACTACAAGGTCGGTTCTCTCGTCGTCGATCTGTTCGATGCCAAGACCAAGAACTTAATCTGGCGTGGCTCCTCCAGCGACACACTGTCCAACAACCCTGATAAGAACACCAAGAACCTCGACAAGGGAGTGCAGAAGATGTTCGCACATTTCCCACCGGAGGTGAAAAAGTAACATCCTTGTCGGTGGCGGCGGCTCGGGCATTCATGATTGTGCTCGCAGGGTTACTTGTGGCCGCTGTATTCCTCCTCCGCCACCTTCTTTTGTTTTTGCAGTTCGATGGCACCCTTTGTAACGACTCATCGATAAAGAGCATCTCGATTCCTTGCCGGACTTTTCCTCTCTTACGATTTAGCGACGTTACCACCCACACAAACTAATTGGACATAAAAAACGCTCATGCGCCAGCTCTGCAGTTACCTTCATCAACCAAATAGGCAACAGCCTATAAAAAGGAAAATTATGAAAAAGACTCTTTTGTATCTCCTCCTCGCCGGACCCGCGCTTTTGTCCACAGTTTCCGCGAATGCCGTAACCAACCAAACCGCCCAGGTGCTGAGCGTCACCAAGTCGGCGCCGGAGCAGATGTGCTGCTACTCGGCTACTGATGCTCCACTCGCGCCAAACGAGTCGGTTTATACGCTGCAGGTCCGGGTGGGGGCCAAAGTGTATGAAGTCAAATATCAGACTGCCCTCGACGACTTTCCCACTGCGTTAGTGAGTGAGGGCAGCGTAGACGCACGCTTAGATCACGGCCGTATGTATCTGGAGACTCCAACCGGTGAGCTGAAGGCGTCGGTCATCGGGCAGCATCAAGCAAAATCCGATACGCTTGCGCAATCGGCGCGGTAGAAAATCTGATTACGCAAAGGCCTTTTCAGGGGGCCGCAGAGATTGCGGCCCATCGTAAGAAAGGTTGGCCCTTACCTGGCTGTTTCGGTGGATAATCATCACGTGGCCCAGCTGGAGAACTTTCGTCTCAAAGTGTTTCGCACCGTTGCTGAACATCTCAATTTTCGCAAGGCGGCGGAACACCTTTTTATTACCCAGCCCGCCGTCACGCTTCAGGTCAAAGCGCTCGAAGACGATCTCGGCATTCGTCTCTTTGATCGCACCGCCAATCGCGTCTCTCTCACTCCGCAAGGATCTCTCTTGCCTGAATACGCCAAAAAGATAGCCTCACTCGTTTCCCAAGCTGAACAAGAACTTGGAGAAGATGGGAAGCTCTCTGGAGAATTGTCCCTCGGGGTATCTACAACGATCGCGCAGTATCTTCTGCCGCGTCTACTCCGAGCTTTCCTTGACGAGAATCCGCGCGTTCAGTTCTCGCTCCGCAGCGGCAACACTGACGAGATCGTGCAACTTCTGCTTGAGAACAAGCTAGCTATCGGTCTCATCGAAGGGCCAGCACGGGACCGCGGCGTTCGCAGCGAGCCCTTCATGCAAGACGAGTTGGTCTTGATCACACCACCGGCTTTCGAATCTGATCGTTTGTCGCGCGACCACTTTGTGGCCTCAAGGCTTCTCATGCGTGAACACGGTTCAGGCTCTCGCCACGTGGTCGAGATGGCTCTTGAGAATGCCGGCTTCAAGCTCAAGTCTTTTAAGAGTGTGATGAACCTCGATTCCACCGAGTCGATCAAGTCCGCAGTGGAAGCAGGACTCGGCATCGGCTTCGTTTCGCGTTGGGCCATTTCCAAAGAGCTGGAACTTGGGGCCCTCAAGATTGCGGAGGTTGCAGGTCTCAGAGTTGTGCGCCATTTTTCCCTCATTTCGCGCACCGGGCCGGAACCGCAAGGTCCGCCGGGAGCGTTCCGTATATTCGCGCTCGGGCGTGCCCGGCTCCTCGCCAGTACTCCACGAAAAGGCGCCCCGCTCGGGCAATCCCAGCCGATAAGCTCGATTAATCGTTAAACAAGACTACGGCTTGGACGTTGTTCCTTCAGCATAGGCAGACTGTGTAATGAGCGTGAGCTTACTTTTCCCGGCACTGATGCTGACGGGATCTTCGAACACGAAATGACCACATCTTGACGGATAGTGTCCGAGGGCCGTCACTACTCGTCTCGGTCGCAGCGAAACAACGGCTGGCGCGTCCCTCATGTGCCGTAAGAGTCAGTGATGCGCTCACTTCGATCCACTCGATCCCTCGTGCAACTGGAAGCGGACTTGCTGTGAGTGTGGAAGGAGAGTTCAGCTCAGTAGCGTGACTGAACGGCAAAAATCAGAGCGAGGGTTCATGAACCGCCGCGGACTTATGTACCTCATTGGCGCTACCGGCGCTGCGGCGTTGACGTCTTCGTGTAATCGAATCAGCTCTGTAGTTGGGTCTCTATCCGGTCCAACTAACCTCATTCGATTCCCAGAAAAAGCAGAAATGATCTTTCTGACTGACCGGCCACCGCAGTTGGAAACTCCTATCCACTATTTTCGACAGGACCTCACGCCCAATGAGGCTTTCTTCGTTCGCTGGCACCTTGAAGGCATCCCGACCTCCGTCGACCTCCGAACCTTTCGGCTCAATGTCAGCGGCCACGTCCGACAGCCGTTGCAGCTAAGTGTGGACGACCTTCGCTCGCGGTTCGAGCCAATCTCCATCATCGCCGTCAATCAATGTTCCGGGAATTCTCGTAGCTTTTTCGAACCCCGGGTTCCAGGCGGACAGTGGAAGCATGGCGCAGTCGGGAATGCCAAATGGACCGGTGTTCCCCTGAAGGCGATTTTGGATCGCGTCCAAGTGAAGCCAGGCGCAGTGGACGTCTCATTCAATGGGCTTGACGTGCCGCCACTTCCTTCTGTGTCTGACTTCGTGAAGGCCCTTTCGATCGATCACGCACGAGATGGAGAAGTGATGATTGCCTATGCCATGAACGATCAACCATTGCCCATGGTGAACGGCTTCCCTCTGCGTCTCGTCGTGCCTGGCTTGTACGGAACTTATTGGGTGAAAGCTCTCAGCGAGATCAGTGTGTTGCCTCATTCCTTCAGTAATTTCTGGACGGACAAAGCCTATCGCATTCCCAATGCTCCAAATGGCACGGAATCTCCAAAAGATTTGGCCAGGGACACAGTTCCTATTAATCGATTCAACGTGCGTTCCATATTCGTTCGGCCCGACCCAGATGAAATCTTGCATCCCGGAATGCCACTTGAAATTGAAGGCATTGCTTTCGATTCCGGTTACGGAATTAAACGCGTGGAGGTGTCGACCGACGGCGGAGCCACCTGGGCGGACGCTCGACTCGATCCGGAGATCGGAAAGTATTCGTGGCGACGTTGGCGGATGTCCTGGGTACCAACAAATCGCGGGCAGTATCGACTATTGGCTCGCGCGACCAATGCGGTGGGAGAGACGCAGAGCCAGGAACAATGGAACCGCAGTGGATTTATGTGGAATGTAATCCAGCAAGTCGATGTGAAGGTGGGATAACAACGCATGACCCTAAAAACAAAGGGCGCAGTTCTCTCACTGGGGATTGCAGCGTTGTTCGCCGGCTGCGGACATCCGTCAAACATCTCTACAGAGGCAGCTCATGGTGTCGCAAACGCAAGAATGGAATCGATGCTTGATTCAAACGGAGACAGCCCGGTTCATACCATCGTGATGCCGCATGACGAGCCGG
>WNFR01008160.1_pt1 | contig 11830 bp, 8 predicted proteins | sample 5400221 | NCBI WGS metagenome assembly WNFR01 (sample SAMN13153357, study PRJNA577476) | soil metagenome | isolation source: 40 cm soil under Madrone tree | place: USA:California | collected 2016-06-14 | reverse complement strand
CGAGACAAAGGTTACTTACCGCAAGCACGACAATTGCGATTCCTGTGGAGGCACTGGAAGCGCGAATTCTAAAGCCCCTGCGAGTTGCCGCACCTGCGGAGGCCGCGGTCAAGTCCGGTATCAGCAAGGATTTTTTAGCATTGCTCGAACCTGCCCCGCCTGCCAGGGCGTCGGCAGCGTTATCAGCGATCCTTGCACGAAATGCAGGGGTGAAGGCCGCGTGATCCAGCAGAAAACGATCGACGCCAAAATTCCGGCGGGGGTCGAGGACGGGACCCGCATTCGGTTTTCAGGCGTGGGCGAGTCGGGTATTCAAGGCGGCCCTCCTGGGGACCTGTACGTTGTTCTTCACGTGAAGGAACACCCCTTCTTCGAACGTCAGGGAAACGATCTCTACTGTGTGGTCCCGATATCGTTCACCCAGGCGGCGCTTGGTACAGAGCTTCACGTTCCTACGCTCGAGTCCGAGCACACGCTCAAGGTTCCCGAAGGCACACAATCCGGGAGCGTGTTGAAGATCCGAGGCAAAGGTGTTCCCGTGCTGAACGGCCACGGCAAGGGGGATCTTTTTGTCGAGGTCCGGATCCAGACTCCCGGAAAGCTGACAAAGCGCCAGCGCGAACTGCTGCAGGAGTTGCAGAGTCTGACACAGGTTGAAAACAAACCTGAGCGGCGCTCCATCCTAGGTAAAGTGAAGGACATGTTCGGCCAGGCGTAGGCTAGCGAATGACTCGCCGTCGCTGGATTGCCGACGAAGTCTCTGGAAATCATGCCGCCCTGGTCGGAGAACATGCCCGTCATCTCGCCCAGGTACTTCGCGCGCAAGTTGGCCAGGAATTCGACATTTCGACCGGAGCGGAAGTCCGGCGCGGAAAAATCTCCAGTGTTCATCCTGATCGCGTGGAATTCGAACTAGGAGAAGTTTTCGCCCACTCGGACAAAGCCGCCATCACTGTCGCGATCTCGATATTCAAGTTCGATCGCATGGAATGGGCAATCGAAAAGTCTACGGAGTTGGGCGTGGCACGAATTATCCCAGTGATCGCCGGCCGCACTGAGCCCCATCTCGCTGCCGCAGCCCAAAAGCGCATGGAACGCTGGAGGCGGCTTGTTCATCAGGCGTCAGAACAGTCGAGACGCGTCTCGCCGCCGGAAATCGCCGATCCCGTAAAGTTCGATGACGTGCCCCGCTTGCCTGCCGACTCAAGGATCGTTCTGGCGGAAATGGAAGAGAATCTTTCACTGAAGGATGCGTTGCGTCATGGTGCGGGGACCGTGCTTCTGGCCTTTGGACCTGAAGGCGGGTGGAAGCCGCAGGAAGTTGCAGCCTTACAATCGGCAGGTTGGACTCCGGCGTCTCTGGGTTCGACGATTCTACGCGCCGAGACGGCAATCATTGCGGCTGTAGCGATCACGGCTTCACTCGGGCAATAGCCTGCCCACGTATCGCGAGATTCCGGGAAGAGCACGGCTTCTAGGCGTGCCGAAAAACGAATTCCCGATCGCACGGCTTCAGCCCTTGAGGCTTTCTGTTTGCACTCATCAGCTCCTCAACGGCTAAAGCCTAATGTTCTCTTGGCGCCTAATCGGCACGACTCGAAGTCGTGCCCTTCCCGGTAATAACGGTACGCAAGCCACAAGCGCGTTTTCCTCCACCGACTCTGGTATTCTCCTGCTCAATGGCTGTTTCCAGAACGAATCCTGGTTCACCGATTCGCCCCGATCCCCAACAGCAGCAGGCCATTGAGCACGTTGCCGGGCCCATGCTGGTGCTGGCGGGCGCAGGCACGGGGAAAACTACTGTTCTGATCCAGCGCATCGCGCACTTAATTCGTGAGGGCCACGCACGCCCCGACGAAATACTTGCGCTCACCTACACCGAGAATGCTGCAAAAGAGATGTTGCTGCGAGTCGAGCGTGAGCTTGGGGCCTCCAAAGCCAAAGGCCTGCAGATTTCAACCTTTCACGCTTACTGCAATAACCTGCTCATCCGTTCAGAGCGCAGCTTTCGAGTCTTGGACGACAAGCAGCTATGGATCCTTCTCCGTCGCAATCTCCGCGAGTTGCGGCTGAACTATTACATTCGCGCCGCCAGTACTGCAAAATTTCTTGAAGACTTGCTCGAATTTATACGGCGCTGTCACGACGAGTTGGCCGGGCCAGAGCAATATGCTGAATATGTACGCCGCATAGAAAGCGGTGAGCTTCCAGTTCCGCGAGTCAGCAAATCCAAGGACGCAGAAGAAATAACCGACGAAGAAGCCCTCGGCCGCTGCCAGGAAATTGCCTTCGTCTTCAAGACGGTTGAAACCATGCTTCACGATCGAAACCTGGGAACGTTCGGGCACATGATTCTGCGAGCAAATGGGCTGCTGGCCGAAGATCCCGTGCTGCTGGAACGTGAGCGTGCGCACGCGCGATTCATCCTGGTCGACGAATTTCAGGACGCCAATTTCGCCCAGATCAAAGTGCTGGAGAAGCTTGCGGGGAGTCAGGAGATCGCGGGCGAGGGTGCCCGCGCCACACGCAATATCTTCGCCGTCGGTGATCCGGACCAGGGTATTTATCGTTTTCGCGGCGCCTCCAGCGGTGCGTTCGAACTTTTCCAGAAGCACTTTCCGGATTCGAAGCTGCTGGTGCTGGCGAAAAACCGCCGCTCGACGACACCAGTGCTCAAATGCGCATACGCTCTGATCGCCGAGAATCCTGAGTTCGCTTTGAACGCTGGTGCAGATCAATACCGCCGGTCACCGCTGGTCTCTGCCCGCGACGAGGAGGACCCAAAGAAGGCCTCCCAACGAGCTCAGGTTGACGCCGTTCTCGTCAGCGGCAGCTTCATGGAAGCCACAGACCTGGTATCCACGCTCATCGAACATCGGCGTCGTTCCCGTTGCGACTGGAAAGACATTGGCATTCTTTACCGTATCCATTCTCACCGGGACGAAGTCGCTGCCGAACTCGCCCGGCAGGGAATACCGTTCTCAATCGAAGGCCTGGACGTAATGGATGCGCCCGAGGTCCGCGATCTGCTCGCTTGCCTGGGGGCAGTGGTGTCTCCCAACGATAGTGCGGCCCTGTTTCGCGTGGCAGCATTCCGCCAGTTTTCCGTGGATGCGAACGAGCTTAGGGCCGCAATGAAAGCCCTTCCACGGGACGCGAAGCATGCCATGCTCTCGGTCTTGGGCCAGATAAAGTGCGGAACTGAGATATTGAACGCGGTGGAGCAGGCACGGAAAGAGATTGCAGGCAAGAAGACTCACGCGGCGCTATTCACTTTGACGAGGCTCTTTCAGATCACGCGTAACTCAGCGATCCAGACGATTCTGCAATTCGCGAGTTCATGGGAACAATTGCCGATTATAGAAACCGGAAGCCCGGGAGAATTCCTCGGGTACCTGGAGTATTTCCGTGAGGCGCGCGGGAGCATTCCTCTGCCGGCCAGCGAAGACCAGAATGCAGTCCGGCTGATGACCGTTCATTCCGCTAAGGGGCTGGAGTTCGATCACGTGTTTATTCTGCGCGCGGTCAGTAATAGCTTTCCGGCGACTTATCGCGAGCAGCTGATCGAAATCCCGGCAGAGCTCCGCAACTCGGGCTTGGCAGCCGATCAGGATGAAAAGGAAGTACACAAGCAGGAAGAGCGGCGGCTCTTTTACGTAGCCATGACGCGCGCTCGCGATACGCTCACGATGTATGGCCAGTTCGGGAGAGGCAAAAACGACAAGACTCCGCCGGGATATCTACGCGAGCTGATCAAGCATCACGAACTGAAGAATTCGCTGAAACACAGAACCTGCCGCGAATTCCAAACTGATATTTTCGGAGCTGCAGAAGCCCCATCTCTCTCTCGCCTCGGCGAATGGATCGCGCTGCCACCCGGGCCTGGCCTCGCCGCTACCCTCAGCGCCAGCGCCATCCAGCGTTACGAAATATGTCCACTGCAGTTCAAACTGGAGCGCGAGTGGAGAATCCCTGCAGAGGTAAGCGCAGCTCTGCAGTATGGCGCCTGCATGCATCGAGTACTGCTTACCTATTACCTCTCGGTGCGGCAAGATCGTCCGCTGACCGAGGGAGCGCTCATAGATCTGTTTCGTGCCGATTTGTCCGATGCCGTCTTCTCCGATCCATATCAGCTCGAGCTATATGAGCAAAAGGGAATCGCTGAACTCAGGGAGTTCATCTCAGGCGCAACCCAGTCGCCGCCGGAAGTCCTGCACACTGAGGAACCGTTCAGCGTCAAAATCGGAGCTACGAATCTGGTGGGCCGAATTGACCGTATCGATCGCGCCGACGGGGACCGCGTGGTGATTACGGACTACAAAACCGGCAGGCCCAGGTCTCAGGAAGATACCGACGAAAGCCTACAGCTTTCGCTGTACGCCTTGGCAGCACGCGAGAAATGGGGATATCACGCCGAGCGGCTGGTCTTCCATAATCTCGAAGGCAACACGCCGATGAGCACCGATCGCACCGATATGCAGCTGGAAGAAGCCAAGCTACGTGTCGAAGACATCGCAGAAAAAATTGCTGCCGGGAAGTTCGAACCTAAGGTTGGGATGCACTGCGGTTGGTGTGCTTACCGTGTCATCTGTCCGAAAACTGAGAAGCGTATTCCAGAAGTTCTCGCCGCTGCTGCAATCGAACCAGCCGACTAATTTCTTCTACCAAAAAACTTCGGGGACGCTTGTGAGCGTCCCCGTGGTCTAGCTTGCGATCAGCCAATTAGTGTTTCTTCTTGCTGGCCTTTTTCGCTTTCTTTTTGGTTGCCATGGTTGCCTATTCTCCCTTCCATTGTTCATGGATCATGCAACGGTCTTATGTTGCAACTGTCTGAATGTATAAATCATTAAAAAGCGAAGTCAAGCAAAAAATGATGAATGGCGACGAACGAAGTGGAGTACGAAAGTCACGAACAAGATCGTCGAAAGAAAAATTGGGATGTCTTCTACATTTTTTTCGCTAAGAATCTCTGTTCGAACGTGACGATCGTCGAACACTTCAGATTTTGTAGCCGCACCGAAATCAGCCGCGAAGTCTCACATCATGCAAAGCCGCACTGCGGTGATGAAGTGCTTTAGGTCGTCGAAGGGCATCTATAATTACTGAGGAAAGTCATCGCAGGAGCGAAAAATGGCTGCTATGGACGGAGTCGTCATCATCTCAGGCTGTCGCACGCCGGTCGGAAAATTTCAGGGATCGTTGTCTGATCTGAGCGCAACTCAGCTCGGGGCAATTGCAGTGCGTGAAGCGGTCAAGCGTTCCGGAGTTGCACCTGTGCAGGTGGACGAATGCATCATGGGCAACGTGGTGTCCGCCGGACTCGGCCAGAATCCTGCGCGACAGGCTGCGATCTTCGGTGGACTGCCTCCAGAGGTGGGTGCCATGACTGTAAACAAGGTTTGCGGCTCCGGACTCAAAGCGGTCGCCCTTGCGGCGCAAGCGGTGCAGACAGGGAATAGCACAATAGTTGTAGCCGGCGGCATGGAATCCATGACCAACGCGCCATATCTTCTTCCGCAAGCGCGCAAGGGATACCGCCTCGGCGATGGTCAAATAGTTGACTCCATGGTCCGCGATGGACTGTGGGACATTTACAACGACTACCACATGGGCATCACCGGTGAGAACGTTGCCGAGAAATACGGGATCACCCGCGAAGAGCAGGACGAGTTCGCGGTAAACTCCCATCGCAAGGCGGTCGCCGCGATCAAAGAATGCCGCTTCAAATCGCAGATCGTTCCCGTCGAGCTTCCCGCAAAAAAGAAAGGCGCTGCTCCGGTCATCTTCGATAAAGACGAGTCGCCGCGGGAAGATACGACCATAGAGATTCTGCGTTCCCTCAAGCCGGCGTTCAAGAAAGATGGGACCGTTACCGCGGGCAATGCTCCCGGAGTAAACGATGGCGCAGCTGCCGTCGTCGTGACCAGTGCTGCCAAGGCCAAAGAGCTTGGAGCAAAGCCGATGGTCCGCATCGTCGCCCAGGCCACGAGCGGTGTCGATCCCAAATGGGTGATGATGGCGCCCGTCGGAGCCGTCCACAAGATTTGGGAGAAGACGGGTTGGAAGAATGAGGACGTCGATCTTTATGAACTGAACGAGGCCTTCTCGGTGCAGGCTCTGGGAGTCATGCGCGAGCTCGGCCTCGATCCCGAGAAGGTAAACGTGAACGGTGGCGCAGTCGCCATCGGCCATCCCATCGGTGCCAGCGGTGCGCGCGTTCTGGTGACGCTGATTTACGAGATGATCCGCCGGGATGTGCATCGGGGGATTGCAGCGCTGTGTTTGGGGGGAGGGAATGCGGTGGCGATGGCTGTGGAGAGATAAGGCTTCAACTCATCGTTCCGGCGTTTACGGAAGAGGGTAATCCAACCAGATGGCAGAATGAAGAACGCAATGTGGATCGGCATCGGAGAAGGTTTGATCAGCTTAGTGTTTTCTGGCTTGCGGCCTAACACGCAAGCCACTACACTTCAACGCCCTTAATCCACACAGGAAGTCGCTCCCTGTGTGGCTTGCAAGGGTGATTTACCTTCCGATCGGTGCCTTTGTTTCTCTTTTTCTCGATACGCGACATGCTACGAGCTCTGCCTTGAATAGCCGCAAATAGTGCCGATTCGAAACTCTGCGGGATTTGATCGGAGCTCAAAGGATCCAGTCGCGAAGCGACGACATGTGATAGCCCGGCACGGTAGTGCCGGGTAAGTTGAATAGACGTTGCGAGTCCCCGTAGGGACGACACAGGTTCCAGCAAAGGCCTCAGCTGTGCCAATGTTGAATCCGGAATCTGAGCTACATAGCGAAATAAAACCCCATGCCGTCCCTGAAGGGACTAGGGTGCGTTTTCTACTTTTCCCGGCACTTCCGTGCCGGGCTATCACATGACGTCGCTTCGCGACTGGATCACACTCGACGGCGAGGCACGTAGTGGCTCACTACAAGTTCACTCATCACACGTCCCTTGTGACATCCGTCACAATGATTTCCCGGACTCATCAGCTAAGGTGAATGTGCGAAGCGTGTCTTTGCGCGAATGCTCTACAAAACCCTCAGCGCCGCCGTTTATGGCATTGACGCCAGCATTATTGAAGTTGAAGTGGACGTCTCTGGCATCAAATGCGACCAGGACCATTTCCACACCGTAGGCCTGCCCGATGCCGCCGTGCGCGAGAGCCGGGACCGCGTGCGGGCGGCGCTGAAGAACTGCGGTTACGATATTCCTCTCACCCACATCACCATCAATCTGGCTCCGGCTGACATAAAGAAGGAAGGTTCCGGCTTCGACCTGCCTATGGCGCTCGGAATTCTGGGCGCGTATGGCGGGCTGAACAAGAAAGAAATCCCCGATTGTTTATTCGTCGGAGAGCTCTCCCTCGATGGCGGTATTCGCGGCGTTCGCGGGGCCCTCCCCATCGCCATCGAGGCCCGGGGCCGAAAAATTTCCCGCATGGTCGTCCCCGAGTTGAACGCCAAAGAGGCCGCCATGGTCGACGGAGTGACGGTGTATCCGGTCAAGTCGCTGATTGATGTCATTCACTTCATCAATACGGGCAACGGAATCCTGCCGATCGCGGTGGATCAGGCCTCGCTGCTGAGTGAGTCGCAGCATTTTTCCGTGGATTTCAAAGATGTTCGGGGGCAGCATACCGCCAAGCGGTCCCTCGAGGTCGCCTGCGCCGGCGGACACAACATTCTCATGATCGGCCCTCCGGGGTCAGGCAAGACCATGCTTGCCAAGCGCATCCCTACCATCTTGCCGCCATTTACGTTCGAAGAAGCGTTGGAGACGACCAAGATTCACAGCGTCGCCGGCGTGCTCGACCCTGGTGCCGGGCTGGTCGGGCTGCGTCCATATCGGAGTCCCCACCACACGATTTCGGATGCTGGGCTGATCGGCGGTGGCGTCATTCCCCGTCCCGGGGAAGTTTCCCTGGCGCACAACGGCGTACTGTTTCTGGATGAGCTGCCGGAATTCCCCCGGAACGTGCTTGAAGTCATGCGCCAGCCGCTTGAGGACGGTACGGTCTGTATTGCCCGGGCGTCCATGTCGCTGACCTTTCCGGCGCGCTTCATGTTGGCAGCGGCCATGAACCCTTGCCCATGTGGATTTTTCAACGACAAATCGCGCGAGTGCCGCTGTACTCAGCCGATGATCCAGCGCTATATGCAGAAAATTTCCGGGCCGCTGATGGACCGCATAGATATTCACATCGATGTGCCCGCAGTGAACTACAAAGAAATGCGCTCTGGCGCAGAGCCGGAAGGTTCGGAGCAAATTCGCCAGCGCGTTCTGCGAGCCCGGGAAATCCAGCTGCGCCGGTTTACGTCATCCACACGACACCGAATCTACTCGAACGCCCAAATGACTTCGCGCCACATCCGCACGTTTTGCGAGCTTTCGCGCGACTGTGAGCGCCTACTGGAACGCGCTATGACCCAGCAAGGGCTGACCGCTCGGGCCCATGACCGCATCCTCAAAGTTGCCCGCACCGTTGCTGACCTCGAAGGCGCAGCACAGATCGAACCCAAGCACATCGCTGAGGCGATCCAGTACCGGACGTTAGACCGGACATTTTGGGCTTGAAGGGAAGGCAGAGGAACTGGAAGGAGGCCCATTCCGGAATTTAGGTGTACCCGGAGAGCTAACAGGCGACAACAAATTTCTTGACGGGACCTGTGTTTCCCTGTACGTTATAGCGTTCTGAAGGCCTAAAGCACGAGATTCCTGACGAACCTCCGCTTGACTGGGCTTGGTGAGTGTAACTGAGAAACTTTCCGCCCCTTCGGCGCATCTATACAAGTAACCAGAGCTTTTTCCTGTAGAACTCATCTGTTTTCAGTTATTTACAGTTTCTGGCCGGCTGCTCGTTGCCGCCTGTGAGTTTCGGAACGAAGCTCGTCCTGGAGAGAAAGGATATTACCTATGCGCTCTGATCGTGTTTTCGACGCTTTACATACTTTGCGGAACCGTTATATGCTCTGTCAGCTTGCCTCCAAGGCTACCCGTAAGTTTCATAAGCCTAATACAAGAATCCAGGAAACCATGAACGAAGTGCTGGACCGGATTGCAAGCTCTGAGCGTCAGACAGTGCTGTCTGAGCCGGAACATTTTGTAGAGGCACAAAGGCGGGCTGCTTAAGTTAGCAGCCCAGCCCTCCTGCCTTGCAGTACCCAAATCTTTCCTGAAAATACCCCCCTTATTTCGATCTCCTCGCAGGTGAGCTAATGACCATCGCAGAACTTAAGGAAAAAAACATAACCGAGTTGACTAAGATCGCGCGTACCCTCGATCTTCCGGGCGCCAGCGGCTTGCGCAAACAGGACCTGATTTTCAAGATCCTGCAGGCGCAGAGCGAAAAGGAAGGCCACATTTTCGCCGAAGGCGTGCTCGAAATCCTCCCCGACGGCTATGGTTTTCTCCGCTCTCCCGACTACAACTACCTTCCCGGACCCGACGACATTTACGTTTCGCCGTCCCAGATTCGCAAGTTCGATCTAAAGACCGGTGACACCATCAGCGGCCAAGTGCGGCCTCCTCACGAAGGCGAGAAATACTTCGCGCTGGTGAAAATTGAAGCCGTCAACTTCGAATCACCTGACGAAGCGCGCAACAAGATTCTGTTCGATAACCTGACGCCGCTCTACCCCCAAGAACGAGTCAAGCTGGAAACTGTGCGCGAGAACGTCAGCGCCCGCGTGATGGACCTTCTCACTCCACTCGGCAAGGGACAGCGCGGATTGATCGTCTCCCCGCCCCGCGCCGGCAAGACCATGCTGCTGCAGAACGTGGCGAATTCGATCACCACCAATCATCCGGAAGTCGTGCTTATGGTGCTTCTGATTGATGAGCGCCCGGAAGAAGTCACTGATATGCAGCGCTCCGTCAAAGGTGAAGTGATTTCGTCGACTTTCGACGAGCCTGCCGCGCGTCACGTGCAGGTGGCTGAGATGGTCATTGAAAAGGCCAAGCGCCTGGTCGAGCACAAACGCGATGTCGTAATTTTGCTCGACTCGATTACTCGTCTGGCTCGCGCCTACAACACAATTGTTCCGCCCAGCGGCAAGGTCCTGTCAGGTGGCGTGGATTCAAATGCACTACAACGTCCGAAGCGTTTCTTTGGTTCGGCCAGGAATATAGAAGAAGGTGGTTCGCTGACCATTATTGCGACGGCCCTTATTGACACCGGCTCACGGATGGACGACGTGATCTTCGAAGAATTTAAAGGCACCGGCAACTCGGAAATCATCCTCGACCGCAAGCTGGTGGACAAGCGCACCTTCCCCGCCATCGACATCCAGCGCTCCGGCACGCGCAAGGAAGACGATAATGACGCTGAGGCCCCTCACTCCAAAGCAATACCGCTGCGACGCCATCTCTGAAGGGATGCGCAATTCGAAATTGCGCGGGAATCACAAACTTGCCGGAGTGACCAATGTAGCCCCACTTCTGGGGGCTGCCTTTTTCGGAGACTGCGACGGCTGCCAAACCTTCCGAAAAATCACCGGCAATCTCAAACTGGGGCTTGATGGCCCAGTTTCCGGACTTGTCTAGATAACCCCACTTGGCATTTCCAGGCGACGCCAGTCCCGGCTGAAAGGCCGCGACTCCTTCCGAAAATCTGGCTGCGTTTTCCACGTAGCGGGGCCCGATCACGAACTTCCCCGTGTGGTCAATGTAGCCCGCGCGCCTGAAAAGATCCCAGCCTTCGGTGCGGCCGAAGATATTCATCCCCCAGGTGGTGTAAACCAGGGCAAGGCCTCCAGAAAAGGGCCCCGCGTGAGCGAACTTGAGCGGAATAACAAAGCGTCCGGTCGGGTCAATGTACCCGAACTTGTGCTTCAGTTCGACCACTGCCAGGCCCTCGGAGTAGCGCTCGGCCCGGTCGAACTGCGGCGGGATGACGTAGGTTCCACTCTTGTCCTGATAGCCCCATGCCCCGGCGGAGGATTTTATGGGCACAGGTAAGTCAGCCGGGGACGCATTGGATAAGTCTTTCGAATCCGGCGAGATCTGCACCCCGGCTGAGACCGCCAGCAAGAGCGAGCCATTGACAATCAGAAGAACGAACAGGCCCCTCATCTCGATCTTCTCCGGCCAGATTTAGGAGCGCAGGCGTTTGTTACTCTGTGGCAATCACTGTCGGCGCCAGAAACTTATCGGGATTTGCCGGGTCTTGAAAGCCTTTGAAGTATGGCGACATCGTCTTCCTCTAGTCCGGAGTTTCCTGGGGCGGCGTACTGAATACTGTGCCTTCAATTGCAGCTCAATGCGGCAGTACCTTTTACTCCGCCGCAAATTCCTGAAGCTAAAGAAGTGATGGTTGCAGACCCGGCAGTGGTGCCGAGACAAGTAGCCACACCGTTTGCGTCGACACTGGTATTCACCGAGTCCGAGGTCGTCCAATTCACTTGCGTCAGCGTCCGGGTCTTATCGGACGAGTGCACCAGACAAGTGGCAGTGGCGGTGGAATTTGCGTAACTGCCAAACGTTCCAAAGTTGCCGTTAGCTGTGAATCGGACTGTATCGTTCGCTGAGCCGTGAGTTGCCGTAGCAGTGGCCGGCCTAATGTTTACTGACACTAGAGCCTCATGCTGGGCTCCGCATCCTGCCAATGCCACCGTCGCAACAACCGCCGCGATTAGAGTTGTATGCAGAACTGAACGCAACAATTGCATATAGAAGTTCCTTCCAGAGGCGAAGCTGAGCCAATGGGGACGGGTGATCAAAGGCAGTACAACCCTGACGAATCTGAGTAAGTCTTCCCGCTCACCTGCGCCGTTGCAGTGACTGTGGAAAAAACCGATCCAAGAATTAACACCGGGGCGGGTTGGC
>WNFR01006635.1_pt1 | contig 11830 bp, 9 predicted proteins | sample 5400221 | NCBI WGS metagenome assembly WNFR01 (sample SAMN13153357, study PRJNA577476) | soil metagenome | isolation source: 40 cm soil under Madrone tree | place: USA:California | collected 2016-06-14 | reverse complement strand
GTTCGAGCGTGGTGCAATCGAGCATTTCAACGCGCGAAGAGCGCGCCGGCACTCGCATCCTCAAGCAACGCAACGCGCCTGCTTCGTCGTGTCCCAAAACGAAAAGCGCCGATTCCGCCGGGCGTACCGCTTTCGCGGAAAGCCGGAGCTCGACGCGGAGCCAGTCCGATTCTCTCGAGATGGAACTGATCGGGCCATCAGTGATGGTCTTGTCGGCTGCGGCAAGATTAACCAATCGCTCGGGTCGCGCGGCGTATCCGAGAAATCGTTTCCTCGATAATTTGAGTTGCGTTTTATGGCAACGAATCGCCCGAAGCTTGGCCGCCGTTTCGCTTTTTGATTGCGGAATTATCCGGGCGCGATCAAAAAACGCGGGGCTCTTGCCGTGGACGGCATAGCTCCACAAGGAGATGAAAGTATCCGGCGAAAAAGATTCGCTTAAGACGAGCCTAATCATCACGGCCAGGGCGCTATGGTCGGGATGGGTATCAGAAATCGAAGGGAGAAGGAGGTCTGTCGGCGCCCAATCTGTAATGAGTGCCGCAAAACGCTCGAGGATAAATCGACAATCATTCATCAACAGCGTGGTCAGTTTTTGATCGGGCAAGCCGATAAAAAACGCGGCCGAGCCGTCTACTCCGAGAACGCGCAACGCTGCCAGCGCTTCGCCCCTTCGTAATTTACCCCAGCGTTTACGATCGTTTGCATTCAGGCGCCACTTACGTTCAAGAACGCGCTGCGGCCACGGGTTATCGTCGCCGTCGGTGGCATAGACAACACGAATGGCTGCACCGGCGCGGACAGCGTGTTGCAGAATGATGCTGCACGCGAGCGCTTCATCGTCCGGATGCGGCGCAAAGAGCATCAAGCGGGAATCCGGAGTAAAAGTTGGAGCAAACACGGTAAGTCTTCTAACAGAAGCGCGGGCAAAGGCAACGGCAGAACTCCTATTCTTTTGCCGATGCGCGGGCGAATTTGAGAGGGACGAAATTTCGATCCACGGCCTGGGCCCAGAGCAGAAGCAATGTCGCTGGAGGCGATGTTTCCACAAACGCATGTTTCCCCGGCGCGAGAAACCGCGCACCGTCGTATGGTATCCCGTCGAGCGTTCCTGTCACCGGAGCATCGGGCGCGATAATTTTGTAAGCCGCGGGAATCACCACCTCAAACTCCAGCCGGGTACTGTCCGCTGAGGACCGTTGCAAGAGCCTGCCCGCCACCCGCAGGTCGTCACCGACAGGAATATAATTTTCCCAGATAAACTGCCTCGCGCGGATGGGCATTCGCCCCTTCATTACTGCGACGCAGGTGCGCGTCTCCACACATCGCTCGGCGGCGTTGTCCCTGACCAGGCCGCGCATGAGACGCTCCAACATGATCGATTCTGTCACCGGACGAAAGGAGCGCTGCCGAAAGATGGTTTCCCCTTTGCAATCGAGAACGTAATCGCCGGGATTGGTCAGCTTCAAAACACCACGGAGCAAATTCGTCTCAATTCGGCCGCCATCGATCCAAAACGGACGCGTGACCAGCACTGAAACAACTTCGATTAAACCGATAAACGCCGGCAAAGGAAAGCGCCGCAGACACTGGGCGATACGCAGGTCGTGCCCCTCTACGCGGCGCGAAAGTGCAAGCAGACCTCCACTGCACATGACGAATGCGAGTGGATAATAGGGAAGGTAGTCTTGACGCGTGATCAGGTTCCAAAAGCTGTGCAGAGCCGGCAGATAAAAACCGCAGATAACGAAGACAAAGGCCCGCCGAAACGCCACGGCCGGCTCAGGAGCCGCGCGAACGATTAAACGGGCCGCATAAATCACGAAAGGGAAAGCCACCGGAAAAATAATGATTAACCAAGCCGGATGATTTCTGGCGTTGAGATGCGGCAAGATATTGTGTTCGAAGTTGCAATAGATAAAATCGCGCCACGCCCCCGCCAAGGCGAAGGCGAGTGCGATGGTGCCGGGCACCAGTGTGGCCGCAGCAAGAAATGCCGCGGAGCAACGCGCCAGATGCGACCACGATTGGCCAAGTCTTTTTCTTCCTATCAGGACGAGGGCAACGGCTGCACCGACCAGCAGCGATACCAGCAACAGAGCCGATTTCATCGAGACGCCGAAACAGAATCCGAGCAAAAGCCCGGCGACCACTGCTCGAGGCACCGTGAGCGCGCCGCTAACCAGCACAGTCACGCACAAAAGCCAGAGCGGGGCCCAAAGATTATCGGTCCGGAATTCGAACGAACTAAAATGGTACTTGGTGTAAAAGCCGGTCAAAATGACCGCCCAAATGCCAGCGCGTCGCGAAAAAACCGATTCCCCGATTCGGTAAGTGCACCACGCCGCGACAAAGTACATCGGCAACAGGATGAAGCGCATCCAGTAAAGAATGGTCGCCCGGTCGCCAATTACTCCAAAAATAGGCGCGAACAGGATTTGGAAAAGCGGCATGTGATTATCGAAGACATCTCGATATTGAACGAAGCCGCGCGCCCACGCCCAGATCACATGCATGTGTTGCGACTCGTCACTGTCGAAGCGGTAACGCCTCATGTTCACGATCTTGACGGCGACCATCAGCACAAGAAAACCCGCCGCCGCGACGAACTCCGCCGGGCCGGACATGCCAAAGTAATCGGAAGCTCGTTGAGCGAATGATGACCGTGGCGCCGGCGCAAATCTAATTGTCGATTCGGCAGGTTCGTGCGCCATCTTGAATTAATATCCGATCAGCCTTGATCCTGCGCACAAATTCGCTCGGCGCATTTGCACACCGATTCCGCGTCGCTGACCGAAATCACTTCCATGTCTTTGAGGGTGCGCCTCAATAAACCAGCCAGGACGCCGCCCGGCCCAAGTTCAACGAAGAGATCGCAGCCAAGATCGGCAAGGCGCTCCATGCAATCGAGCCAGCGCACCGTGGCCGTGACTTGATCTTGCAGAGTTCGCCGAATTTCCTCCGGTGTTTTCACGTCTTCGCCCGTCACATTACTGATTACAGCAAATCGCGATGCCTTGATTGGTACGTTGGAGAGAGCTTCGCCCAGTTTTCGATAAGCCGTTTCCATCAAACGGGAATGGTACGCTCCGGCGACATTGAGCAACGTCGCGCGACGAATCCCGTGCTCCTTCGCCACGCCGATCGCGGCCTCAACTTTGGCGCGCTCGCCGGAAATGACGATCTGGCCGGGCGCGTTGATGTTTGCAACATCGACATCGGCGTCGGCGGCCAGAGCGCGCACCGCGCTCTCGTCCGCGCCGATCATCGCCGCCATCGCTCCGGAGGTTGCGGCACAGGCTTCGTCCATCAATTCTCCGCGCTTCTGCACAAGCTTCAGGCCGGTTGCAAAATCGAATGTACCGGCCGCGGCGTGCGCGGTCATTTCGCCCAACGACAACCCCGCCGCGCCACCGATTGGAAAATCGCCAGCCACCTCGCGTAGAGCCGCCAGGCAGGCAAGTCCATGAACATAAAGAGCCGGCTGACAATTGGAAGTCTTGGTCAGCTCTTCAATTGGACCGGTCCACGCAATTTCGCTCAAGTTGCGGCCAAGAATTTCATCCGCTCGCCGAAACAAATTTGCCGCGACAGCAAATTGCCCGGCTAAATCGCGTCCCATTCCCACGCTTTGCGCGCCTTGTCCGGCAAAGAGCAGTGCAATTTCCTTCATGCGATTTTCACCATCGTTGCCAGTTCGCGTGATTCAAACGCGAAATGGCAGCGACGAATCGTCGTGTTCGTTCCGGCGCGCCCGGCGGTTGCGCCTACATTTTTACGCTTGCGCGCGGTGCCTGAATCGCCAGCGTAACTGTGATTATCGATCTTATGCGATTCACGACGCGTGAAATTGAGTCGCCCGATCCGGTGACGCGAGTGGCCGCCGCCGATGCGCGATTGCGCGAAACCGATCACGACATCGGCGAGAAAATGGTGCTCAACATGGGGCCGTCACATCCGGCTACTCACGGCGTTTTGCGCCTCGTGCTCGAACTCGACGGCGAAATCATTACCAAAGCCACACCGGACATCGGTTTTCTGCATCGCGGCGACGAAAAAATCGCCGAGAACATGCAATACAACCAATTCGTGCCTTACACCGATCGGCTCGATTATCTCGCGCCGCTTTCGAACAACGTCGCTTATGCACTCGCCGTGGAAAAATTGATGGGCTGGGAAATTCCACCGCGCGGAAAGGCGATTCGGACGATTTGCTGTGAAACGTCGCGTATCTCGTCACATTTGATGGGCATCGGCGCAATGGCGCTCGACCTGGGCGCGATGACGGTCTTCCTCTACACGTTCACCGAACGCGAAAAGCTTTATAACCTTTTCGAATTGTTGACTGGCGCGCGGTTCACCACTTCCTACACGCGCGTGGGCGGACAGATTCGTGATCTTCCCGAGAATTTCATTCCGCAGCTTGGGAAGTTCCTCGACGAATTTATCCCGAGCCTCGATGAGTGCGACAAATTGCTCACGCGCAATCGCATCTTTGTCGATCGAACGAAGGATATTGGTGTCATCACAAAAGAGAGCGCGATTGCCTACGCGCTTTCCGGGCCGAACTTGCGCGGCAGCGGGATCGAACACGATTTGCGACGCAAACATCCATATCTCGATTACGACCATTACGATTTCGATGTCGTTATCGGCAGCGCGGGAGATTGTTACGACCGCTATTTGGTGCGGGTCGAAGAAATGCGGCAGAGCGTCCGGATCCTGCGGCAGGTGATCGATAAATTGCCCAGCGGACCAATAAACGTCGTCGATTGGAAGAACATGACGCCTCCCAAATCGCACGTCATGACGAAGATGGAAGAGTTGATTCACCATTTCATGGTCGTGACAGAAGGACTCGACGCGCCGCCGGGCGAAATCTATTTCGCGGCAGAAAATCCAAAGGGCGAGCTTGGGTTTTACATCAACAGCAGGGGCGGCGGCGTGCCGTACCGCCTGAAAATTCGGGCGCCTTCGTTTGTCAATCTCAGTATCCTGCCCGAGCTTTTGCCAGGTTGCATGGTAAGCGACGTGCCCGCCGTGCTGGGCAGTCTGGACTTCGTCATGGGCGAGTGCGACAGATGAATATGTCGATCTTACAAAAAATCTCTCGACTCTTACTCCTACTCTTGCTCGTGCTCTCCGTCTCCTGCGCTCCGGGAAAGCGAATCACCAAGGCCAATGTCGACGAAGTAGCCGAGGGGATGTCCAAGAAGCAGGTGGAATCGATCCTTGGGCCGCCTACTTCCCTCAGCACTGAGGATTTTGTGATCATGAAGAAAACGACCTACGTTTACCGGCAGGGAAAAGACACGGTGACGATCGTTTTCAAGGACGACAAGGTGCAGTCAAAGGACAGCACGCTGGCCCGTTAATCCGCCTTTCCCCGTGGACTCGACGAGCACACCCGTTCCCGCCGAGTTGGAGCGGAAAATGGATGAGGCAATCGCGCATTATCCGGAGGATCACCGGCGAAGTGCCGCGATGCCGCTGCTGCATCTGTGGCAGGAACACTTCGGATTCATCAGCGATGAAGGAGTGCTTTGGATCGCGGCGAAACTCAGCTTGCAGCCGATTAAGATTCTCGAGCTGGTCACGTTTTACCCGATGTTTCGTCAGCAGCCTGTTGGTAAAACGCATATCCGCGTCTGTCGCACGCTCAGTTGCGCAATGGCCGGCAGTTATCAGCTGATCGAAAATTTATGTGCGGCGACTGGAATTGAACGCCGTGGACATGCCGATGCGATGCACAATCCGATTTCGGTGAGCCCGGATGGAAACTACAGCGTCGAATTTGTCGAATGCCTGGCGAGTTGCGGCACCCCGCCAGTTTGCATGATCGGCGAAGAGCTGCGCGAAAATGTCGATGTAGATTCGATTGCCGATCTTCTGCGACATCAAACATCAAACATCAAACATCAAACATCTGCTCATCCCCTCGAACACCGCTTGATTTTCAAAAACATCGGACGCGAGGATTGGACAACGGATATCGACTGTTACCTGCGTAATAGCGGTTATGAACAATTGAAAGAAGCGCTGACGATGCCGCGCTCGGAAATTGTCGATAAAGTCAAAAACTCCGGATTGCGCGGTCGCGGAGGCGCTGGATTTCCGTGCGGGGTCAAGTGGAGCTTCATCAAGCCCGATGAGAAGAAGCCGGTTTATTTGATTTGCAACGCGGACGAATCCGAGCCGGGCACGTTTAAGGACCGTTACATCATCCACGAAGATCCCCATCAATTGCTCGAAGGAATCCTGATCTCCTGTTTCGCGCTGAATGCGCGCACAGCCTACATTTACATACGAGGCGAATTTCCGGAAGGCGCGAAAATCCTCGAACGCGCCATCGAACAAGCGCGCGAACATAATTTCCTTGGACGCAATGTTCTCGGGTCCGGCTTCGATGTTGAAGTTTACGTCCATCGCGGGGCGGGCGCTTACATCTGCGGCGAAGAGACTGGATTAATTGAATCGCTCGAAGGAAAACGCGGTTATCCGCGAATCAAACCGCCGTATTTTCCGGCCGTGCTCGGCCTCTACATGTGTCCGACGATCGTGAACAACGTCGAAACGCTTTGTCACATAAAACACATTATCGCCATGGGTGGCGTGAATTACGCCCGGCTCGGCCGCCCAAACAATACCGGGACACGCATTGTCTGCGTGAGCGGCGACGTGCAGCGACCCGGCTATTTTGAAATTGAAGTTGGCGCGGTAACGATGGGTCAGTTGATCTACGAGATGGCTGGCGGACTAAAACCTGGACGAAAACTGAAGGCGGTGATTCCGGGCGGTAGCTCGGCGAAAGTTTTGCGGGCAGATGAGCGATTCAAGCTCAAGCAGAAACAAACCGATGGATCGACAGTCGAACGTGAGATGTCGATCGATGAAATTCCGATGGATTTCGATTCACTCGCCGCCGCGGGATCAATGGCTGGTTCCGGCGGGGTAATCGTGCTCGATGATTCACGCGATATGGTTTGGGCGCTCAATAACATCAACGAATTCTATGCGCACGAGAGCTGCGGCCAATGCACACCCTGCCGGGAAGGCTCGCTTTGGATGCAGAAAATCACCGACCGAATGTTGCGCGGCGGCGGGGTCACGGAAGATCCGAAGACGCTCAAAACGATCGGCGACAACATTGCCGGGCGCACAATTTGCGCTTTTGGCGAGGCGTGTGCCTGGCCGACGCAGAGTTTTGTTCAAAAATTTCCGGAAGAATTCGCCGCGCGCGCGCAGAAGCCCGTTCCGCCGCCACTTCCACCTGAATACACGCCGGAAGAACTAATGGAGCAGGAGGAGATTTCGGTTACTCCCCTTGCCCACGATCCCGGCTGGGAAAAAGCCGGCACCGCCGGAACGATTTGAAATGAATCAGGAAAGCAGGAAAGCAGGAAAGGATCTCAGAAACGCTGAGATTACGCAGAACATTATTGCGGCGGCGATCCGAGTTCATCGTGAACTCGGGCCCGGATTTCTCGAATCAATCTACGAAGAGGCGCTTGCGATTGAATTCGCTCTGAGCGGAATCCAGTTTATTCGTCAACATTCAATCCCGCTCTTTTACAAAGATCATCAAATTGGGGAACATCGCCTGGATTTCCTCGTTGAGGGGAAAATTATCGTCGAATTAAAGGCGATCAGCGAATTAGAGGACATCCATTTCGCGATCGGCCGCAGTTATCTAAAAGCAACGAATCTTGATGACGGCCTTCTTTTGAACTTTGCGACAATACCCCTAACGATAAAACGCTTCTGTCGTGAACGACGCTCCAACGATCTTGCACCAGATCTTCTAGCTTGATTTTTTTTCCTCAGTTCCTGCTTTCCTAATTCTTTCTTTTAATGGATCCCGCGGCACCACCTCCGATGTTCAATGTCCAGATTGATGGCGTCTGGCATCAGTTCCCGAAAGGCACGCGGGTCATCGAAGCGTGCGAACAAGCCGGGAGTTATGTGCCACGCTACTGTTATCACAAAAAGCTCAGCTCACCGGGCAATTGCCGGATGTGTTTGATCGAGATGGGATTTCCGAAGCTCGGTCCGGATCGCAAACCAGAGCGCGGCGCCGACGGCCAACCAATCATTAACTGGATACCGCGGCCGCAAATTTCCTGCGCCCAGGATATCGCTGAAGGTATGGGCGTGCGCACTAATTCGCCGCTGGTGAAGGAATGCCAGCGCGGCGTAATGGAATTCCTGCTCATCAATCACCCTCTCGATTGCCCGATTTGCGATCAGGCCGGCGAATGCCGCTTGCAGGAATTCAGCGTCGATTACGGTACGAGCCAGTCGCGCTTTCTCGAGAACAAAGTCAAGAAACCGAAAAATGTCGCGCTCGGACCGCGCGTCACGCTCGATGATGAGCGGTGCATTCTCTGCTCGCGCTGCATTCGTTTTTGCCACGAGATCGCGCATGACGACGTGCTTGGGTTCGTTGATCGGGGCAGTTACACCGTGCTGACCGCGCACCCAGGCAAACGGCTGGAGAACAATTATTCTCTCAACACCGTTGATATCTGCCCGGTCGGCGCGCTCACTTCGACCGATTTTCGTTTCAAAATGCGCGTTTGGTTTTTGAAAGAAACGAAGAGCATCTGCACGAGCTGCGCGACGGGCTGCAACACCATCATCGGCACGCGGGAAGATGTGATTTACCGCCAGACGCCACGTGAGAACGACGCGGTCAACTCCTGCTGGATGTGCGATTACGGGCGGCTGAATTTCTATTATCTGCAATCCGAACGCCGGTTACTCGAGCCGCAAACCCGTTCCGAAAGCAAACTGGTCCCCGCTGATTGGCCAATCGCGATCGCACAGGCAGCGCTCCAGTTAAAGGAGTTTTCCGGTCCTGAAATTGCGATCGTCGCTTCCGGCCGAATGACCAACGAAGAGTTGTGGCTGACGCTGCGCCTCGCCAAAGCACTTGGGGTTGAGTTGATCGACATCGTCCCGCGCACGGGGCCCGGCGACGACATTCTGTTGAGCACAGATCGCAATCCAAATACCAATGGCGCGCATTTGATTTTGCATTTGGATTCGGGACCGGGCGCAAGCCTCCGGGCAATTGCCGAGGCGGTGAATTCCGGACGCGTGAAAGCACTGCTCACGCTTGGTGAGAATCCAATCAAGTTCGGTGTGACACCGGAAAAGCTCGCGAATCTGCCGGCCTTTATCGTGATGGACATTCTCTCGAATGCAGCAACCGAGCATGCGACGATCGCGTTGCCCGCGTGCGGCTTCGCGGAAAAACGCGGCTCGATGGTTAATGGTGATGGTCGTTTGCAACGGCTCAACCGCGCAGTCCGGCCACCGGGCGAGGCGCGCGACGATTGGGAAATTCTGCGCGACCTGCTTCAAGCGCTCGGCGGCAGCGACAGCCTCTATTCGATTGAGGATGTTTTTCGGCAAATGGCTGAAGCCGTTCCGCAATTCGCTGGGCTGAGCCTCAGCAAGATCGGCGACCTTGGAATTTGCGTTATGGAGGCACACGAATGTCCTCCGCCGCCAGTCGATCCCGAAGCGGCAGACATCGAAGAAGCCGAAACAAAAAGACCTCCGGGCCGCTGACACAAGATCGAGATGGATTCATTCCTCATTATTACGTCGCTGCTGAAGATCGTTGCGATTCTCTTTCTTATTCTCTCAATGGTTTCCTATGCAGTTTACGCCGAGCGCCGGGTAAGCGCCTTTATTCAAGATCGGCTCGGACCGAATCGCGTGGGGCCAGCCGGCCTCTTTCAGCCAATCGCGGACATGTTCAAACTGCTGCTGAAAGAAGATTTCACGCCGCGCAATGTAAACACATTTTACTACTGGCTCGCGCCATGTCTGGCGGTCATGCCGGCGATCATCACCATCGCAGTCGTGCCTTTTGGCAGCACACTTTTCGGTGTTCCGATGGTGATTGCGGACGTGAATGTCGGGATCTTGTTCGTTTTCGCTATCGCGTCGCTTGGCGTTTACGGAATCGTCCTCGCCGGCTGGGCGTCCAATTCCAAATATCCGTTCCTCGGCGGCATTCGTTCCAGTTCGCAAATGATTTCATACGAGCTATCGCTCGGCCTCGCCGTCATTCCAATTTTCTTGCTCGTCGGAAATTTGCGCCTGACCAGTGTCGTTCGCTATCAGATCGAGCACGGCTGGTTCATTGCGCCGTTCATCGGCGACTGGACGAATCCGTGGAAATGGTTGCTCACTATCCCGATGATTATTTCGTTTATTGTCTTCGCAATCGCGATTTTCGCAGAAACGAACCGGTTGCCATTCGATCTACCGGAAGCCGAGCAGGAGCTCGCTGGCGGTTACAACACCGAATACAGCTCGATGAAGTTCGCGCTTTTTTTTCTCGGCGAATACGCGGCCATGATCACCGGATCGGCTGTGATGGTGACTTTGTTCTTTGGCGGCTGGCATCTGCCGGTTCCGTCATGGCACGGCGGATTCCACTGGGCGCTTGTCGATGGAAGCGCGCCCGGATGGCGCGGTCTGCTCGGCGGTTTGTTCAACATTGCGACATTTTTCGCCAAAGTCGCCGTGCTTATTTTCATATTCATGTGGGTCCGCTGGACTTTGCCGCGTTTTCGTTACGATCAATTGATGCGATTGGGCTGGCTGTTCTTTTTTGAAATCGCGCTCGTCAATATCTTCATCGCCGCCGGGATTCTGGCTTTCATCCCATTCTAATCTTCCTCTCCCTCTTAATCTTAATCTTTCCCTCCTATGTCACTTTTCGCGATGCTCGACCAATTAGGTTGCAGGATCGCCGAAGATTCGGCGGAATATGGTGAGAGAGAGCAGACGAAGAGGAAGCGGTAGAGGAAGAGCACTAAAGATGGCTTTCACTGTTCCACGTCCGAAACTCAACTGGCGCGAGCGCATGTATTTGCCTGCAATCGTCGCTGGGCTCGCCATCACCTTTAAGCATTTCAAAAACATGCTCCTCGGACGGACCAAAGTCACAATGCAATACCCCGAGCAAAAATGGGACAGCAGCCTGCCGGACTACTATCGCGGCGCGCCCGCGCTCGTGCGTGACGAGGATGGCCGCGTGCGTTGCGTTGCGTGTCAGCTGTGCGAATTCATTTGCCCGCCGCGCGCGATCAAAATTATTCCCGGCGAAATTCCTTCTGCCGACCGCTTCGCGAAAGTCGAGAAATACCCCGAGGAATTCGATATCGACATGATCCGCTGCATTTTCTGCGGGATGTGCGAAGAGGTGTGCCCCGAACAGGCGATTTTCTTGCGGAAAGATTACGCCATCACTGGGTTCACCCGCGCCGAGATGGTACATCACAAGGAGAAACTGCTTGAGATCGGCGGTGTCATGCACGGCGTCGTATTGAAATGGAACGAGAAGAAATGAACGCACAAATTCGAAATTAAGACTGATGCCTCCGTTTCTCTTTTGGACTTTTGCGTTACTGATGCTGATCTTCGGCGGGGCCGTCATCGTCAATCGCAATCCGGTGGCGAGCGCGCTCAGTCTCGTCGTTTCGTTCCTTGGTCTCGCCGCGCTCTTCATGTCGCTCGACGCCTACTTTGTCGGAATCATCCAGGTGCTGGTTTACGCGGGCGCGGTGATGGTCCTTTTTCTTTTTATCATCATGCTCCTTAATCTGCGTGCTGAAGAAGAGCGCCAGATCAATTGGCTGACCGCAGCGGGCGGCATCGCCGTCGCGCTCATCCTGCTCATTCAGATTTTCTTTGTGATTGGCCGCTTTCGCGACGCTCGGCAGACTTTTCCCCCGCTCGCAAGATCGACAACTGACGATGTCTGGAACATCGGCGCGCTGCTTTTCAGCAATTACAATCTGCCGTTTCA
>WNFR01006634.1_pt1 | contig 11830 bp, 8 predicted proteins | sample 5400221 | NCBI WGS metagenome assembly WNFR01 (sample SAMN13153357, study PRJNA577476) | soil metagenome | isolation source: 40 cm soil under Madrone tree | place: USA:California | collected 2016-06-14 | reverse complement strand
CTGCGATTGATTTTGTAATCGGCGCGGACGATATACCAGTTATTGTTGGTGGGCACTGCGCCCCGAAAGCGGAATCCGACGAAATTGAGCAGATCGCCCTGGCTAAAGTCGTTCGGCTCTGGAAACGAGTTGAAGTAGTTGAGCATGACGGGGTTATTTCCGAGGCCCAGCGGATCCATGGTCTTGATCTGCGCGGGGGTGAGGGTCGCCACCAAACCGAGCGCCGGATCATTAACCACGTTCACTTTGGGATTGCTTGTGGAGCAATTCGGGTCAGTCGCGGCGCACACATAGCGGATCATGCCCTGGCGCAAGTTATCGCTTGGCACGATGCGCAGGACGCTGGCCTCTTCGCGCTGCCGGGAGCCTTCGTAGTTCACAAAGAAAAAGAAACGGTCTTTCAGGATTGGTCCCCCGACGGAGCCGCCGAAGATGTTACGGATCAGTTTGGGCGGTACGTTCGGCTGCCCTGACTGCAGTTCCGCAAGCTTCACGAAATAATCGTTGGCGCTGGTATAGGTGTTGCGGTGGTACTCGTAGAGGGAACCATGGAAAGTATTGGTGCCACTCTTGGTGACTAGAGACACCTGAGCACCTGAGGAGCGTCCCTGGTCCGCATTGGCGTTGGTGGTCGTTACGCGAAACTCCTGAATGGAGTCCAGTGTTACTGGCAAGACGGACGTGAAAGCGCTGCCGTTTACTTGATCGTTGACGTCGACGCCGTCCAGTGTGATGTTGCTCTGGTCGCTGCGAGCTCCATTGACGGCTCCGCTGCGCGTGTCAATATCTCGGTTAACGTCCGAGCGGTTGCCGGTATACGCGACGCCGGCTTGCAAGGTCAGCAGATCTGGTACATTTCGCCCTTCCAGCGGCAGCTGCTTCACCTGGTTTTCGCCGAAAGCGTTTCCTATGGACGCGTCGGAGGTGTTGAGGGCCACGGCCTGCGCGGAAACTTCCACGGTTTGCAGCGCTGTGCCGATTTCGAGCTTTACGTTGGAAGTCGCTGGCGAGTTGACCAGCAATTGCAGATGGGGCTGCTCAAATTTGCGAAAGCCCGCCGCGTCCACCGTCAACGTATAAGTGCCTGGGGGCAAGGAGACAAACTCATACTCTCCTTCCGAACCCGAGGTGGCCTCGCGAGTTATCGACAAGTTCGGATTGGTGAGCGCGATTTTGGCGCCGGAAACCGAGGCGCCGCTCTTGTCGGTCACGGTTCCGCGAAGCGAGGTCGTGCCCGACTGTGCCGATGCGCTTGCGGCCGTGAGTGCGAGTACTAGAAAGGCGAAAAACGTATATTTTTTAAGTGAAGACCAGTCCATGGACTGCTCCTTTCGCAGTAAGCACCATTTTGTTGGGTGACCGGCCAGCGGGTACGCTAGAGAGCAGCGATAAATGCGCCAATTCGGATCGTCAGCGAACAGCATCTACGCTTAGGATTCGGGCAACCACACCCACTCTTGCTCCGGCAAGTTGGGGGAGAGGCTAAAGCAGAGAGGGGGCGGTGTCAAGACAACTCCGTCTCATTTCTTCGTTAAGCAGGGATAAACTTGCGGATGACGGTGAATACGACAGGTTTATCGGGACGGCAAGGTCTGAATGTCCGGTCCGGCCAAATGTTTCTGGCGACCGCCATTACGCTGGAGGATTGCCAAGGCGCAGGAGTCGCGCCTCAGTGATGGCGCGGATCCGTTTAATCGGCTCCAATATGGACGCCGGGACCGCGCCGTCGAGGCGAACGAGCGCGGCGGCTTCCGCACCTACATTGGCTTGCCTGCGTCCGAGCGCGAACGTAGCGATGTTCACGCCCAGTTGACCCAGGGTTGAGCCCACTTGGCCGATGACACCGGGTTCGTCACGATTGCGCAGGTACAGAATGGTGCCTTCGAGTTGCGATTCAAGCGGTATCCCATTGATTTGCAGCAGGCGGGGGGAGCCGTCGTGAAGGACCGTTCCCTCGACAGTGAATTCCTCTGATGGATTGGCGGCGGCTTTGTCCGGGAGTACTGATACCTCCAGGGTATTCGGGAAGCCGTGCTCGCGGCGGCGAGTTTCCTCCTCAACGGCGAGCCTGCGGGCTGCTGCGACTTGGGGAGCGTTGACCACATTGACTTTCTCATCCAAGACCACATTCAGCAGGCCCGCAAGTACTGCACTTCTTAGGAGATGCGTGCCAACCTCGGCGACTTCGCCGGCGTAGCGAATGCGTATGCGAGCCGGGCGCGATGGGGCCGCTTGTGCAACAAATGAGCCGAGCCGCTCGGCCAGCGCCACGTATGGGCGGCCGCGGCGGTACTGGTCCGGGGATAGGGCCGGCAGGTTCACCGCGTTGCGAATCACGCCTTCCGCGAGGTAGTCGCGAACCTGCACGGCGATTTGCGTGCCGACCTCTTCCTGAGCTTCGGCGGTGGAGCCGGCTACGTGGGGTGTGGCGATCACGTTGGGCAGTCCCACCAAGGGGGAATTCTTGGGGGGCTCCTCGACGAAAACGTCGAGCGCGGCGCCGGCGAGCTTGCCGCTTTTCAGGGCGTCGGCAAGAGCGGCTTCGTCGACCAGTTCGCCGCGGGCAGCGTTGACCAATCGCGCGCCTGTTTTCATTTGCGCCAGCGTGTTGGCGTTGATCAGATTTTGCGTTGAGGGGCTCAGCGCGGTGTGCAGCGAGACGAAGTCGCTTTCCGCCAGCAATCTTTCCAGCGGCACCAGTTCCACCTGCACTTCACGCGCGGCGGCTTCGCTGATGTACGGGTCGTAGCCGAGCACGCGCATATCAAAGGCTTCGGCGCGGACGGCCACTTCGCTGCCGATGCGGCCCAGGCCGATTAAGCCGAGCGTTTTGCCGCGGACTTCCGTTCCGGCGGCGCTGGACTTTTCCCAGCGGCCTTCGTGAATGGCTTTGTCGAGGCGCGGAACTTGTCGTGCGAGGGAGAGCAGGAGCGCGAAAGTGTGCTCGGCGACGCTGACGGCGTTTCCGCCGGGAGTGCTCATCACCAGGACGCCACGGCGGGTGGCTTCTTCGAGGTCGATATTGTCGACGCCGACTCCGGCGCGCCCGACGACGCGAAGGCGCTGCGCTTTTTCCAGGAGTTCGGGGGTGACTTTGGTTGCGCTGCGCACCACGAGCGCATCGGCGTCGGCGATCTCGGCATTCAGGGTGTCCTTGGTGGTCAGAACGACGTTCCAGCCAGCGCTCCGCAGCAGCTCTACTCCGCGTTCACTGATTTTGTCGGCTACGATTACTTTCATCTGGCCTCATGTGACCCGCTTGCAGGCCGCGCTGCTCACGCGGGAAAACGCAGCAAGCAAGAGAATAACGGTAGCGGCGGCATGGCACGGTGTCAAATCACCGATCGCTTTGAATATTTCGACACGCCGCACAGGCTGAAGCCAATGCTACTTAGCGGACCTCTCGATAGGCGCGGCCCAGTGGGAGAGATGGTTCAGGGATTTGGTGTCGGTGGGGTCGAGATGCAGGGGCGTGATGGAGACGGCGCCGGAAAAAATGGCGGCGTAGTCGGTGTCTGGCGCGACGTCTTTGTCGATGCGCTGCTCGAACAGCCAATAGTAGGTGCGGCCGCGGGGATCTTTTCCCTCGCTTAGTTGATTGCGGGTGATTTTTTTGGATTGGCGCGTGAATTTTACGCCGCCGGTCCAGGGCTCCGGGACATTAACGTTGAGAAGAACCTGATCGGGCAGTCCTTCTTTCAAAATCAGTTCGGCAGTGGAACGCGCTACGCGGGCGGCTGTATCGAATTTGACGTTGGCTCCCTTGGAGCACAGAGAAATCGCGAGCGCCGGAATATGATGCAGCGCCGCTTCTCGCGCGGCTCCGACGGTGCCGGAGTAGTAGACGTTCTCACCGAGGTTGGCGCCGAAATTGATTCCGGAGATGACGAGGTCGGGCGGCTCGGGCAACAGCCGGTGCAGCGCGACGATTACGGCATCGGCGGGCGTGCCCTCCACGGCCCACTGTCGCTCGCCGACGTTGTGACAAATAATCGGCTGGCGCAGCGTCAGGGATTGCGCGGCGCCGCTCTGCTCGCGATTGGGCGCCACGATGCTGATCGTGCCGAATCCCTCGAGGCCCGCGGCAAGCGCCTTCAGCCCAGCAGCGTGAATTCCATCGTCATTCGTCAACAAGATATGCGGCATTGTGGAGGGCGGTTTCAGATGCCAAAATCCGATCTTACGAAAAACTCTCTCGTGAGGGAGTGCGAGGAAGTGGTCGGGACGACTGGATTTGAACCAGCGACCTCACGCACCCCAAGCGTGCGCGCTACCAGGCTGCGCTACGTCCCGACCGCGGCGGCCCTGCGAGGGCCGCATGCGAAATCGACCCGGTGAGGGGTCAGATTCAGCAACAACGAGCGTATCACCGGCGTTCGAGAAGCGTCAAGAAAGCACGCAGGGTGTCGCGAAGATCGAGAAGCATTTTGCGGCTCAGAAGTTCGGTGGCATTTTCGCTGTGGTGGCCGGAAGAAATTGCGTCGGGACCCGCGGAACCATTTTCGCGCAAGTGCCGGCGCGCGCCGGCAATGGTGAATCCTTCGTCGTAGAGCAGGCGCTTGATTTTAAGGACGAGATCGACATCTTCCTGGCGGTACACGCGGTGGCCGTTGGGGGTTTTTACCGGCTCGAGCATGGGAAACTCTGTTTCCCAATAGCGCAGCACGAAAGGCTTGAGCTCCGTGAGGCGGCTGACTTCGCCGATGCGATAAAGACGCTGCTCGGTGGCGGTTTGCGTTGCGGTGCCGTTGTGCGCCATGAATGATCCGGCCTGATTGTCACCATCCTAGCAGTTTGCGACGCGTCGCAGTAGAGGTGTTTCTGGCGCGCAGTGCGTCAACCTTCCGCTCTGCTTCGCTCTCCGCGCTTGCGCAGGCGCTGCACGAAACGCACCGGCGCGCCGGTAAAAGCGAACTTGGCGCGGAGCTGATTTTCGAGGAAGCGCTCGAAGCTGAAATGAAGCGGGGTCTTCTGGTTGGTGAAAATAAGGAACGTGGGCGGCGCGGTTTTCGCTTGCGTGATGTAGTAGATGCGCACAGGGCGGGCTTTTGGAGTTGAGCCGCGCTGCAGATCGACGTCTTCCTTGAGCCAACGGTTTAATTCCGGAGTAGGGATGTGACGCTTGCGGGCTGCCGCCACTTGGTCAATCAGCGGGAAGAGCTTTTGCGCGCGCTCACCGGTTTTGGCGGAGAGAAAGACGATGGGCGCGTAGCTCAGGAATTTCAGTTTGCCACGGACCATTTTTTCGTAATCGAAAAGCAGCTTGCTTTTGTCGAGGTCATCAAAATTGTACTTTTCGCCTGGCGCGCGCCGAGATTTCCCCTTGGTGGTAGCGGCATCGCGCGCGGCGGCCTGCCGCGCAGCTTCAGCCGCAAGATCCCACTTGTTCATGACGATGATGACGGAGCGGCCGGATTCTTCGGCATAGCTGGCAATTTGCGCGTCGCCTTGTGTGACGCCCTGCTCGCTGTCCACCACCAGCAGCGCGACATCGGCGCGCTCGAGACCCCGCCGCGCCATCACCACGCTGAGTTTTTCCGCGACCAGATTAGTCTTGCCTTTGCGCCGGATGCCGGCGGTGTCGACAAATCGGTAGATGCGACCTTCGCGAGTTACTTCCGTGTCGACGGTGTCCATAGTGGTGCCGGGCACAGGCGACACGATGGAACGTTCTTCGCCGACCATGCGATTGAGGAGCGTGGACTTGCCGACGTTGGGACGACCGATGATGGCGATCTCGACGGGTGCGGGCTCGTCGGCTGGAGCGCCGAGGAGATCGGGCGCAGCTTGCGGCGCCCCCATGGAGGACGGATAGACCTTGGCAATTGCGGCGTCGAGGAGGTCGTCTACTCCGGTGCCATGCTCGGCGGTGACCGGAAACACCTGCGCCCCCAAACGGTGAAATGTAGCCGCATTGACTTCCTGAAGAGGCGAGTCGACTTTGTTTACGGCAATAAAAAATGGCTTGCCGGTGCTGCGCAGCAGCCGCGCTAACTCCTCGTCCAGCGGAGTGATTCCTGCCTGGCTGTCGACAACCAGAATCAGCAAGGCAGCTTGTTCTATGGCCACGTGCGCTTGCCGCAGGATTTCTTGTGGGATGAGAGCTTTGTCGTCAGGGACGAGGCCGCCGGTATCAACGATCTCAAAGGAGCGGCCGCGCCATTCGGCCTCACCGTAGATGCGATCGCGGGTAATCCCCGGCTCATTGGTCACAATCGACCGGCGCGTACCGGTTAGACGATTGAAGAGCGTGGACTTGCCGACATTTGGCCGCCCGACGATGACCAGCGATGGGAGTTTGTGGGCCATGGATATGGATCCGAGCCGCGGAGAATGCGCAAAATCGCGGCGGCAATGCAATCTTTCACTGTATCGGAAGAGCGGTCGACAGTCGACAGTGGAAAGCGGAAGGCCGAAAGACAAGGTTTGCGGGTCAGGCTTTGAGCTTGACTTTGCTTGGTTTGGGGGGCGGAACAGTTTTCTTGATGGCGCGTTTGCTGGAATAGAGCGCCTGGTCCGCGCCGCGTAAGAGCTCCTCGGGGCGATCGCCCGCTTCATACTCCTTCCATCCTGCGGAGAAAGTCACCGGAATCTTTTGGCCCTGCCACTCAATCTCCGAGGAACCGAGGCGCTCCAGAACAAGGTTTAACTGGTCCAGCGTACACTCGGGAAGAACTACAAGAAACTCGTCGCCGCCAAGACGCACGGCGAGGTCGGACCCGCGAATGACCTTGTTGAGGCGCGATGCAAATTCCTGCAGGACCTGATCGCCGGCGGGATGGCCGTAAGTGTCGTTAATCTCCTTGAAATTGTTGAGGTCGAGGGTAAGCACGGTGAGCGGATGGCCCCTCCGCTCCGAGCGGGACACTTCGGCGGCCAGCCGCTGCTCGGCAAAGCGCCGGTTGTACAGACCGGTCAAAGGATCAATCATCGCCAAATTGCGGAGGATATAGGAATGGTCTTGCTTTTCGAGCAGTTGGCTGCGGAGGCGTTTGATCAAGATTTCTTGATAAATGGTGTAAATGTTGAAAAGCACGATGAGAATAATCAGGGCAAAAACGGCCTCAGTAAATTTGATCTTGAAAAAGGTTTCAGCTCCGGTCAGCAGCGCCGGTAGCGTAAGGGAAATGACCGCTAGAGTAAGAAGGAGGATAACAAAGATGGAATAGCCGCGAACCCACCAGTCGCGTCGGTCGATGCGGCGGCGCTCCTCCGCCAATTCACGGCTGGCGGTCTCAAGGGGCGGTACGGCATCATGGCGAGGATCATTCATGAAAGGGACGAGCGAACCCCATTCAGGCACCTTAGGGCCACGGGCCGTGCCGGTCAAGATAAGGGAGAACCGCGATTACAATCTGGTTAGCCTGGGCTGATGGGCAGGGCACCCAGCGCAGGGATGCGAGAGAGCATTAACAGTAATAGAATCAATAACGTGCGTATATGGGGAGCTGACCGAAAGTCCTGTTTTCGCTGGTACGGCTGTTCCATTGGCCCCGGCAATCTCTGACGGTATTCTCCCCGGGAGCAACTATGCTGCCTTTTTTAATCCTCGCGTTTTCCAGTGTCGCGCTGGTACGGTTCGCCGTATCGCAATGGCGCGCTATTTGGATCACGTCGGCAAATCAGCCGCTCTCTGACTCGCTGCAGTTAACCGCTGGAATCGATGCGGTGGCCATTGGCGCCCAGGATTTCGGACCCTTGCTGAATCTATGTGACCGCTTGTCCCCAGATTTGAGAAGCACCAGCCCTTGGCTTGGCGAAGTATCGATGTACTATCGCCTTGTGGCCGCGCTGGATCAAATTTGCAGGGCTAAACTACCCGCCATTTCCGCCTGGGCAACCCGGGAAATGCGGACTTGCGCACGCTACGTTGCGGTGTTACTGGATCAGAATCTCGCCATGAACCTCGACCGCCAGTTGGCTGCCCGCTCCAGTTAGGCCTCCCCCCAAAAACCCGGAAATCCGGAATCAGCCCCTCCCCAAGAACCATTGCAAGATTGTCTTCCTGTTCATCCCGGCGCTAAGACCGTCGCATTCTGATAGAGTGCTGGAAGTTTGGGGCGGCCCGGTCCGGGGACGCTTTGGGGAGCGGAGCCAGGCATTGGGCACACGGCGGCATTGCAATGTGTAATTTTTGCGGTGCTTACTGCGTACTAGTCTATGGATGCGCCGAGACCAGAGCGGATGAGCGCGCCGGGAAAGATGGAGCCCGCGGGGGCAATTGCTCGGGCACGGACCGGGGATGCCGATGCCTGGGGCGAGCTTTACCGGGAATATGCTCCCGCGATTTTCCGGTTTTGCCGGCGGGCGCTGCCAACCAGGGAAGACGCTGAAGACGCCACCATGGATATTTTCATGAAGTTGAAGGATAAGCTGGTGCAATACGACCAGAGTCGCTCGTTCACGGCGTGGCTTTACAAAGTGGCCGCAAATCATTGCTGGGATGTGTTGCGCAGACGGAAGACCCGGCAGGACAAAGAAACGGAAGATGTGGAGAACGTGCCGCTGGAGCATCCGGATCCGAACCAGTTAGACAAACTGATCGAACAGAGGAGCAGCGAAGAAGTACGGCGAGCGCTGGAAAGGCTCGGAGCGCGAGCACGCATGGCGCTGGTGATGCGCTATTACTCGGATATGAGCTACGACGAAATTGCCGATGCGCTGGGAGTGCGGCGCGCCTTCGTAGGCGTGGTGCTGCTGCGGGCGCGGCATGAACTGCGGCAGGCGCTGGGACAAGGCGGCGCGCTGGCTGCGGGAGGGGCCTCGTGAAGGAAATGGACGATTCGTTGCGCGACGATGCATTGCAGCACCTCGACGAAATGACCTGCCTGCTGTATATCGAGCGGCAACTGGACCGCGCGAAAGCGCAAGAGGTTTCCTCGCACACCCAGGAGTGTGGCGCGTGCCGGACGTTGCTGCGCGCGCTGGAGCGCGAGTCGCGCCTGCTTACACGCGCGATGCTGGAGGAAGAGGAGGCGCTGCCCGCGAGGCTGGCGCAGTTTCAAGAGAGCGCGCGAAAGTCCATGCAATGGATTTGGACGGTAGCTTTCGGGTTGGCGGCAACCGGAGTCTACGCGCTCTATACCGGATATGTCGAGCCTTGGCAACAGCAACTGGAGCAGGCAGGCTTTGGCGGGTCCAATCTTTTGAGTTTGCTGATATTTCAGGGCGCCTTGTGGAAAGGATGGCAATCAATGATCACTTTGTTGGAGGTGCTGGCGTTGGTAACGCTGGGCGGATTTGCCGTGGCCTTCCTGCGCAAGCGGGTCCGGCGGGGTTCGGCGCTGGCAATCGTGCTGGCGGGATTCTGCGCGGCGCTTGTGCTGCAGCCGGCGTCGGCGTGGGCATCGGAGACCCGCAAGGGCGAATCGGTCGGCGTAAGCAGCGACGAAACCATCAAGGGAGACATTTTTCTGTTCGGAGAGCGCGTGCGGGTCGACGGCACTGTCGAAGGCGACGTTTTCCTGTTCGGAAATGACGCCAACATAAATGGACATGTGAAGGGCGACGTCATCGCCTTCGCGAAATATCTGCAGGTCAGCGGAACCGTGGACGGAAATGTTCGTGCCTTTACCAATACGTTGACCGTGCGCGGAACGGTGGCCAAGAACGTTCTGACCTTCAGTGACCTTATGAACCTCGAATCCGCAGGGAAGACGGGCGGGAGCTTGACCATCTTTGTAGAAAACCTGAATCTCGAGGGAAGTTTGGGCCGTGACATCCTGATTTTCGCGAAGCATTTCACATTATCCGGGAAAGTCGGCGGCGGTATCCGCATGAAAGGCGACCAGCTAACGATTAACTCCAACGCCCAAGTCGAAGGGCCCATTCGCTATGAGGGACACAAAGAAGCGGAGGTCGCGGCAGGGGCCAAGCTGGCTTCCCCAGTCGAATTTCATAAGCTGGAGCGAAGACCCCGGTACATGCAAGGCCATTATTATTTGTGGCGGGTGATTTGGACCGCCGCGCTCGTACTCTTTGGAGTTGTCCTGTTTCTGTTGTTGCCGAAATTCGCCGAGGAAACCATCGCTGCGGCGGAACAGTATGGAGCTCCAATAGGATTGGGCGTTTTGGTTTTCTTTGGCGTACCCATAGCGGCGGTCATCGCCTGCATCACCGTCGTCGGAATACCGCTGGGAATTCTTGCTCTCGGATTTTGGTTCTTGATGCTTTGCTGTGCCGAGATCGTGGTGGGCACGGTGGTGGGTAATTGGATTCTAGGCAAAGCTCACGATAGCGCCGGGTTGATCGGAAGAATGGCGCTCGGCTTTGTGCTCGTGCGCATCATTTACACCGGACTGGAGCAGATGCACGTTATTGGCTTGCTGGCTGCATTGGGCATATTCATGTGGGGTATGGGCTCGATTTCTCTGGCCCTATACCGGAGATTGCAACCGACAATTGCGGGGGGCGGACCTTCCGGACCTTACACGCCGCCGCTGCCGCCGAATACGACGGTTGGCGGGATACAGCCGGCCTGAGCGCCGAATAGCTGAAAATCGCTGCCGTTAAAAGTTGGGAAAAAACGGGCCGGTCCGATGAATTCGGGCCGGCCCTTTGCCTTTGCGGAGGCGGTGAACTCTATTAGTGGACGCGCACCTTGGCTGCGCTAAAGGGCATGGACGTTCCCTGGCCAAAATACAGAGCACGAATCGAGACCACCTGAGGATTACTCAAACCAGTACCGGAGCTAACGCCATCGAGGTTAGTCGTGGGGTTCGCGGGAGGGGTTCCTTGGGTGATTTCCACGAGCGGCTGAGTCGAAATACCGAAGAAGGTCGGCAGCGATTGAAGATTGAAGCTCGCCTGGGTTCCCGTCGCAGCCACGTTGCCGGAGACGCGGGTAAACCGTAGGTACAGGGTGTCGACGCTAGCGCCGGCGAGAGTGCTTCCGGACGCGGCAGTGAACGCGGTGATGTGCACCAAGACAGTCTGTCCCGGAAGGAGAATAGAGGCGTCGGTGCCCCCAAAATTGTTCACCGGGACCGTGAGCCCTTTGGTGTCCACCAGAAATGGCTTTGCATTCGCAAGCGTGAGATTCACCGGGGCACCCAGCGCGAGACTGCTGCCAATGAGGCTGTTGGTGGTCGCGAGAACTAAATCGTTTGTGACCAGGGTGAATTGCGTGGAGGACGATGGATTTGCCGTGACGATGCCCTCGATCCAGTCGCCCGTCGCGATGGCCAGCGGGTCATACTCGAGCAGCGTAAAGCTACCATCGGAATTAAGAGCAAGATCAACGCTGGCGACCTGTCCTTGCGCGACGCAAGCGGAGAACGAAAGGCCCAAGTTGAAGCTGGTGCAGTTTGGCGAAAAGACCGTCGAGGAATTCGCCGTGGCGGTAAGCGAACCGCGAGTCGCAGTCTTCACGGTGACAGACTGCGTCGCTGCGTTCAGCGCCGTGACAACTCCCGTGACATCTTCGACGAAATCAAGCTGATTTGCGCCGAGGCTGCTCGTAGTGGGCGGAAGAGACTTGGCGCTAAGAACATTTGCTGTACTCAGGCTAACAGCGGTGACGACTTGAGAGGCGTTGATGGTGAGCGCGGTTTGCAGGTTCACCTGAATCGCCAGTCCGGCCTTCTGGTTTGTGGACAACGTCAAGGGAAACGGCGCGGAGTTGATGGACGGCGTGGCTGAGGCGCCAATAACTGTTGCGACGCTGCCTGCGGCGCATCCGGTGGCTCCCAGCGTTTGCGTGCAGAAAGTCACCACTGGATTGGAAAGACTAACGGCGATGCTCGAGTACGTGCCTGCAGGAACCGTTGCGGAAAAGCCAAGAAAAACGGAGTCACTCGTCAACCGTGTCAGATCAACGCTGAACGTCGTG
>WNFR01006632.1_pt1 | contig 11833 bp, 10 predicted proteins | sample 5400221 | NCBI WGS metagenome assembly WNFR01 (sample SAMN13153357, study PRJNA577476) | soil metagenome | isolation source: 40 cm soil under Madrone tree | place: USA:California | collected 2016-06-14 | reverse complement strand
CCGCGCTTGAGCGTGATGCCCGCCGCCATGGCGTGACCGCCCCCTTTGGTGAGCAAGCCTTGAGCGACCGCGTGGCGCACCACGCGGCCGAGATCGACGCCCGGGATGGAGCGGCCCGAGCCGGTGCCGCTGTCGCCGGGCTCGAGCGCGATCGCAAAGGCCGGCCGGCCGAAGCGCTCCTTGAGCCGCGCCGCCACCAGCCCGACCACGCCCGGGTGCCATCCCGCGGCGGCGGTGACCACCACGGCGCCCTTCTCCTCGATCCCGAGCGCCGCCATCGCCTCGGCTTCCGCCTCCGCGAGCGTCGCCTGCTCGATGGTCTGGCGTTCGCGGTTGAGCCGGTCGAGCTCGGCCGCGATGCGGCCGGCCTCGATCGGATCCTGCGTCATCAACAGCTGCGCGCCGAGATCGGCTCGGCCGATGCGGCCCCCGGCGTTGATCCGCGGACCCAGCATGAATCCGAGATGCCACGGTTCCGGCGGGCCGGACAGCCGCGCCACGTCCATCAGCGCGGTCAAGCCGGCATGCTCGCGCCGGCGCATGACGATGAGCCCCTTGGCCACGAAGGCGCGATTGAGCCCCTTGAGCGGGACCACATCGGCCACGGTGCCGAGCGCCGCGAGGTCGGTGAGGTCGAGCAGGTCGGGCTCCGGCCGCGCCTCCGTCCAGAAACCCCGCACCCGCAACTCGCGATTGATCGCGACCAGGACGAGAAACGTGACCCCCGCGGCGGCCAGATGGCCGAGCCGCGAGACATCGTCGAGCCGGTTCGGGTTGACCACGGCCACCGCCGGAGGAAGCTGCTCGTCGGCCTGATGGTGATCGATGACGACGACGTCGAGGCCGAGCCGGGACGCTTCCGTCAGCGGCTCGTGGCTGGTGGTGCCGCAGTCGACCGTCACCAGGAGCCTGGTGCCGCGCTCGGCAAGAGAACGAATGGCCGGCACGTTCGGTCCATAGCCTTCGAAAATGCGGTCCGGAATGTAGATCAGCGGCTCGACGCCGGCGCGCCGCAGGAACGTGCCCAGGAGGGCGGCCGAGGTCGCGCCGTCGACATCGTAGTCGCCGAAGATCGATATCGCCTCGTTGCGCATGATGGCGTCGGCGATGCGCGCCGCCGCCGCATCCATCGCGGTGAGGCTGCTCGGGTCCGGCATCAGCCCCTTGATGGTCGGGTCGAGATAGGCGCCGACGTCGTCCGGCTCGATGTCGCGGCCCGCCACGATGCGGGCGAGCAGCTCCGGCAACGCGTGACGCTGGACGATCGACAACGAACGCAAGGTTCCGCGCTCGTCGAGCCGGTCGCGCCATACGCGCCCGGTGGCCGATTGCTCGACGCCGAGAAAGACGCGGCGGGTCGGTTTGGCGTCCATGAAAGGCGATCGATCCTCCCGCCAGAGGCGCGTTACCCCGGCTTGAACTTGTCGAGCTGGCGGTGCTCGCCCCTGATCCAGCGCACCGTGCCGGTGGCCGAGCGCATGACCACGGTTTCGGTCTCGATCATGCCGCCCCGAAAACGCACGCCTTGCAGCATAGAGCCGGTGGTGACGCCGGTCGCCGAGAACACGCAGTCGCCCTGCACCATGTCCTGCATGGCGTATTTCTTGCGGGGGTCCTTGATCCCCATCTTGCGGGCTCGCTCGCGTTTCTCCTCGGTGTCGAGCACGAGCCGGCCCTGGATCTGTCCGCCGATGCAGGCGAGCGCCGCCGCCGCCAGCACGCCCTCGGGCGCGCCGCCGACCCCCATGTAGATGTCGATGCCGGTCGAGTCCGGATCGGCCGTGTGAATGATGCCGGCGACGTCGCCGTCGGTGATGAAACGGATGGCCGCGCCCACCTTGCGCACCGCCGCGATCAGATCGGCGTGGCGCGGCCGGTCGAGGATCAGGGCCGTGATGTCCTCGGGCCTCACCCCCTTGGCCTTGGCGAGCGCGCGGATGTTCTGGTCCGCCGGCGCGTCGAGATCGACCACGCCCCTGGGATAGCCCGGACCGATCGCGATCTTCTCCATGTAGACGTCGGGCGCGTTCAACAGCGTCCCGCCCGCCGCCATCGCCATGGTGGCGATGGCGCCCGGCATGTTCTTGGCGCAGAGCGTGGTGCCTTCGAGCGGATCGACCGCGATGTCGACCTTCGGCCCGGTCTTCTTGCCGACCTTCTCGCCGATGAACAGCATCGGCGCCTCGTCGCGCTCGCCTTCGCCAATGACGATGGTGCCGTCGATCGGCAGCTTGTTCATCTCGCGGCGCATGGCGTCGACGGCGGCCTGGTCGGCGTCCTTCTCGTTGCCGCGCCCGCTCAGCCGCGCCGCCGCGACCGCCGCGCGCTCGGTCACGCGCACGATCTCGATCGACAGGATTCGATCCAGCGTCGTCGTGGACTTCTCAGGCTTCGCAGGACTCGACGACATCTCTCTAACACTCCTCGGGTCCGGCCGGCGCCGGACGGGTTCAGTTCTTCTCGATACGGATCACTTGCGGCTTCTCGGTTATGACACCCTGGCGCTTGATCGCCTTCAAGGCCCGGCGCACCGCGTCCTCGCTGGTCGCATAGGTGATCAGGATAACCGGCGCGGGCGCGTCCGGGCTGTGCGGATCGTCGCCCCCATGGGGCCGCGTGCCGTGGTGCCGTTGCATGATCGATTCGAGCGAGATCTTCTCGGCCGCCAGAAGCCGGGCGATCGCCGCGAAGGTCCCGGGCCGGTCGACCGCGGCGAGCCGGATATAATAGCCGCCCTCGTGGCGCTGCATCGGCGCCTTCTTGACGGCGGTCAGCCGCCCGCAGGGCCGGCCGAACGGCGCACTGCGCACGCCGCGCGCGATGTCGCCGATGTCGGCGACGACCGCCGATGCGGTCGCGTTTCCGCCCGCCCCCGGACCGACCAGCGTGATCGGCGCAAAACCTTCCGCGTCGATCGACACCGCATTGGTCACGCCCATCACCTGGGCGATGGCGGAGTCCTTGGCCACCATGGTGGGATGCACGCGCTGCTCGATCCCCTTTTCGGTGCGCACCGCGACCCCGAGCAGCTTGACGCGGTAGCCGAGCTCGGCGGCGGCCTCGATATCTTCCGGCGCGATCGACGAGATACCTTCGACGAAGACCGACGCCTCGTCGACCCTGATGCCGAAGGCGAGGCTGGCGAGGATCGCGAGCTTCTGCGCGGTGTCGTGGCCCTCGACGTCGAAGCTCGGATCGGCCTCCGCATAGCCGAGCCGCTGGGCGTCGGCGAGGCAGGCCGCAAAGGAGAGCTTCTCGCGTTCCATCCGGGTGAGGATGTAGTTGCAGGTGCCGTTGAGGATGCCCGAGACGCGGGCGAAGGAATTGCCGGCGAGGCCCTCGCGCAGCGTCTTCACGATCGGGATCGCACCGCCGACCGCCGCCTCGAAATTGAGCGCCACGTGATTGCGCTCGGCGATGGCCGCGAGCGCCAGCCCGTGCCGGGCGAGCAGCGCCTTGTTGGCCGTCACGACCGACTTGCCGGCGCCCAGCGCGGCCGCGATCGCCGCCCTGGCGGGGTCGGCGGCGCCGCCGATCAGCTCGACGAAGACGTCGATGCCGGGATCGGTCGCGAGCGCGACCGGATCGCGCGCCCATTTGATCCGCTTCAGGTTCATGGCGCGTTTCTTGGCGCGCGAGCGGGCCGTGACCGCCACCACCTCGATCGGCCGGCCGCAGCGCGCCGACAACGCGGCCTGCTCGCGGTCGATGAGATGCATGACCGCGGCGCCGACGGTGCCGAGCCCGGCGAGACCCACTTTGAGCGGGGCGATCATGAAATCCGCGACCTGCAGGGCGGCGCCGGCGATTCAGCGGCGCGTGGCGAGGGGGACGACGTTGTGCAACTTTTCCGGGCCGGTTTCAAGGAACCGGCGCAGATTGCGGGCGGCCTGGCGGATACGCTGCTCGTTCTCGACCAGGGCGATGCGCACGAAGCCTTCCCCGTGCTCGCCGAAGCCGATGCCGGGCGACACCGCGACTTCGGCCTTCTCGACCAGCAGCGTCGAGAAGTCGATGCTGCCGAGCGTCCGGAACGGCTCGGGCAGCGGCGCCCAGGCGAACATCGAGGCGCGCGGCGGCGGGATCTCCCAGCCGGCGCGGCCAAAGCTCTCGACCAGGACGTCGCGGCGGCGTTTGTAGGTCTCGCGCATCTCGAGGATGCAATCCTCGGGTCCGTTGAGCGCCGCGGTGGCGGCGACCTGAATCGGCGTGAAGGCGCCGTAGTCGAGATAGGACTTCACCCGCGCGAGCGCGCTGATGATGCGCTCGTTGCCGACCGCGAATCCGATGCGCCACCCCGGCATCGAAAAGGTCTTCGACATCGACGTGAACTCGACCGCGACATCCATCGCGCCCGGCACCTGCAGCAGCGACGGCGGCGGATTGCCGTCGAAATAGACCTCCGCATAGGCGAGATCGGACAGCACGATCAGGCTGTGCTTCTTGGCGAAGGCGACGACGTCGCGATAGAAATCGAGCTCCGCCACATAGGCGGTCGGATTGGCCGGGTAGCAGACCACGAGCGCGAGCGGCTTCGGGATCGAATGCACGCAGGCGCGCTCGAGCGCCTCGAAGAAGGACGGCGTCGGCTCGGACGGCACCGAGCGGATCACGCCGCCCGCCATCAGGAACCCGAAGGCATGAATCGGATAGCTCGGATTGGGCACCAGCACCACGTCGCCGGGCGCCGTGATCGCCTGCGCCACGTTGGCGAAGCCTTCCTTCGAGCCGAGCGTGGTGACGACCTGGGTGTCGGGATTGAGCTTCACCCCGAAGCGGCGGGCGTAATAGGCGGCCTGGGCCCGGCGCAGGCCGGGAATGCCCTTGGAGGCCGAATAGCGGTCGGTGCGCGGCTTGCCGATGGTCTCCTTGAGCTTCTCGATCACATGGGTGGGCGTCGGCAGGTCCGGATTGCCCATGCCGAGGTCGATGATATCGGCGCCGCCGTTGCGCGCCGCCGCTTTGGCGCGGTTGACCTGCTCGAACACATAGGGCGGCAGCCGGCGGATGCGGTGAAACTCTTCCATGATCGCGATATCCCAAGCTCCCGATATATCAGGCCTTTCCCGCATGGCGGGCCGCCGATTCGGCGCCAAATGGGCGGTTGCTGGCGGGTGTTGTAACACGGCTTCGGGCTTTGCTCGACCCCGCCGCGGAGGATCGTGGGCGCGCCGTTAATTCTTCGCCGGGGTGGCGGCCTGTTGGGCCTGGCGGGCGCGCAGGGCGGCGAGCTCGGCCTCGGCCGCTTTTTGCTCGGCTTCCGTCAGGACCGCGTTCTGGCGCGGCGGCGGCATGTCGTGGACGGCCGGATAGGCGACCGGCGCGGCCGATGGTTGCGGGGTATCGGCGGGCATTCCGCCCAGCTGGGTGGGCAACGAGCTCAACGTGGACGAGCAGCCCCCCAGCCCGATGGCGAGGACGGCCCACAACGCCAAGGCCCGGCCGCGGCCGCCCGCCGCAGGCAGGCTTAGCGACCGATTTACCAGAACGCACGCTATTCGCGACTTCGACACCATTGTCATTCAGAATGGAAACTCGCCACGCCCCCGGGATGATCTCCGACCCCTACCGGCCTAATATGTCCAAACCGGGACTTGAGCCCTCATAGGATGCAAAGGTTAACGTCCTTGCCCGTGCCCCCAGCCCCGACCGTCGCGACCAGCAAGAAGCCGCGCAAGGCCAAACCGGCGCGTTCCGCCGGCGCCCGGGCCAAGGCTCCCGCCAAGGCGCCCGCCAAGGCGGCGAAGCTCCCCGCCAAGGAGCGTGCGGAGGCCCGCCCCGCCGAGCCGCCGCACCCGGAGGCCCGGCCGGCGGCCGGCCCGGCCGAGGCCGGCCCGCCCCCCCAGCAACTCGACATCGAGGCTTTTTCGAAAAACATCGCCCGCATGGTCGAGCAGGGCGGCCGGGCGCTCGCGGCCTACCTGAAGGCGCACGAACAGGGCCGCGGTCAAGAAAATACGGACTTGGTTACCGATGCGGTAAAGACGCTCAGCCGGGTGCTGCAATACTGGCTCGCCGACCCGCAGCGCGCGCTCGCCTTCCAGGCCATGCTGGGAAAATCCTATCTCGACCTGTGGGCGAATGCCGCCAAACGCCTGACGGGCGAACCCGTCGGGCCGGTCGCCGCGCCCGATCCGCGCGACAAGCGGTTCAGCGACCCAGAATGGTCATCCAACCAGTTTTTCGACTTTCTCAAGCAGGGCTATCTGCTGACCACCGACTGGGCGAACCACTTGGTCAAGGACGCCGCGGGCCTCGATCCGCACACGCGCCAGAAGGCCGAGTTCTACGTGCGCCAGATCGCCAATGCGGTCTCGCCGTCCAATTTCGTGCTCACCAATCCGGAGCTCCTGCGCACGACGCTTGCGTCCAATGCCGAGAATCTGGTCGACGGCATGCGCATGCTCGCCGAGGACATCGCGGCCGGCGGCGGCAGCCTGAAGATCCGCCAGTCCGACTCCTCCATGTTCGAGGTCGGGCGCAACCTCGCCCTCACGCCCGGCAAGGTGATCTACCAGAACGATCTGATGCAGCTGATCCAATATGCGCCCACGACCGCCAAGGTGCTCAAGCGCCCGCTCATGATCGTGCCGCCGTGGATCAACAAGTTCTACATTCTCGACCTCACGCCGGAAAAATCCTTCATCAAATGGTGCGTCGACCAGGGCCTGACCGTGTTCGTGATCTCATGGGTCAATCCGGACGAAAGCCATCAGCACAAGGATCTCGCCGACTATATGCGCGAGGGTCCGCTCGAAGCCCTCGACGCCATCAGGAAGGCGACCGGCGAGAGCGAGGTCACGGCCATCGGCTATTGCGTCGGCGGCACATTGCTGGCGATGACGCTCGCCTACATGGCGGCGCGGTCGGATCCGCGCATCACCTCCGCGACCTTCTTCGCCGCCCAGGCCGATTTCACCCACGCGGGCGACCTGAAGGTCTTCGTCGACGAGGAGCAGATCGCGGGCCTCGAACGCCACATGAAGGAGCGCGGCTATCTCGACGGCAACACCATGGCGACCGCCTTCAACATGCTGCGCTCGAACGACCTGATCTGGCCCTATGTCATCAACAACTATCTCAAGGGCAAGGCGCCCTTCCCGTTCGACCTGCTGTACTGGAATTCGGACGCCACGCGCATGCCTGCCGCCAACCACTCGCTCTATATGCGCAGCTGCTACCTCGAAAACCGGCTCGCCAAGGGGGAGATGACGATCGACGGGGTCGGGCTCGACCTCAAGAGCGTCGACATCCCGGTCTACAATCTCGCCACCCGCGAGGATCACATCGCGCCGGCGCTCTCGGTCTATGTCGGCTCATCCCTGTTCGGGGGGCCGGTGAAATACGTGCTCGCGGGCTCCGGCCACATTGCCGGCGTCGTCAATCCGCCCGCCAGGAACAAGTACCAATACTGGACCGGCCCGCAGCCCCACGGAGGCGACCTCGAGAAATGGTTCGCCGCCGCCGACGAGCATGCGGGCTCGTGGTGGCCGGATTGGCTCGCCTGGATCAGGACGCAGGAGCCCACCCTCGTGAAGGCACGCCAGCCCGGCGGCGGCGTGTTGAAGCCGCTCGAGGACGCGCCCGGAAGCTACGTGAAGGTGCGGGATTGAGAATTGCGGCAGCGCGCGCCAGCACGATCATGAAACGCCTTGCGCTGGCTCTCATCGTCGCGGCCGTGGCGGCTGCGCCGGCACACGCCGACGAGAACAGCGACCGTTGCTTCAAGGAGGAAGGCGAGGCCGCGGTCGCCGCCTGCACGCGCGCGATCCAGTCGGGAAAATTCTCCGGCGAGCCGCTCGCCGCCATCTATCACAACCGCGCCATCGAGCTGCGGCAGGATGGCGACTATGACCGCGCCATCGCGGATTACGGCCAGGCGGTTCGCCTCGAGCCCGAGTTCACGGGCGCCTATGCGGGCCGCGGCCTCGCTTACGAAGGCAAGGGCGAGGTCGAGAAGGCCAAAACGGATTACCGCAAGGCGCTGGCGGTCGCGCCCAAATACGACGACGGCCAGTGGGCGCACGAAACCGCGAGCGCGCGGCTCAAGGCGCTCGGCGGGAATTAGCCCTCACGGGAACAGCGCGACCTGCTCGAGCCCCATGGGCTCGGGAAATCCGAGCACCAGGTTCATGTTCTGCACGGCCTGGCCGGCGGCGCCCTTGACCAGATTGTCGAGCGCCGAGCAGATGATGGCGCGGCCCGCTACCCGATCGCGCGTGACGCCGATGAAGATCATGTTGGAGCCGCGCACGTGGCGCGTCTGCGGCATCTCGCCGAAGGCAAGCACATGGACGAAGGGCTCGTTCGCGTATCGCTTCAAGAGTATGGCGTGAAGATCCTCGGGCGACCGGCCGGATGCGCCGCGCACATAGATGGTCGCCAGGATGCCACGGTTCATCGGCACCAGATGCGGCGTGAAGCTGACCACTACCGGCCGGCCGGCGGCGTTGGAGAATTCCTGGTCGAGCTCCGCCATATGACGATGATGGCCGACCCCGTAGGCGTGGAAGCCTTCCGACACCTCGGAGAACAGCATCGCCTCCCTGGCGGCCCTGCCCGCCCCGGTCATACCCGACTTGGCGTCGACCACGATCTCGTCGAGGTCGATGGCCTTGGCGTCGATGAGCGGGATGAGCGGAAGCTCGCTGCAGGTCGTGTAGCAGCCCGGGTTGGCGACCAGCCGCGCCTGCTTGATCCTGTCCCGGTGCATTTCGGTGAGCCCGTAGACGGCATCCTTCTGCAGCTCGGGCGCGAGGTGCTCATGGCCATACCAGCGCGCATAGGCCGCGGTGTCGGCGAGCCGGAAATCCGCCGACAGATCGATCACCTTGATGGTCGGGCTTTTGGCGACCAGGTCCTTGATCACCTTCTGGGTCGTCCCATGCGGCAGCGCCGCGAAGACGAGATCGAGCCCGCAGCCGGCCCAGTCGATCGAGTCGATCGGGACGAGCTTCGGCAAACCGAAGGGCGAGAATTGCGGAAAGACCTCGCGCATCTCCTGGCCGGCCCGGCGATCGGCGGTGAGCAACGCGATCTCGACCTGCGGATGGCGCAGCAGCAGCCGCACGCATTCCGAGCCCGTATAGCCGGAGGCGCCGAGCACGCCGATCTTGGCTTTCTTGAGCATGGCTTATTCCTTTCCGCGGTCGGAGCATGAGATCACGCTCCAGCAAACGATGGGCTGCCGAAATCTTCCGCGGGAGCTGTCAGGAAAGCGCCGCGGGAAAAATCCGGCGGCACGGGCGACGATCAGACGCGATCGGCCGTGGCCGCAAGGCGGCAGCGGCGGCGGTGCAAGCGGGTGAACGCGGTCGTCGTCATGGCGGGACCTATATGGGAAGCGGCCGGGCCCCGTCAATGGCCGCCGTCGAGGCCTTCAGCGGACCAGCTGCAAGCTGAGCAAGGCGACGAATACCAGCAATCCCACCACGCAGGCGGCGACCTCGAGCCAGAACGCGACCGGACGGCTGGCGCGGTGGACTTTTTGCACACGCCATCGCACGTGCCCCGTGCGCAGCACGAACCAGAGCTGGAAACCGAACAGCGCGATGACGGCGATCAAGCCGACGATCAATAGAATCCGTTCCAAGGGCATCGGTTCTCTCACTCGATCGGCGGGATGGTCCTGATCCAGGCGATCAGCGCATCCATGTCTTCGGGACCCCAGGTCTTGTAGTAGGCCACATAGTCGATCATCGGCGGCTTGAGCTTGCGGCCGTCCCGCGACACGCCTTCGGTGAGCGCACGCCTGAGCTCGGCGTCGCTCCAGCCGCCCAGGCCGGCCTTGGGATGCGCGCTGATATTCGCGGCGACCGACGTGCCGAACGGTCCGCGGAACTCACGGCCGCCCTTGCCATAGGCGTTCTTGAAGTCGGGCGGCGCGGCCTCCGAGACGCGGGAGTGGCACGCCATGCAGTGCGCGATCGACGAAAGATAGAAGCCGCGTTTGACCGGATCCTTGAGATCAGCCTCCGACATCGGCTTGTCGGCACCCGGCAGGCTCGCCGCGACCTGCTGCGCCTTGTATTGCGGCGCCGGCACCTCGTTACGGATCGCCGGCACCGAGCGCAGATACGCGATGATGGCGTCGATGTCCCCCGGCGCCATTATTTTGTAGAAACCGTAGGGCATCACGGGGGCGAGCTGGACCCCATTGGGGCGCACGCCTTCGAGCAGCGCCTTGCGCAGATCGGCGTCGCTCCAATTGCCGATGCCGGTTTCCTTGTCGGGCGTGATGTTGGCGCCTTTGACCGTGAACCAGGGCTCGTCGAAGGTCTGAAAGCCGCCGGACAACCGTTTCGACAGGTCGGGGACGCCCTGCTGACGCGGCGTATGGCAGTTGCCGCAGGCCCCGACGCTGTTGACCAGATAGCCGCCGCGCTCGACCGGCGATTGCGCGACGGCGCCGCCGGCCGCGGCAACCACCGCGGCCAGCCCGATGAATAATCTGCGACGCATCCTGCCCCCTTGTTTGCCGCGTAGCTGTATGTCTTTGCGCATGATCTTGTCCGAAAAGTCTGTCAACTTTTCGGGATCATGCGCTAAATCACCGGGCTCCAGGCCACCGGGAGTTCCCGATAGCCGGTCGCGGTCTTCTCGATATGCGCGATCGCCGGGAAGGGATAGTGGAATCCCTGCACCCGCATGCGCTCGGCCGCCAGCATGTCGTAGACCTTGCGGCGGGTCGCTTCCGCCTGCACCGGTTCGTGGTCGTAGAAGGCGTGCCAGCCGGGATGGCGTACGAACAGGAAGGGCGCATGGGTCACGTCGGCCTGGACATAGACCTTGGCGTTTCCCGATGCGACAACGTGGGAGGTGTGACCCGGGGTATGGCCGGGCGTGCTCACCGCGGTGACGCCGGAGATGACTTCCTTGTCGGCCTCGTAGGTCCGCAGCCGCTTGAGGACCTCGCCGCTGATCACCCGCTGCACATTCTTGAAATTGTCGGCGATCCGCTTCGTCGCGGCGCGGCTCATCTCGCTTTCGTTCGTCCAGTAGGCGTGCTCGGCCGCCGGAACGAGGATTTCGGCGTTGGGGAAGGTGAGCGAGTTGTCCGCTTTCAGCAGGCCGTTGATGTGATCGCCGTGATAGTGCGAGATGATCACGGTATCGATCGCATTGGCGTCGATGCCGGCGGCCGCCAGATTGGCCAGGAACTGGCCGGTCTGGCCCTTGCTCGCCTTGTAGGCGGCCTCGCCGGTGCCGGTGTCGACGAGCGCGAGCTTGGCGCCGGTATTGATGACGATCGGGTTATAGGGGCCGACGAAGACGCCCGGCTCCATGAAGGCCTCGGCGAGCGCGGCGTTCACCTCCTCCTTCTTGGCGTTGAGCACGAATTCGTCGGTGACCGGCAGACGGTTGGCGCCGTCGGTAATGACCGTAATCTCGATGCTGCCGACCTTGTAGCGATAGAAGCCCGGCGCCTGCGCGGCGGCCGGCGCGGCAGCGGCGCGCGCCCATTCGGGGGCGAGGCCGCCGGCGGCGGCCATCGTGGTCATTGCGGCGCCGGCGAGCGCCGAGCGGCGTGTCAGTTCGATCATCGGAACCTCCCTGGTGCTTTTCTGGTTCAGCGGCGCAATGTGTGTGCGTTTCGGGCGGAATCTTCGCGCTGGCATTCGCCCGCTGCGCCGCACCGATCATAGCCCGCCGACGGGCCGGGTGGAACGCCCGCGCGAGGCAGGCGGAATGCCATCATCCCCAGAGCATGTGCACCGCCTTCGACACCACGTCGCCGAGCGTGAGCAGCACCGCGGCCCACACGAAGGCGGAGGTGAAATTGGCGACCTGGAAGCGCCAGAACGGCATCGCGAGGATCCCGGCCACCAGCGGT
>WNFR01006630.1_pt1 | contig 11834 bp, 11 predicted proteins | sample 5400221 | NCBI WGS metagenome assembly WNFR01 (sample SAMN13153357, study PRJNA577476) | soil metagenome | isolation source: 40 cm soil under Madrone tree | place: USA:California | collected 2016-06-14 | reverse complement strand
CTGCCGGCGACCGTGGAGCGCGAGGTGCCGACGATCGCGTTCTTCGCGCACGTCGATACGGCGCGCGAGGTGAGCGGCGCGAACGTGCGGCCCCAGCGGATCCGCTACGACGGCGGCGAGATCGTGCTCGGCGATTCCGGTCAGACGATCCGGCCCGCCGAGTCGCCGCAGCTCGCGAAGCACGAAGGCCACGAGCTGATCACGACCGATGGAACGACGTTGCTCGGCGCCGACGACAAGGCCGGCGTCGCGGAGATCATGGCGGCGGCGGCGTATCTCGCTGCGCATCCGGAGATCCCACACGGAACGGTGAAGGTCGCGTTCAATCCGGACGAGGAGATCGGCCGCGGCGTCATCCATTTTCCCGTCGACACGTTCGGCGCCGTCGCGGCGTACACGGTCGACGGCTCGACGGCGGGCGAGATCCAGTCGGAGACGTTCTCGGGCGCACAGGTGCGGATGAAGGTGCGCGGCCGCGCGATCCATCCGGGCTGGGCGAAGGGCGAGCTCGTCAACGCGATCAAGCTCGCGGCCGCGATCATCGAACGGCTGCCGAAGGACCGGCTCTCGCCGGAGACGACCGGCGAGCGCGAGGGCTTCGTGCATCCGGTTCTCGTCCACGGCGACTCGTCCGAGGTCGAGCTGCGCTTCATCGCGCGCGACTTCGAGGACGACGTGCTCGACCAGCATGTCGAGCTGCTGCGGCGCATCGCCGCCGAGGTCGAGGCGACGGACGACCGCTGCACGATCGAGGTCGAGTCGCGCATCCAGTACCGCAACCTGCGCGACACGCTCGAGCAGCACCCGGAGATCGTCGCGAACCTCGAGGAAGCCGTTCGCCGTGTCGGCCTCGAGCCGAGGCGAACGTCGATCCGCGGCGGCACCGACGGCTCCGCACTCACGGCGATGGGGCTCCCGACGCCGAACATCTTCACGGGAGGCCACGACGCGCACAGCGAGCGCGAATGGATCTGCGTCGAGGACATGGGTCGCGCCGCCGCGACGGTCGTCGAGCTCGCGAAGGTCTGGGCAGGCGAGTAACCGGGGCCTGGCGGGCTACCCTGTCCGCATGGAGCCGCTGCGCGACACGTTCGGACGGCCGCTCGAGACGCTCCGCATCTCGATCACCGACCGCTGCAACTTCCGCTGCGTCTACTGCATGCCGAAAGAGGTCTTCGGCCGCGACTACGCCTTCCTCGACCGCAGCCAACTGCTCAGCCTCGAGGAGATCGCGCGCGTCGCAGGGATCTTCGCGCAGCTCGGCGTCCGCACCGTGCGGATCACCGGCGGCGAGCCGCTCGTCCGGCGCAACGTGGAGCACCTCGTCGAGCTACTCGCGCAGATCCCGGAGATCGAGCTCGCGCTGACGACGAACGGCGCGCTGCTGCCGCAGAAGGCCGCCGCGCTCGCGCAGGCCGGGCTCGATCGCATCACGGTCAGTCTCGACTCCGTCGACGACGCGACCTTCCGCGCATTGAACGACGTCGACTTCTCCGTCGACCGCGTGCTCGAGGGGATCGACGCCGCGGCCGCGGCTGGGCTCCGGGTCAAGGTGAACGCGGTCGTCAAGCGCGGCGCGAACGACGACGGCGTCGTGGCGCTCGCGGAACACTTTCGTGGCACGGGCCATGTACTCCGCTTCATCGAGTACATGGACGTCGGCCACTCGAACGGGTGGCGGCTCGACGACGTCGTGCCCGCCGCGGAGATCGTCGAGCGCATCGGCGCCGTCTGGCCGCTCGAGCCCGTGGCCCCCGCGCGCCCCGACGAGACCTCACGCCGCTGGCGCTACCGCGACGGTGCCGGCGAGATCGGCGTCATCGCTTCGGTCACGGAACCGTTCTGCGGGGGCTGCTCGCGCGCGCGGCTCTCCGCCGAGGGTCAGCTCTTCACGTGCCTGTTCGCCGTCAAGGGCCACGACCTGCGCGCGCCGCTCCGGGCGGGCGCCTCCGACGAGGAGCTCGCCGCGGCAATCCGCGCGGTCTGGACCCCGCGCACCGACCGGTATTCCGAGCTTCGGACGGCGGACACCGCCGGTCTGCCGAAGGTCGAGATGTCGTACATCGGCGGCTGAACGACCCTCTTCGTAGCGGCCACCCGGGTGTTTAGAATCCCGGCGTGACCGCAGTCGTTGCAGCCGGCCGGCGCGTCCTTCCCCGCGGATGGACCGATTTTTGGCTCCAGCTCGTGATCTGGGTCGGCTTCTACCTCGGCTACCTCGGCGTCCGGAGCCTCGCGGACCGCGATCCGACCAAGGCGATCGTGAACGGGATCCGCGTGATCGGGCTCGAGCAGCGGATCACGCCGCATCTCTTCGAGCAGACGGCGCAGCAGATCGCCGACTCGTCGCACTTCCTGCTCACGGTCGCGGCGTGGACGTACTGGAACTCCGAGTTCACCGTGATCTCGCTCGCGTTCCTGTGGGTCTACCTCCGCCGCCACGACCAGTTCAAGCGCTTCCGGAACGCGCTGCTCCTGACGAACATGATCGGGCTGATCGGCTACATCGCGGTGCCGACGGCGCCGCCATGGATGTTTCCCCGCCTCGGCTTCGTCGACGGCGTCAATCACACGCACAGCGTCCTCGGCATCTTCGGGAACCCGTACGCGGCGATGCCCAGCCTGCACGCCGCGGACGCGCTGATCGTCGGCGTCGCGCTCTTCCTCGCCTGCCGGCGCTGGTACTTCAAGGCGTTCTGGGCGTTCTGGCCCGCCTGGGTCTGGTTCTGCGTGCTCGCCACCGCCAACCACTTCTGGCTCGACGTCGTGGCCGGAATCGCGGTCGCGATCGCGTCGCTCGTGCTCGTCCGGCGAGTCTCGTGGCTCAGCGGCCGTGAGGCTGAGCCCATCGCAAACCTGCTATAGTCTCGGCATAGCAGGAATGCGATTGGACGAGAGCCCGAGAGAGTTCCCCATGCATGCGATGAAGGAAGCACCGACCCTCAGCAGGGTCAAACAGGGATACACCACCGGCGCACGCGTTCTTGCGAGCCGGTCGGTCACGGGACTCGCACGCACGCGCGTGACGCCCAACGCGTTGACGGTCTCCGGCGTGACGCTGTGTCTCGTCGCCGCGGTGCTCGTTCCCTTCGAGAACCGCGACAAGCTGCTCTTCTACTGGCTCGGCGCAGGCGTGTTCGTGCTCGGCTCGGTCCTCGACATCCTCGACGGCGCGCTCGCGCGGGTCGGCGGCAAGTCGACGGTCTTCGGCGCCTTCCTCGACTCGACGACCGACCGCGTCGGCGAGGGTGCGATGCTCGCCGCGATCGCGCTCATCTTCGCCCGGAACGGGAACGACACTGCGGTCGTCTTCACGATCTTCGGCGTCGCCGGCTCGTTCCTCGTGCCGTACGTGCGCGCGAAGGCGGAAGCGCTCGGCTTGAAGGGCGACGTGGGCCTCGGCTCGCGCGCCGAGCGCGTCGTCGTGATCACCGCAGGGCTCGTGCTCGCACCGTGGGGCCTGCTCCCCTGGGCGATCTATCTCCTCGCTGCGACGTCGTGGCTGACCGTCCTGCAGCGCGTCCTGCACGTCCGCAAGCAACTGATTTCTGGAGGAACGAATGGCTAGCAACGGAAACACGAACGGGCGCGCGCGCCTCGACGACGGCAAGGTTCGCGTCGCGATCATCGGCGTCGGCAACTGCGCCAACTCGCTGCTTCAGGGCCGCGAGTACTACAAGGACGCGGACGACGACAAGTTCGTGCCCGGTCTCATGCACGTCAACCTCGGCGGGTACCACATCCGCGACATCGAGTTCACCGCTGCGTTCGACGTCGTCAAGGGCAAGGTCGGCGAGGATCTCGCAGACGCCATGTGGGCGCATCCGAACGACACGATCAAGTTCGCCGACGTGCGGAAGACCGGCGTGAAGGTCTCGCGCGGCATGACGCACGACGGCATCGGCAAGTACCTGTCGCAGATCGTCGAGAAGGCGCCGGGCAAGACGGACGACATCGTCGGCATCCTCAAGGAGACCAACACCGATGTCGTCGTCAGCTATCTCCCGGTCGGCTCCGAGTCTGCCGCGAAGTGGTACGCCGAGCAGATCCTCGAAGCGGGCTGCGCGATGGTGAACTGCATGCCGGTCTTCATCGCGCGCGAGGACTACTGGAACAACCGCTTCAAGGAGAAGGGCCTCCCGATCATCGGCGACGACATCAAGTCGCAGGTCGGCGCGACCATCACGCACCGCGTGCTCACGTCGCTCTTCCGCGAGCGCGGTGTGCATCTCGACAAGACGATGCAGCTGAACGTCGGCGGCAACTCGGACTTCCTCAACATGCTGGAGCGCGAGCGCCTCGAGTCGAAGAAGATCTCGAAGACGAACGCCGTCACCTCGATGCTCGACTACGACCTCGGCGAGGGCAACGTGCACGTCGGCCCGTCCGACTACGTGCCGTGGCTCACCGACCGCAAGTGGGCGTACATCCGCATGGAGGGCTCCGCATTCGGCGACGTGCCGCTCAACGTCGAGCTGAAGCTCGAGGTGTGGGACTCTCCGAACTCCGCCGGCATCGTGATCGACGCGGTGCGCATGGCGAAGCTCGCACTGAACAACGGCGTCGCCGGATCGCTCGTCGGGCCGAGCTCGTACCTGATGAAGTCGCCGCCGGAGCAGATCGTCGACGACGAGGCGTACAACCTCACCGAGAAGTTCATCGAGGAGAACCGCCGCGTCGCGACCGTCTCCGAGCCGGCGCCCGCGGCCTAGCTTCGCCGCGCAGATCTGCAGCCAGGTTGCGGCCGAATGCCGCAACCTGGCTGCACGCTCTTCAGGACACGCCGCAGAGCCACGTCACCGGCTGCTCGGCATGGGCGACCCGTTCCGCCGAGAAGCGCAGCTCGAGCGGGCCGCGCTCCGCGCCGTGCGACACGAGCAGCGGGTCGTCACCAGGCTCGACGACGACGGCGCAGTGGCGGCCCGGATAGCGGCCCCAGATCACGAGGTCGCCCGCACGCACCTCGGCCGCCGGGACGTGCGGGAGATGCCGCAGCATCGTCCCCGTGTAGCCCTGGCCGATGTAATCGAGTCCGTTCGGGTCGGGCGCGCCCGCGAGGAAGTAGCAGAGCGTCGCGAAGCCCGAGCAGTCCGTCGTGAGCGGCAGCGCCCGCCGCAACGGGATCGGCCGGACCGGCGCGTAGTGGATCCGCGGCTCGTTGCGGACACCCCACAGCGCGACCCCCACGATCTCATCGCGGACGCTCATCTGACGGCAGCGCCGACGCTACTACACTCGGACGCAGGGATGGCACTCCGCGTCGCCCTCGTAACCCCCTTCGCCTGGTCGCAGCCGAACGACGTGAACGACCACGTCGCCGGGCTCGCGACCGAGCTCCGGCTGCGCGGCCACACCGTCACCGTGCTCGCGCCGTCGAACCGCGCCCGCGACCTCGCGGCCGGACGCCGCGCGCTTGCAAGCGGCGCCGACGCCGAGCTGATCGCCCTCGGCCCCGCAGTGCCGATCTCGCGCCGCAGCCGCATGGGCGTCCCCGTCGGCGTGCGCGCGAACCTCGCCGTCGCGCTCGCCGCGGGCGGCTTCGACGTCGTGCACGGCTTCGAACCCGGGCTGCCGAGCCTCTCGTACCTCGCGCTGCGCGACTCGGCCGCGCTCGCCGCGGCGACGTTCTTCTCGGCCGACCGCCTCTCCTACCCGCCGGGCCGCGCGCAGCGGGGGCGCCTGCTCGGCCGGCTCGACGCACTGCTCGCCACGAGCCGCGAGATGGCGGAGGCGGCCGAGCTGCGCTTCCCCGGCCGCTACGAGCTCGTGCCCGCGGGGATCGACCTCGCGCTCTTCGCGCCCGCCGCCAAGCGGAAGCTCGTCGTGCTCGAGTGGCGCCAGGCCGAGCGCCCCCTCCTCCGCGCACTCGTCCGCGAGCTCGTGCGACAGCCGGACTGGGAGCTCGTGCTCCTGCGGACGCGGCCGCTCGGCGGACGGCCTACGCTGCCTCGCGCGCTCCGCGGCCGAGCCCACGTCCGCACCGCGCTCGACGCCGCGGCGAGAGCCGCCGCGCTGGGCGACGCCGCCGTCTTCGTCCCCGCCGCCGAAGGACTCCGGCGGCTCGTGCTCGAAGCGCAGGCCTCGGGCGCCGCCGTCGCCGCGCCGCCGGGACGCGACCTGCAGCCCGAGCTCGCCGCCGCCGAAGCAGCGCGGCTCGTCGAGGACGACGCGTTTCGCACCAGCCGCGCAGAGGCCGGGCGGAACGCCGCGGCCGCGCAGAGCTTCGCCGCGCTCGCCGACCGCGTCGAGGAGATCTACGCGTCGCTCGCCCGCCGCCGGCGACATCCGGCGGCGCGGCAGACACCGCTCGAGCAGCGCGACTGGATCATCGCCGACCTGCACATGCACACGAACTGGTCGCACGACTGCTCGATGGAGGTCGATGACCTGCTCGACCACGCGGAAGCCGAAGGACTCGGCGCGATCGCGATCACCGACCACAACGTCTTCGGCGGGGCGCTCGAGGCCGTCGAGAAGGCGCGCGGCCGCAAGCTCGTCGTCATTCCCGGCGAGGAGGTGAAGACCGGCGGCCAGGGCGAGGTGATCGGCCTCTTCCTGAAGGAGGAGATCCCTCGCGGCATGACCTTCGCGGAGACCGTCGACGCGATTCGTGCGCAGGGCGGGCTCGTCTATATCCCGCACCCGTTCGACCGCCTGCACTCGATCCCGGACGCGGCAACGCTGCAGCGGCATCTCGCCGAGATCGACATCTTCGAGGTCTACAACGCGCGCCTGCTCTTCGAGGGCTACAACGACGAGGCGCTGCGGTTCGCGCGCAAGTACAACCTCACGGCCGGCGCCGGCTCGGATGCGCACGTGCTCCAGGGTGTCGGCACCGGCGCCGTGCGCATGCGCAGGTTCAACGGTCCGGAGGAATTTCTCGTCTCGCTGCGAAGCGCGCAGGTTTTGCGCCGTCCGAAGTCGCTCGCGTACCTCCAAGGCCTCAAGTGGGTGGCCCAAGCCAAGGAAAGGGTGCGCTAGGAGCGAACCAACCCTGGGACTCCTGTGACCGTGGCGACTGACGAGATCTACGAGAAGTACCTGCAAAAAGCGATCACCGAGATCAATGCTCTCGGCGACGAGGTTGCACAGGCCGGCGCGGGTACGCGCGTGCCCGTCGTGGGCTCGGGCCATCCGCTCGCCGACGTCTTCCTGTTGAAGCACGCGCCGCGCGCGTCGGAGCTCCAGGAAGGCGTCGCGTTCTACGGACGCGCCGGCAACGCGATCCTCAAGTCGCTGCAGCGTCTCCATGTCGACCCGATGGCGATCTACGGGACGAACTGCCTGAAGTTCGCGGACGGCGACGAGGACGAGTCGCGTCCGTTCCTCCTGCGCGAGCTGCACATCGTGCAACCGAAGCTCATCGTCGCGATGGGCGAGCCGACGGTTGCGTTCCTCAACAGCGTCGCGTTCCCGCTGGCGGCGGAGATAACGCCGACGCAAGGCGAGCTGCAGCGGTTCACGCCGACGATCCAGGCGCTCGTCACGCCGGACATCGACGAATCGCTCGACGAGGCGCCGGCGAAGACGGCGTTCTGGAACGCGTTCAAGACGCTCGGCACGTGGTGGGCCGAGCTGCCGCCGTACTAGCGTCGCGGCGCGTCGCGGCGTTCGTGCTCGCCGGCGCCGCCGTCGTGACGTGGTTCGTCGTCGCGCCGCACCTCGGCCACCTGAGGCTGTGGCCGGCGGTGCTGCTCGTCTCGCTCGCGATCATTCCGGGGACGCTCGCGCCCGCGCTGATCGCGCTGCCGCTCTGGGACAAACGGTGGCTCTTCGTCGCGGCGATCGTGCTCGCGCTCGTCGCGCTCGGCTGCTCGGAGGCGGGCTGGGGTCTGCCTGCGAACTTCGCGAAGCTCTGGGCCGCGATCTTCGCCGGCTGGTCGTTCCTACGGCTCTTCGAGGAGCTCTCGTGGGTCGTGCTCGTCGCGCTCGTCATCCCGCTGGTCGACACGCTCTCGGTGTGGCGCGGGCCGACGCACTCGATCACGCAGCATCACTTCGGCGCGTACAAGGCGGTCGCGATCGCGTTCCTCGTTCCCGGCGGCGGCGCGGCGTACCTCGGACCGCCGGACATCCTCTTCTACGCGTTGTTCCTCGGCGCAGCGCAACGCTGGCACCTGCGTGTCGGCTGGACGTGGGCCGCGACCACGGGCATGTACGCGCTCACTGTGATCGTCGCGACGGCAGCCGGGATCAGCGGCCTGCCCGCGCTGCCGTTTCTCTCCTTCGGGTTCCTCGCCGCGAACGGCGACTTGCTGTGGCGCAGGCTCAGGCCTAGCCGGTAGGCGGCGTCACCTTCTTCGGGCGTGGCTTCCTGCTCGGCGCGGTGCTGACCGCCGACTCGCCGATCGCGAACGGCGAGCGGTACGAGCCGATCACCGAGAGCAGGATCGCCGTCGAGACCGCGAACCACCCGGCCGCCGAGTCGTAGCCGCGCAGCACCATGATGAAGCCCAGGCCGAGGGCCGCGAAGCCGAGCAGCCACGCGGGCACCTGCTGCCAGAGGTGGAACCGTTTCGTCGCCGGACCGACCTGCACGTGCAGGTTCGCATCCGTTTGGAGCTCAGCCGCATCGATCCGGGCCGCATCCGGAGTGCCGTCGTTCTGCATCGTGCCCTCCGAGTCCCTGATTGACCGGAGGAGCCTAACTCGCCGCGGCGCTCTTCTCCAGTAGCGCGACCGTCTCGACGTGCGGCGTGTGCGGGAACATGTCGACCGGCGTCGCCTTCAGCAGCTCGTAGCCGTACTGCTCGCGCAGGATCTTGAGATCGCCGGCGAGCGTCGTCGGATTGCACGAGACGTAGACGACCCGCGGCGCGCCGATCGCGCCGAGGCGCTTGAGCGCCTTGCCCGCGAGTCCGGCGCGCGGCGGGTCCACGACGACGACGTCGGGCGCGCCGGAGCGTTCGAGCAGCTCGTCGACGACCTCGCCGACGTTGCCGGCGAAGAACGCGGCGTTCGTGATCCCGTTCAGCTCGGCGTTCTCGAGCGCGCAGGCCACGGATTCCTCGGAGACCTCGATCCCCCACACCGTCAGCGCGTCGGCCGCGAGCGTGAGCCCGATCGTGCCGATGCCGCAGTAGAGATCCCAGACGGTCTCCTTGCCCGTGAGCCCTGCAGCGTCGCGCGCGAGCGCGTACAGCTTCTCCGCCATCGCGGTGTTCGTCTGCAGGAATGCGTTGGGCCGGATGCGGAAGCGCAATCCGGAGAGCTCCTCCTCGATCGCGGGCTCGCCCCACAGCAGCTCCGCAGGCAGGTTCGTGACCTCGGCGGGCCGGTCGTTGACGGCCCAGTGCACGGAGCGCACTTCGGGGAACTTGCGCAGGACGTCGACGAAGTAGCCCTGCTCGAACTTCTCGCCCGGTGCGGTCACGAGCTGCACGAGCACCTGGCCCGTGTTCCGCCCTTCGCGCACGATCAGGTGGCGGAGGTAGCCCGTGTTGTCGGCCTGCGAGTACGCGGGCAGTCCTTCCTCCCGCGCCCAGTCGCGCACCGCGTTGCGGATGCCGTTGCCGAGGTCGGTCGTGAGCCAGCAGCGCTCGATGTCGATCACCTCGTCCCAGCGTCCGGACTTGTGCAGGCCGAGCACCGGCCCGTCGTCGGACGGTGCGAACGAATACTCCATCTTGTTGCGGTAGAAGAAGACCTCGGGCGCGCACGGCACGATCGGCTCGAGCGGCGGCTCTGCGAGGCCGGCGATCCGCTTGAGCGCATCGAACACCTGGGCGTGCTTCTGCGCGACCTGCGCGTCGTAGGCGAGATCCTGGAAGCGGCAGCCGCCGCACGTCGGGAAGTGCGCGCACGGTGCGTCGACCCGCTGTGGCCCCGGGGTGAGCACGTCGGTCGCGATCGCCTCCGCGAAGCCGCGCTTCACCTTGGTCACGCGCGCGCGGACGCGGTCGCCCGGCAGCCCGCGCCGCACGAACACGACGAAGCCGTCCTTGCGGGCGACACCGTTGCCTCCGAACGCGAGCGACTCGACGTCGAGCTCGAGCTCCTCGTGCATCTTCACCGGCGCGGCCATCGCGCCAGCGTAGCCCTAGCTCAAGGGAGTGACGTAGACCTTGCGCTCGCGCGGCCCGTCGAACTCGCAGAAGAAAATCCCCTGCCAGCGGCCGAGGGCGAGCTTGCCGCCGTCGAGCGGAATGAGGATCTGCGTGTTCATGAGCGAGGCGCGCACGTGCGAGGGCGCGTTCGGCCCGTCGGGATCCTCGGTGTGCTTCCAGTCCCAACCGTCGTCGACGACCTTCTGCAGCGCGTTCTCGAGGTCCTCCGCGACGAGCGGATCGGCGTGCTCGTTGATCGTGACGCCCGCGGTCGTGTGCGGCACGTAGACGAGGGCCGCGGCGGCTCCGTTTGCGCCCGCGAGCGCGGCCTGGACCTGCTCCGTGATGTTGACGAGCTGGGTCTTCCGGTCGGTCGTAAGAGCGATTTCCCGCACCTGGGTATCCTACGGCCGCCGTGCCTGAACCGCTGAGCCAACGACAGCTGGGCGCGCTGAGCGCGGACGCCGACCGCTTCATCGCGGAGCTCGACGAGGAGGCCTATCTCCACTTCGCCGGGCTCAAGGACACCTACGACCTCGTCCCGATCTACGAGCGGCACGCGGAGCTGACGAAGCTCGACACGGCGCTGTCGATCGGCGCGTCCGTGAACGGCGGCCGCAACACGCGCGAGCTCTGGAAGTTCGCGTGCGAGGGCTACCTCGGCAACTTCGTGCGTGAGGAGTCGGAGCGGATCGCCGAGCTGGAGGCGAAGCTGTCGGCCACGGTCGACGGCGAGGAGATTCCCTACCGGAACCTCCGGCCGGCGATCATGAACGCCGACGACCGCGCGCAGCGCGAGCGGCTCGAGCTCGCGCGCAACGAGCTGACCGAAGAGCACATGAACCCGCTCTATCTGCGCTCGTCGCAGGTCGTGCATCGCGAGACGGAACGGCTCGGCGCGCAGAGCTACACCGAGCTGTACCGCGGCTTCGACTATCCGCTCGACGATCTGGCGGAGCAGTGCAGGCGCTTCCTCGACTCGACCGAGCGCCTGTGGGAGGACGCCGGCGACCGCTTCTTCCGCAGCCGCATCGGGCTCGGCTTCGGCGAGCTCGAACGCTGGGACGTCGCACGTGTCTGGCGCGGCATGACCTGGGACAAGGCGTTCCCCGGCGAGAGGATGGTGCCGGCGCTCGAGGCAACGCTCGGCGACCTGGGAGTCGACCTGCGCTCGCAGCGCAACGTCGAGCTCGACCTCGAAGACCGCCCGAACAAGACGCCGCGCGCGTTCTGCGTCGCGATCGAGATCCCCGAACGCGTGATCCTCGTGATCAAGCCGCAGGGCGGCCCCGACGACTGGCGGGCGCTCTTCCACGAGGCAGGACACACGGAGCACTTCGCGCACACGTCCGCGTCGCTGACGATGGAGGAGAAGCGCCTCGGCGACAACGCCGTCACCGAAGGCTGGGCGATGCTGCTCGAGCACCTCACGATCGATCCGGTGTGGCTCGAGCGGCGCCTCGACTTCCCGCGCCCGCACGAGTTCGCGGCCGAGGGCGCGACACAGCTGCTCTGGCTCGTCCGCCGCTACTGCGGGAAGCTCATCTATGAGATCGAGTACCACGCGACGCCGGACGTCACCGCGATGCGTCCGCGCTACGTGGAGCTCTTGACCGATGCGGTGAAGGTCGCGCCGAGCGACACCGACTATCTCGCCGACATCGACGACGGCTTCTACGCGTCGCAGTACCTGCGCGCGTGGGCGTTCGAGGCGCAGCTCCGCGCGTACCTGCGCGAGAAGTTCGGCAACGCGTGGTTCTCGCGGAAGGACGCCGGCTCGCTCGTCCG
>WNFR01006629.1_pt1 | contig 11834 bp, 10 predicted proteins | sample 5400221 | NCBI WGS metagenome assembly WNFR01 (sample SAMN13153357, study PRJNA577476) | soil metagenome | isolation source: 40 cm soil under Madrone tree | place: USA:California | collected 2016-06-14 | reverse complement strand
AAACGTCCGCGCTCGGCGATGGCCCGCTCCATCACCACATGGCCGTCCAGAATGCCCCGGACCGCGTCCGCGATCGGCTCGTTGTGGTCGTCGCCGTCCACCAGCACCGTGAAAATGCCGGTGATGGTGCCGATGCCGACGCCCGGACCCGCGCGCTCAAGCAGTTTCGGCAATTCGGTGAACACGGTCGGCGTATAGCCCTTGGCGGTCGGCGGCTCGCCCGCCGACAGTCCGATCTCACGCTGCGCCATCGCGAAACGAGTGACCGAATCCATCAGGCACAGCACATCCTTGTCTTCATCGCGGAAGTATTCGGCGATCGCCAAAGTCAAGTAAGCCGCCTGCCGCCGCATCAATGCGGGCTCGTCGGAGGTCGCCACCACCACCACCGACCGCGCCAGCCCCTCTTCTCCGAGGTCGTCTTGCAGAAATTCCTGCACCTCGCGTCCGCGTTCGCCAACGAGGCCGATCACCGTGATATCCGCGTCGACATTTCGCGCCAGCATCGACAACAATACCGACTTGCCGACGCCGGAGCCGGCGAAGATGCCGAGCCGCTGGCCACGGCAACAGGTCAGAAAGGTATTGAGCGCTCGCACGCCGAGATCGAGCGGCGCGCCGACACGTTTGCGCGAATGCGCCGGCGGCGGTGAGTTGCGATAGGGCATCGGCGATGGCCCCTGCGGCAAAGGCCCCTTGCCGTCGATCGGCTCGCCCATGGCGTTGAGGACGCGGCCGAGCCACAACGGCGATGGCCGCACCTGGCTTGCGGCATTGGCGATAACAGCGCGACAGCCGCGCCTGACACCTTCGAGGCCGGCGAATGGCATCACCACGGCGTTGTTGCCGGTGAAGCCGATGACCTCGGACGGGATGAAGCGATTGCCGCCGGTCTCGATCACGATACGGGCGCCCACCGACATCGCGTGAATCGGACCTGCGATCTCGACCATCAGGCCGCGCACGCCGACCACGCGGCCATAAATATTGACGCCGTCGATATCGGTGATCTGCTCGGCGAGCGCTTTCATTGCGAAAACCTTAAGTTTCCACGCTTTGTAGCCCCGCCCTTAACTTCGTGTTTACCCGCATCGTTAATCATTACGTCACTGTCTTTGGTGACTGAGAGCGCTTGACCGTCAGAAAGGTCGAGTCGCGAGAGTCGGTTAGGCCCGTCTCTTAATGTGGAACTGAAACGAGAACGGGTACGAAAAGCTGGTTCAACGCAATACCTTAGCGCGATTCGATAAAAATTGCACGGATAGAGCTTGCGGATACGAATCAGATTTTGTTAACCATATGTCGTCAGGATCCGAATCAGTTGTTCAAAGGCGTTTTGTGCCGCAAGTGCGGCCGACCTGACGCCCGGAGCGGCGACTATAGGGGACTGGCATGCGCGTTCTGCTGATAGAAGATGACAGCGCCGTCGCGCAGTCGATTGAGTTGATGCTGAAGTCCGAGAGTTTCAACGTCTATACGACGGATCTCGGAGAAGAAGGCGTCGATCTCGGAAAACTTTACGACTACGACATTATCCTGCTCGACCTCAATCTGCCTGATATGTCCGGTTACGACGTACTCAAGCAGCTTCGGGTGTCGAAGATCAAAACACCCATTCTGATCCTCTCCGGCCTGGCCGGCATCGAGGACAAGGTCAAGGGTCTGGGCGTCGGCGCCGACGACTACATGACCAAACCCTTCCACAAGGACGAACTGGTTGCGCGCATCCATGCGATCGTGCGCCGTTCCAAGGGCCACGCCCAGTCTGTGATCCAGACCGGCGATCTCGTGGTCAATCTCGACACCAAGACGGTCGAGGTCGGCGGCCAGCGTGTGCATCTGACGGGCAAGGAATACCAGATGCTGGAGCTGCTCTCGCTCCGCAAGGGTACTACCCTCACCAAGGAAATGTTCCTCAACCATCTCTATGGTGGCATGGACGAGCCGGAATTGAAGATCATCGACGTCTTCATCTGCAAGTTGCGCAAGAAGCTCGCCAACGCCTCCGAGGGGCGCAACTTCATCGAGACCGTGTGGGGCCGCGGCTATGTGCTGCGCGAGCCGCACGAGGTCGAAGAGCGCATTCCCGCCTGATCGAAGTTTACGGAGAGCCGGTCAGGCTCTCGCCTCCCGACTGGACCCCGCCGCAAATGGCGGGGTTTTTGTTTGGGGGGTGCCGCGCCTACTCATGAATTGAGGTTGACCGTGGCGCAGACAAATCGATGTCCGGCCTGGAGCGCATGACAGACGTAAGTCGGAGATCGCGCAGCCTACTCCAGCGCCGGGCTGGGGCCGTGGAGCAAGGTGGACGCTGTGCCGCCTGGCAATTAAAGGCCCAATATGTCCAAAACTTCAGTTTCTGGGATGGCACGGCCCCGAGACACGCGATCAAGACCGTCAAGCGACCTTTGCGGTAGAAAGCTCACATCTGGCGGGCCGCCGAGGCAACCGCCTTCAACGCGGGCGGCATGACAGCCGTGACACCGGCGCGCGCGGTTCGCGCGGCGTTCGGGCGGTAGAGCCCGCGCCGATCCGGATAGGGCTTGAAGGCGTCGGATATCCCGACCACGGATTCGGCTGCTCCCAGCGCCAGAACGCCGTCGGGTTCGAGCATCTTTGCAAGGCGATCGAATATCCCGACCTTGGTGTCGTGGTCGAAATAGATCAGGATGTTGCGGCAGAAAACCACGTCAAACGTTCCAAGATGAGAAAAGTCCTGCAGCAGGTTCAATTGACGGTGCTGCACCATGGCGCGGATATCGGCATTGAGCTGCCACAGCTCTCCGACTTGCGTGAAATACTTGACCAGCATCTGAATCGGCAAGCCGCGCTGGACCTCGAACTGGCTGAAGATGCCGGTTCTGGCTTTTTCGAGCACCGCTTGCGACAGATCCGTCGCAACAATTTCAACTCGCCACCCCGCCAGCGCCGGGCCGAATTCCTTCAGGCACATCGCGATCGAATACGGTTCCTGCCCGGTTGAGGAAGCTGCACACCAGATGCGTAGGGAACGGCGGTTCGCGCGCGCCTGCAGAAGCGCCGGAAGTATCGCCTCGCGCAGATGATCAAATGGAATCTTGTCGCGAAAAAAGAACGTCTCGTTGGTGGTCATCGCCTCGACCACCTCCGTAGTCAGCGCGTCGGATCCGCTCCTTATTGTCGCAACCAGTTCGGCGATTCCGGCGAGACCGCCCCTTCGCGCCAGCGGGATCAACCGGCTTTCAACCAGATATTGCTTGTCGGAGGACAGGTCTAGACCGGATCGCTCCTTCAGAAGCTTACGCAAAAACTCATAATCCAACGGCGTCACGAGCGATCTCCCGAAAACAATCGAACCAGTTTCGGCGCGATCTGACTAAGCGGCAGAACAGCCGCGCAAATGCCCGCATTCGCGGCTGCGCCCGGCATTCCCCACACCACACTTGAAGCTTCGTCTTGCGCGATCACGCTGCCGCCGGCCGCGACGATCTCCTTGCCGCCGCGCATCCCGTCCGAGCCCATGCCCGTCAGGACGACAGCCAGCACGCCGCCCTGCCAAACATCGATCGCGGAGGTGAATAGTGGATCTACGGCGGGCTTGCAGAAATTGATCGGCGGTCCATCGTCGAGAGCGATCACGACATCAGCGCCGTGGCGCGCGACGCGCATATGGCGACCGCCCTGCGCGAGATAGATCTGGCCGGCCTTGACGATCTCGCCATCGACGGCTTCGTGCGCCGGCCGGCGGCTTGAGCGCGCCAGATGCTCGGCAAGGATCGTCGTGAAAGTTGGCGGCATGTGCTGCGTGATCAGCACGGGAAAGCGATCGATCACAGGGCCGAGTTCGGTGACCACCGCCATCAATGCCTGCGGACCGCCCGTCGATGACCCGATCAGAAGCGCGCGCGGAGCTTGCATGCTGAACGCCCGGAGCAACAATGGCGGCTGCGCAACCGGAGCCAGCGGCGACCGGGGCAATGGCTCACGCGGCCGGTCCAGCGCCGGCGCCAAAGGCGGACTTGCCGAAGCCGGGGCTGCCCGGCGGACCTTGGCGCCGAGATGGCGAATTTTCTGAATGAGATCGTGGCGAAAGGTCTCGGCCGCGGCCGGTTCGCGGGTGCTTTCCGGCTTCGGGATGTAATCCGATGCACCAAGCGAGAGCGCCTTGAAGCTGATCTCCGCGTTGCGGCGGGTCAGGGTCGACGCCATGATGATGATGAGGTTGCGTTTCTTCGCCAGCAACAGGGGCAGCGCGGAAATGCCGTCGAGCTCCGGCATTTCGATATCGAGCACGGCGACATCGGGATTGACGCGCTCAATCTGGTTGACGGCGTCGAGGCCTGTGCGCAGCGATGCCGCGACAACCATATCCGCTTCGGTTTCGATCCAGCGCGCGATCAACCCTCTGATAACGACGGAATCATCAACCACCATCACCCGCAACGGCTCTTGCGGCGCCGGATGCGGGGTCGAGGAACTTGCCAACGCAACACTCATTATTCACCAGATACGGCTCAAGCGGCCCCAGAACGATAACGCCGAGGGCCGTTCAGCCGCCGGATGACGCAGATCAGATCAGGCCAACTTCCTGGAATTTCGCCGTGACGATGTCCTTGTCGAACGGCTTCATGATGTACTCGTTGGCCCCGGCGTGAAGCGCACGCGCGATGTGCGCGACATCGTTTTCGGTGGTGCAGAACACCACCTTGGGTTGGTCGCCGCCGGGCATGCGACGCAGATTGCCAAGGAATTCATAGCCGTCCATGACCGGCATATTCCAGTCGAGCAGGATCGCATCGGGCAATCCGCGCTTGCAGACCTCCAGCGCCTTCTCGCCGTCCTCGGCTTCGACGATCTGGAAATCCAGACCTTCCAGGATGCGCCTCGCGACCTTTCGGATGACGCTTGAGTCATCAACCACCAGACATGTTCTCATTTTAGCCTCCGCTTCTTCCAGATCTTGAAAAAGACGTTTCCATTGCAATTCGCCAGCGCCGTCCCCGCCGCCGATCTTATGCTGCCATCAAGTCAGGCACGATTTCGAGAACGCGATCGACATCGAGAACGACCATCAGCTGACCGTCGAGGCGATGCACGCCGCCGGCCAGTTTCGCCATGCGGGGATCGAGGTTGACGGGGTTTTCCTCGCGGCCATCGTCGGGGAGCTTGAGAACTTCGCCGATCTGGTCGATCAACAGGCCGTAGGATTCGCCGCGCAGGTCAACCCCCACGGCCATCGGCGTCTTGCCGTCGTCGTTCTTGGGCAGACCGAGGCGGGCGCGCATGTCGACCACGGTGACGATGCGGCCGCGCAGATTGAGGACGCCGGCGATCTCGCCGGACGACAGCGGCACCCGGGTCAACCGCTGCGGCATGAACACGTCCTGTACCCGCGAGATCGGTAAGCCAAACAGCTGGCCGCCGATTACGGCGGTGACATATTCGGACACGGTGCCTTCGGCGTTTTCGGTCTTGCTGGTCATGCTTGTTTCCTTCATGCCGTCGGGCTGAACTTGTTTCATGCCGCCCGGTTGAGTTCGGCGGTCTGTTCCTTCAGCGCCGCTATCAGGCCGGGGCGATCGAACTTGGCGACGTAATCGTGGAAGCCGGCCAGCCGGCCGCGCTCGATCGCCGCCGGCGACACCATCGAGGACAGCGCGATGATCGGCATCGAGCTTAGGTGCTGATCGGCCCGGATCGTCTCGGCGAACTCGAACCCGTTCATGTCGGGCATTTCGATGTCGGTCAGCACCACGTCGAACGGCTGGCCCGAGCGGAGCGCCACCAGGCCCTCCTGGGCGTTGGGGGCGACCCGCACCCGGTAGCCCGCCGCCTTCAATACCGGCGCCAGCATGTTGCGGAAGAACGCGCTGTCGTCGACCAGGAGCACCGATTGCGCTGATGCCGCCGGGCGCATCTCCTTGCGGCTGAACCAGTCGGCGAACGCCATGGGTAAGAAGTGGCCGACGTCGATCACTTCGGTGGCATGTCCCTTGATCACCGCTGAGCCGAGAATACCCTGCTGGCCGCCGCCGACCTCGATGTCGAGCCGTTCCTCGACGATGTCGACGATCTCGTCGACCACCAGCCCCATCGAGCGGCCGTCGTCGGCGAAAACCAGGATCGGCTGGGTGCCCGAGGTGGCGATGTTGACGCCGGTCATCTGTACCAGCGGCATCAGCTGATCGCGGTATTGCACCATATGGCGGCCGTTGGAGAGTTCGATCTTCTCGGCGGCGATTTCTTCCAGCCGGGTCACGAGCTCGAGCGGCACTGCCTTTGGCTCCGCGGAGCCCGCGCGGAACACCAGAAGCGAGGTCAATTGTTCGGCGGCGCTGGCGCGCATCGCGGCGTTCTCGTCGGCGATTTCGTGAGAGGCTGCGACCGCAGTGCCGAGCGCTTTGGCGATGCCGTTGGGATCGATGATCATGATGACAGCGCCATCGCCCAGGATGGTGTTGCCGGAGAACATGTCGATGTGGCGCAGCTTGGTCGACATCGGCTTGACCACGATTTCTTCGGTGTGGAACACACCGTCGACCACGATGCCGAAGGTCTGGCTGCCGACTTGCGTGACGACGATGAAGCCGTTTTCCGGATCGCTGGAGGAGCCGTCGTCGATCTTGAGCAGTTTCTTAAGGTGCATCAGCGGCAACAGCTTGTTGCGCAGCCGTAATACCGCGGTGTCCTTGATCCGCTCGATCCGGTGCTCGGAATTGGCGCGCGCCCGCACCAGTTCGACCACCGATAGCTGCGGGATCGCAAAGCGGTCGCCGGCGGCTTCCACGATCAGCGCCGAAACGATGGCTAGCGTCAGCGGGATCTTGACGGTGACGCTGGAGCCCTCGCCGGCCACCGACTTGATCTCGATGGTGCCGCCGATCTGATCGATATTGGTGCGCACCACGTCCATGCCGACGCCGCGGCCGGACACCGAGGTGACGGCGGCGGCGGTGGAGAAGCCGGGCGCGAAGATGAACTTGTGGATCTGCGCTTCCGTCATCTTCTCCAGCTCGGCCTCGGTGACGAGACCGTTGGAGATCGCCTTGGCCTTGATCCGATCGGTGTTGAGGCCTCGGCCGTTGTCGGCGATGCAGATGATGATGTGGCCGCCTTCGTGATAGGCGGACAGCCGGATCGTGCCCTGCTCCGGCTTGCCGGCGGCAGCCCGCTCGGAAGGCGTCTCCAGCCCGTGATCAGCCGAGTTGCGCACCATATGGGTCAAGGGATCCTTGATCAGGTCGAGCACCTGGCGATCGAGCTCGGTATCGGCGCCGTGCATCTCCAGTTCAATCTGCTTGCTAAGTTCGCCGGAGAGATCGCGCACGATCCGCGGCAGCTTCTGCCAGGCGTTGCCGATCGGCTGCATCCGCGTCTTCATGACGCCTTCCTGCAGTTCCGCCGTGACGTTCGACAGCCGCTGCAGCGGCACCTTGAACTCGGTATCCTCGTTGCGCCGGCTGATCTCCAGAAGCTGATTGCGGGTCAGAACCAGTTCCGACACCATCGTCATCAGATGTTCCAGCGTGTCCACATTCACGCGGATCGACTGGTTGGCGACGCGATCGCCATCGGCGGGTTCCAGTTCGGCAATTTTCCTTTTCGCGACCGGCTTTGTCTGTTTCGCTGACGCGGTACGCTGCGGAGGTGCTGCCACGGGCGCGGGCGGTGGCGCGACCTCAGTCGCGGTCTCGCGGAACGCGCGCTCCAGCTCATCCAGCGACACTTCGCCGGGCCGCAATTGCCGTTCCGGTACCGGCGCGGGCTCGACGGGAGCCGCTGACGCGACCGGCGCAGCCGTTGACATTGCCTGCATCCCGCGCTCCACCATCTCTTGAAGCTTGACGATCAGATCCTGATCGGTGCCTTCCGGCTCAGCCTCGGTTGCTTCAAGCCCTGCAAGAATTTCCTTGATGCGGTCGATGCTGCTCAGGATCAGGGTGACCGCTTCAGCCGTGACCGGCATTCCGTCGCGGAATTTGCCCATCAGGGTTTCGCCGGCATGCGCCAGTGCTTCCAGCCGCGGCAGGCCCAGAAAGCCGCAGGTGCCCTTGATGGTGTGAACCAGGCGAAAGATGTTATCGAGAATCTTGGCGTTGTTCGGGTCCTGCTCGAACCGCACCAGCTGATTATCGACGGTATCCAGGCTCTCGCTGGTTTCCGTCAGAAACTCCCGCAACAGATCATCCATGAAATAGGCCTTCGAATACAGAGGCGCCCGATTTCGACGCGCCTTTCTGAGTTCGGCCAGCTTCTATGCAAAGCGTTTAATATTGGTTGAGTAATTGGAAAAGAACGGGCTCAACAAAGAGATAAGACAGCTTCATTGAATCCGGCGGCCGGCGGTAAACCCTTGGTTAACCATATTCTCGCCGCTCCAAGCTCAGGAAGCGGTCACCACCACCGCATCGCCCTCGGGCGCAAGCACCACTTTCAGTCCGCAGGCCTGCGCCAAAAGCCGCGTGTAATAGGGCTGCACCGCATGGGCATCGACGGCCTGGGTCGAGCCCGAACTCAAGAGATCGGCGATATTTTGCGGCATGCGGGCGTTCAGCCCGGCCGCAGCGACGCGAAAGCCTATTCCATCGCCTTCGCCGACCGGATCGACCGTGAGCACGCCGCCGCGCGGGATTGTCTGCTGCGCGATCACCATCATGTTCAACAGCAGCTTGACCCTGTTTTTCGGCAGCAATATCCGCGGCAGATTCCACGCGATCGTGGTCTTGCCGTCCTCGAGATGACCCCGCGCCATGGTCTGCGCGTCGCCCAGGTCGATCTGCGCGCCCGCCGATCCCGCAGCCCCGAACGCCAGACGGCAGAACTGCAATCGCGCCGACGCGGTCTTGGCGCTCTTGCGGATCAAATCGAGGGCAAATTCACGATCTTCCGGTTTGGGATTGTCGTCGAGGACCTCAAGCCCATTGACGATCGCGCCCACCGGACTGATGAGATCGTGGCAAACCCGCGAACACAACAGCGCCGCGAGTTCGAGGTTGTCGGGGGCGGAACCGGGGGACGAGGTGCCAGACATAAGATCTTCCTGGAAATCCGCGACAGGCGCGGAGACGGCGAATCACGCATGCTCGCCGGCTTGATACACTGCGGACGCGCGGGCTGCCAACACAAGCCAGCCCAAGTGGAAAGACGAACAACATATGAGACCCGCCAATGAATGAGGCAGGTTCGTCAGGACCCGTGATCGATCGCGATAGCGCGGCCGCGCTGATGGAGCCCTTGACTGATCTGGTGGTCCGGGCCGGCGTCGCCATTCTTGCGGTCAACCGTCTTGCCATGAAGATCGACGGCAAGGTCGACGGATCGCCGGTGACGGAAGCGGATCTCGCCTCCGACCGGATCATAGGCGAAGGTCTGGCGCGGCTGATCCCGGATGTTCCGGCGTTATCCGAGGAGCGCGCCCATCAGGCGAAGCCGCCCTACCACGGCAGCTTCTTTCTGATCGATCCACTCGATGGCACCAAGGAATTTGTCGCCGGCCGCAGCGAGTTTACGGTCAATCTCGCGCTGGTGACGAACGGGACCCCAATTTTGGGCATCATCGGCGCACCGGCGCTCGGATTGATATGGCGCGGGCTGGTGGGCCGGGGCGCCGAGCGGCTGACGACGACGGATGCTTCCGCCCGGATGGCCGAGCCGATCCATACTCGCGCCCTCCCTAAGCGAGGCGAGCCCCAGATCGTGGCCGTCAGCCGTTCGCACGGGGACAGCCGGACCGAAGCCTTCATCGAGGCCAGACCCGGCGCAATCCGGCAGATGCTCGGATCGGCGGTCAAATTCGGCCGGGTGGCGGAGGGCGGAGCCGATATCTATCCTCGCCTCGCCCCAACTAGCGAATGGGATGTCGCAGCCGGCCACGCCGTCGTCACCGCGGCCGGCGGCAAGATCACGGATGCGCAAGGCGCTGACTTGCACTTCGGCAAAGGGCGCGACGGCTTTATCGTGGCGGAATTCATCGCCTGGGGCGATCCCGCGGCGGCGCTCCGGAGGTGAAACCGTCATTGAGAGCCAACGGGTCGCGCGAACGCGCGCCCGATGACAGGCTCCGCGAAGCAATCCGCAGGCTTCCAGCGCAAAAGAATGGATTGCCGCAATGACGAGAAGCGGGCGGACCCCGCCTCCCTACTGCGCTAGACCCTGCTCCAGCTGCGGCCAGCGCAGTTTCGCATCCCGCAGGAATCGCTCGGGATCGGCGGCAAAGGCATCCCGACTTTCCTCGCGGCCGAACAGATAAAGCCGTTGTCCCGAGATCAGCCAGAACCGAGGGTTACCGGCAAAGGTGACGCCGCGCGCCAGGTCGGTCGCGTCGTAACCGCCGAACTGGGGGGCGTAAATATCGGGATGGGCGACAAAAGAGGCGCGATTGCCCTCGTTGTGGAAACGCCAGACCGCCCCCGCTTCGGAGGCCTCGAAGTCCGGCAGGCCGATCACCGGGTGGGCGTCGACGAAATAGGCGACGGGGTCGAAACCCTCGATGGCGAGACCCGTGTAGTGGTTCACGATCACCCGCTCGGTGGTCGCGGCCCGGGCCGGGTGCGGAACCAATACAACACTTGCCCATACAAGAGCTGTCCATAACAGGCTTGCCGGCAAATCGATAAAGGCTATTCCGGGGCGAAAATCTATTCCGGAACGACTGCCGTTTCTTTCCTGCCGTTGTGCCGTCATAGTTGATGCCGATAACATCCGAGTCGGGGGACACTGGGCGCAACCTACAACCGTGCTTGTTGGCATCAGGTTAAGGTTGCGGCCAGGATTTCGATACCAGGGGTTCCTATATGATTTTCGCATCACGCTTTGCCGCGGTAACGCTCGCCGCGCTGATGTGCTGGACCGTGCCCGCTTTCTCGCAGCAAGGCCCGCCACCGCAACCCACACCTTATACCTACGGGCCGGACGAACTCGTCTCCGCCGGGCACAGGTTCTTCGGCAACGTGTCTCGCGGCCTCGCCTCCGTGATCGAGCGCGCGGTCAGCCAATGGGGCCTGCCGAACGGCTATATTCTGGGCGAGGAAGGCAGCGGCGCCTTCGTCGCCGGATTGAGATACGGCGAGGGCACGCTCTACACCAAAAATGCCGGCGATTTGCACGTCTACTGGCAGGGACCGTCGGTCGGCTTCGACTGGGGCGGCGACGGCGCCCGCACCATGACGCTGGTCTACAATCTTCCCGCGACCAACGCGATCTACCAGCGCTTTGCCGGCATCAATGGCTCCGCCTATATCATCGGCGGCTTCGGGATGACCGCTTTGACCGCCAACAACGTTGTGCTGGTGCCGATCCGGTCCGGTATCGGGCTGCGCCTCGGCGCCAATATCGGCTATCTCAAATATACCCCGCACGCGACCTGGAACCCGTTCTAATCTCATCCAGCGGGGTTTTTCCGAGGCTGGAGCGCGTCTGGTTGCGGATTCACATTAACGCGGCATTAAGCTGGCGTTTACCCTGCCCCCCATGGCATTGTGATTAACAATTTTCTCGTGGAGAGTGACCGATCATGATCGAACCGATCATGTATCTGGCGATCGGTTTTCTGGTCTCGATGCTGTTCGGGCTGATGATCGTGCCGCTGGTGCATAACCGCGCGGTGCGGCTGACGACCCGGCGCCTCGAGGCGGCGACGCCGTTGTCGATGGCCGAAATCCAGGCCGACAAGGACCAGCTGCGCGCGGAATTCGCGATGTCGGCGCGGCGGCTCGAGATCAGCGTCGATCAGCTCAAGAACAAGACCACCAGTCAGCTCGCCGAACTCGGCAAGAAATCCGATGCGATCAATCGCATGAAGCTCGAGCTTGGCGAAAAGAACGCGACGATCTTTGCGCTCGAAGCGCGCGAGAAGG
>WNFR01028596.1_pt1 | contig 11835 bp, 11 predicted proteins | sample 5400221 | NCBI WGS metagenome assembly WNFR01 (sample SAMN13153357, study PRJNA577476) | soil metagenome | isolation source: 40 cm soil under Madrone tree | place: USA:California | collected 2016-06-14 | reverse complement strand
TCGCCGGCGTGCGCTTTCTTATAAGCCTCTAGCAGTGTATCGTCGCAGGCCAGGCCGCATGGATTCGTATGTTTGATAATCACTACCGCGGGAGCACTGAAACTGCTAACCGCGGCGAGCGCGGTATCCAGGTCGAGCAAATTATTATACGAGAGTTCTTTACCGTGTAGCACCCCTGCATCGGCCACTGAGGGGTACGGAGATGTCCCGGAGATCCCACACCAGCGGTAAAAAGCCGCTTGCTGGTGTGGATTTTCACCATAGCGCAAGGTCTGAATGCGTTGTAAAGAGAGGGTAAGGGTTTCAGGGAAGTATTCCGGCTCGGCGGTCTGGGCACGCAAATACTCCGCAATCAGGCTGTCGTAGCTGGCAGTATGCTGGAAGGCAATGGCTGCGAGGCGGCGGCGCGTGTCAAAACTTACTCTTCCTTTTTCTTGCAACTCCTGCATCACAGGCGCGTAATCTTGAGGTCTCACCAGTACAATCACATCCTGGAAATTCTTGGCGGCAGCGCGGATTAAAGAAACTCCACCAATATCAATCTGTTCCAGGGCTTCGCTAAAAGTCGCGTCCGGGCGAGCAATAGTATCAGCGAAAGGGTAGAGATTCACGGCCACCATATCGATAGGCGCGATATCGTGTTCTTGTAGATCATGTAAATGGGCCTCAATCTCACGGCGTGCAAGAATACCGGCGAAAATGGCAGGATGTAGGGTCTTGACACGGCCATTGAGTATCTCAGGAAATCCAGTCAATGCACTGACCGGCTCTACTTCGATACCCTCTGTTTTCAAGGCGCCGGCAGTGCCGGTGGTTGAGAAAATAGTCGCGTTCTGGGATTGTAGTGCACGTGCTAACTCCTTAAGGCCCTCACGATTAGCAACGCTAATGATCGCTCGCATGGAATTGTCCTTTCGGTATATATCAAAGGTATAACCCTGTTTCTTTCATACTAGTATATTCTACAACCCTTTCCATTGGTTGGAAAGCCCAAAGCAGCCAAATAGCCGCATGGAGAAAGTGGCTTTGGTTGAGAAATCTTAACCAAAACTTGGTACTTTACTGCTACAATCAAGCAAGGCATGTAAAAAGCTTGTAAAGGCTATGGTAATATCTCAACCGTAATAACTATTCAAAAAATATCAATAGATATCATTTCAGTCTGCGGTGTTCCATCCGTAACTGCCTCTATATCGCGTACAACGAGCGCGTTGTCAGGTAACTGCAGTGGAGATTCTCGCGCTCGCACATCTACAGATTTGCAGGAAAAGGTAGGTATATATGCCAAAGCTACAACGTAGTTCTTTCGGCTCTCGACCAGCGCATCGCAGGCGATTCTCGCCATTCGTACTCGTTGGAGTACTTGTGACACTCGTGATAGCGCTTGTAGGAGGGGTAATCTTCCTGTTGCCACGTGCAGCAGGATCGCACGCGGCTGCGGCTGTAAATGGGGATTGTACGATAAAAGTGCCCGCGCAACCGCTTACGGCGCAAGGACTGGCAACACCATATCAATTTATGGCCACGAATCCGGCTAACGGGCCATGTAATGAATCAAATCCTAACCAGGCAGCTTTCGTACAGGCAGCAATCATAGATCCAGCAACCGGGCAAATCAGCGTCTATGACCCACTGGTGATTGACCACGATACACAGCCGGCTATACCACCCGTAGTGCCAAAGCTGCCCGCGCGAGGCGTAGTAGCTATCTGGTTTGGTGCCAACAGCAATACCTTAACCTTGCAGAGCACGGACCATAGCCTGCGGAACGGCCATTGTGTCAATGGTACCGGTGATTCCATCTTTGGGCAGGTCTCTTATTGTAATGCACGAGCCTTCTTCCAGGCTGCCAATGCAGCTATCCAGGCTGGCAAGCTCGTTCCCCCGCCGTTGGGGATAGCGAAGGATGGGCTTCCCTGCCCCACAGTACGCGATTTCTCGGTCGTTGACCAGGACCAGAGCGATAATGTGACGACAACTTACCTGGTGACGAGCGATGGACAAACGGCGCAGATGACCGCAGCCAATATGATCGTCTTACAGAACAGGAACATACAAGTCCAGCACAATGGCAGCGACAATCGTTTGCTTGCAATCGCACTGGATGGAGCGCTGGGCTGTAAGCCATGGATGGCACCGGATCTGGCCGATCCAGGCCAGATGGCAACTGCTTTACCGCTCAATGAGCTGCAAGCAGCGGCCCACCAGGCTGCGCCTGTGGCACTTGTGCCCACCCGCGATCCAATGGTTTTGCTGAACGGCCATCCTGACCTGAACAAGCTTAACGCCTATCGTATAGGAGTAGACCAGCCAAAGGTGCAGAGCCTGAGCGCCGCCAGCACAAAGACCTATTGCACAAATCTGTTCGCTATCGCACCACAGCGCATGCTGCTCGACGCTAGCCTGACGAAAACAGCTCCATCGGCAGACCCGGCGGTGGCAAATACGCTCTTCACCTTCCTGGCGCAGCGTTTTGTCACAACCTTTGAGGCTAATGGCCTCAACTGTAAGAAATGGTTGGGCGTACCTGATCCTGTCAGTGTGAAGACAGATGAGAATGGCGTGGCGGTTGATGCAACTATTACTGACACAACCATTTTCACCCCGATTAATTGCTCGGTTAACGGGACCGTAATAGCGGGTTGCACAGGAACCACCACCGTTAACGGCCGGACATGCAGCTTTAAGTTCAATGGGAAGATACACCAGGTGGATATTACCTGCCCGGCAGCAGGAAAGTAGAGGGTGGCTTCCAGGTATAGGTTTTTTCACATGTCCCTAAATGGTCAGGGCTATTTAAAAGTCGAGCAAAGCAGGGATCCAAGGGGCTGCCGCCCCTTGGCGGGGTGTGGGGTGTCCCCACCTTTTCCCTTTTTTCCAGGGGTGGGGTGGGGAAAAAGAGGACTTTTAAATCGCCTTGCTAAATGATATCCACAGCAGCATGTATTCTATGTTATAGTAGTAGAGAGCTATCCTTGCGGATAAGCCCTGCCACTACACGGTGGCTCTCATCTTGCGCAACGGTGCAAGACGTAGCAGTGGAGCTTGCTCTCTGAAGGAATTTTCTCGCATCCTGCTATCTTACTGAAAGGTTGTAACATGGAACGTAACATCATGTGGATGCCATGGAGCCAGCCAGGCCTGGAGCACCTGCACCTGTCGCCAAGTAACGACAGGATTGCCGCGGACAGCATCATTATCGGGATCGAAGATCACATACCATATCGCTTATGGTACGAAATGGTGTGCGATACGAACTGGAAAGTCCGTGAATTGGGCCTGATACTCTTGAGCAGCCGCAGCAAGAGTATAAAGATACGCTCGGACGGAGAAGGCCATTGGACAACAATTTCAGGCGAACCTATCTCATCGCTCGATGGTTGTGTTGATGTGGACATCTCCGTCACCCCTTTCACCAATACGCTCCCAATTCACCGGCTTGCACTCAGCCCTGGCCAATCGGCTGAAATACTGGTCGTTTATGTCACCATACCTGAAATGGAACTCAAACCTGCCAGGCAACGCTATACCTGTTTAGAGTCGAGCGCTCAAGGAGGGATATACAGGTATGAGGGCCTGGCAAGCGGGTTTACTGCGGAATTGCCGGTCGATAAGGATGGACTGGTTATTGATTATCCCGGGCTGTGGAAGAGAGTTACGAGCTAGTAGTATGCTCCAGTCATTTGCATTACGTTGCTAACCAGGGTAGTTGCTTTTGCAGGGCTGGCAACGCTTCCTCGACCGCCTCATAGCCGGCCGCTACAAATTTATGCCCGCCCGAGAACTGGTACAGTGGAACACGGTGCAGCTTTGGTTGAATCACGGCATCAGCCTCGCGCATACTGTGCGTGCTTATGGTTGTCATCGCAATACTATAGGAACCGAGTAATAAGTCAACAATATGCGGTGAGCGCGGCGCACGCTTCTTCTGATTATGCTCTTTCCCGTCCAACATGCTTGTCGCGCCTGCATATGCTAGATTCTGCCCACGCAGCGCCGAAGCAATCAGGATATCAGCTCCCATCTCTTTTACAACGCTGACTGGCACCGGGTCGTACATGCCTGCATCTATCAAGAAACGTGTTCCGACCAGCACAGGGGGAAAGGCACCGGGCATGGAGACGCTGGCCAGCCCTGCCTGCCAGATCGGGCCTCGATCGAGCACGACTCCTACACGAGTTGCCAGGTCAACTGCAACCATCGCAAAGGGCACAGGTAAATCCTCGAAGTGAGTCATGCCACTAATTTCCTCGAATAGATGCTTCACACCTTTGTTCGAGAAGATAGAGGTGCGGGGGAAACGCCACTTTACGATGTTGCGTTGGAACCTTAGAAAGACCTCTTCCATCTCGGCAAAAGATTTACCCATCAGGTACATCCCGATTGGAATGTTGCCAATACTACAGCCAGAGACGTAGTCAAGCGGTATACCGTACTCGAGCAAACGCTTCAGCACACCAATGTGCGCAAAACCGCGCGCTCCCCCCGCGCCAAAGGCAACCCCAACGGTCTGGTGAGCAATATGACGAGCAACGAAATCAGGCGCGTCAGCCGGGTGCCGGCGAGCGGGGTCCCCGCAGCGCCGATACCCAGTTGCGCGGCATAGCGGTCCTGCAAGCCAACCGTGGGACGTTCGGGAACGTTTGCGATAAATAGCGAGCACTGGCCCAGGCCGCTTCCTGAAAAAGAAGGATGTGCCAGGGACGCAGCAAGTCGAGCGCTCTGGATTGTCTCTGCATCCGCCGAAACCAGCGTAACGGCTCTCTGGCACAGCTCTCCGGCGACTTGTACCAGCGCAGCCGGTGTCGCCAGCGTCGTCACGAACAGGATGTAGTCATAGAAGGTGGCCAGTTCGATCAGAGTTGCATATATATTTTCAGTCCACGAGGTCGCCTGCTCTGCTTCCTCCTGACAGTCAGCAAAGTCGTTATCGCTAAGTGCCGCCAGCGCCGGAAAATGTTGACCGTCGTCATTCACGGTAGGAGCCTGGTGCCTCTGCAGGAGTTCATGATTTTGTGCACACGCGCGGACTCCTGGACGCACCTGGTCTGCTTGCCTGGCAAAACGCGGTCCCATGGCCTGATCGGAACTACATAATTCAAGTAATAACACATGCTTACAACTTCGCTCGGCCAGTGCCTGTGCTATATGCACGGCTAATGAACGCTCTAGCAACGAGTCGGTAGTATCAACGAAAGCCAGCCACACCCGTTCAGCGCTCTTTGTAGAGAGAAGCTGCGGGAAACGGGCGAGCATCGCCGCTATCTCGCCTGCATGCATATCACGAAACAATGAACTGGACTCTACGGGGCGTTTTGCTGCGTTTTGCTGGAGATCAAGCCTACGTGGGCAGAACATAAATTACTAACCTCCGGAACCTTTAGTACGGATACTCACTCAAATCTTTGTAACATTTGCATCACTTGTAACACTTGTAACACTTGTAACGCTTGTAACACTTGTAACTGTTCCACACCTGACATAAACTATTATAGCCTCCGGCTCGCGTGAGGGAAAGCCACTCATCTGGCTATCTGCTTCGCCTCTGTTATCTGGGGTGGAACTGTCCGCGTCTCGCATGATAGAATTGGGCAACGATGCTGTTCTGTCGAGACATTGGATCAGTAGCTTCTCCCTCTGTATCGAGGGAAAGGAGGAACTCATGGCACTTACGGATGAACTGGCATACATGACCGCAACTGAGCTGGCGATGCGTATTCGACGCCGTCAGCTCTCGCCTGTGGAGGTGGTGGAGGCCTGCATCGCCCGCATCCAGCAGCGCAATCCTAGCCTGAATGCCTTCGTCTATACTGCACCTATGCCGAGCGCATGGAACAGGCCGGAGCGATTCTGTTGGGCAAGACGAACAGCCCGGTAATGGGCTTCCGGGGTACCTGTGACAACTACCTCTTTGGCCCAGCGCGCAATCCCTTCGACCTCTCCAGGAACACCGGCGGCTCCTCTGGAGGCAGCGCTGCCGCCGTCGCCGATGGCCTGGTTCCCCTTGCGGAGGGAACCGATGGAGGCGGCTCCATTCGTATTCCGGCCTCCTGGTGTGGGGTTTATGGCTACAAAGCGTCCTTTGGGCGCGTACCCCTTATCAGTCGGCCCAACGCCTTTGGTGGCGATACGCCATTTATCTTTGAGGGCACCCTCACCCGAACCGTCGAAGACGCCGCCCTGGGGCTGATGGCACTGGCGGGCTACGATCCGCGTGATCCCTTTAGTCTGGCCGAGCAGGTGGACTTTCTCTCTGCCATCCGTCGCTCGATCTCCGGCTGCAAGATCGCCTACAGCCCCAATTTTGACGTCTTTCCCATCGACGAGCGGGTTGCCGACGTCGTGAGACAAGCAGTGAAGGCCTTTGAGGAGGCAGGAGCCCACGTCGAGGAGGTGCGGGTGGGAATCCAGCGCTCTCAGCGTGAGTTGAGCGACCTGTGGTGCCGGCTGATCATGCCGCTTAATCTGGCAGCTTTCGAGACGTTCAAGCAGCAGGGGCTCGACCTGCTCACGGACCACCGGCAGGATTTCCCGCCCCAGTACCTGGACTGGCTGGACAAGGGCCGCCAGATGTCAGCCCTTGACCTCTGGCACGATCAGGAGATCCGCACCGAGGTCTACGATGCCATTCAAAACACCCTGGGCAGCTACGATCTCTTGATCACCCCAACCCTGGCGTGTCTGCCGGTCGAGAACGCCAGCGATGGCAACACCATGGGTCCCACCCAGATCAATGGCGAACCCGTTGATCCCTTGATCGGCTGGTGCCTGACCTACTTCATCAACTTCTCCGGTCACCCGGCAGCTTCGATCCCAGCTGGACTGGCCGAGGGGAGGTTGCCCGTCGGGATGCAGATCATCGGACGGCGCTACGCCGATGCGGACGTGCTCGCGGCCAGCGCCACCTTCGAGCGGCTGCGCCCCTGGCACGAGACCTATCAGCTCTGTGCTAGGCGGCCGCTCTAGCCCCAGATCGGGTGAAGGCAGGTTCCATTCCAGGGGGACACTACACTTCTCCTCTTTCTCATCCTGTATAAGAGTGAGAAAGAGGAGAATGATCGGACGCTGCCCAAACAGACTGGTGATGTTGGATACAGGGAAGATCAACCCAGCTCTAGCACTACACCCAGATATCGGAGGTGCAGTCGCCACCAGGGTAACGTATCTCGTGGGCACGGGCTGGGCCAGCGGGTTCTTTGCCGAAATCAACGTAGAAATGCTCGTTGATCTTCAATCCGCCGTTCTGTGTGTCGCAATCAATTTGTAGGAGATACGAACCAGCTTTCGCAATATCAGGGTAGAACTGATTGTCCCACGTGCTGTAGAGCGAGTTGGTGACGTACAGCCGCTTCCCATCAAGGCTAAGTTGCAGCATCTGCGGGCCACCGTTTAGTTTGTGACCCTGGATGCCGCCGCTTTTTCCAAGTAGACCGCCGCACCAAACTTGCCCGGTGAGCTTGGGATGCGAGGGGTCACTGATGTCGTACTGGCGAATGTCGCCGTGCAGCCAGTTCGAGAGATAGAGATACCTGTCGTCCATCGAGACCAGGAAATCTGTAATGAGCGACGGCACCGGAATGGGCCAGCCTTCTACCTCAACTGAAGGCACATCGATGACCTTTTCAACCTGCCAGTGCCCGTCGGACTTGTGCCAGTGCCACATATTGCTGCTGAGCGCTGCCCCGACGAAACCGTGGACGCTGTCGGGATTATGATGGAAGCGCACCTCAAGCGGGATCAACCCTTCCTCACCTAGATCAACACTCTGGACGACTTCATGTTTCTCCCAGTCCCAGAAGTGCAGTTGACGTCCGTACTTCCCAGCAGCGACATCATCCAGGTCGAAGCCTTTCGTATAGGTATTAGGCGCTGCCCATTCACTGCTTACCATGACATTATGGCGCGGCTGGTACCAGAAGTCGTAGTTGTAGCGCATGCCATCGGCTTTCTGTTCCCAACGACCCGCGACGTTGAACTCCTCGTCGAGAAGCAGAAAGCCCCCAGGGCCGTTGCCTTCACGATCACCGAGCATTGAGATCATAATGCTGCTATCGGGCAGGCAGTGAACGGTGTGAGGAGCACTGAGGTTCGCCTTTTCCTTGATCTCTTCAGGTTCAATCACCTTGTGCAGTTTTGGGGCTCGTTCATCAGAAACATCCACAATGTGAACGCGGCTGGACAGATTACCTGGAACGATGAGAAAGCCGCGCGATTTGCTTTCATCTCCATGACACGAGCTACAAGCATTCCAGCCAAAATGGTGTAGCTCGTCGCCGACATTCGGCATCGGTGTTCGCTGGATCACCTGGGAGTAGGTTGGAGATGTTGGGTCAACATCGATTGTCGCCAGGTAATCGGGTTCTGCGATCCCTGTCCCTTCGTAAAGTGCGATGCTGTAAAGCACCTTTTCGGGGTCGGCCTTCATCGCTTCTTCGGGTGAAGCGTAGCCTGGTCCGCAGTTGGAATGATCTTCGTGATGCATTTCATGTTCATCTGCCATGCTGTAGCTATCTCCTTTGACTGCATGAGAGGGCTGTAACTGTGTTGTCCCTCTCAGATATCACAACACTCTTCGCTTTAGGTTGACATAACTCTTCAACATGGTCTGCCATTTATGACTCTTTCCCTAGAAAGAGCCATTTCATTATGTCTTACCGGTCAGTTGCAGTCAAATTGTTCAACCTCGCTTGTCCATATCCCCTCCTTCGTCTATAATCGTAGAGATAGGATTGATTGGTTGCTCACAGAAAGAGGTCACGCATGTTACTCGAAGCCAACATTCGGAAAATGCTGGTGAATGGCGACCAGTGGGCCTGTTGGCACGGGTACCACCTACCGGTAAGTGATCAGTACTTTGTCATCTGGACCCCGGCAGGCACGAAAATGGACTGGCGGCCGGGGTCGTGGATTTCGGAAAAACACCAGTTATCCTATTTCTGGCCGGATACCTGGTATACGATTCACGTTGGCTATGACCAGTCTGGCAGCTTTTTCAGCGGGTATTGTGACGTTGTACTGCCCAGCTCCGACTATACCAACACGGCAAAAGAGCTCATCTATACCGATCTCTATATCGACGTTGTGGTGCGCGCAGACTACAGCGTCTATACTAAAGATCAGGAGGTCTTTGATCGCGCGGCGATGCGTTTTCCTATAGTCGAGCAAGCGCGCAAAAAATCATTTGAGGTCCTGGACTGGCTGGAGGGGCAGGCGAAGAACTGGACAGGGCCTTTTGAACTTATTCCACGCCTGCTGCCACGAACCGATTTTGAAAAATTAAATCCAGGCGAGGCAAGCGCATCTCTGCGTTCCGTGCTTAATGGACAGAGCGATGATACCGGAAGAACTTCATAGGCAACTTGCCCAACACGGTGTTACAGCCATCGACGAAGTGGCTCTCCGCGAAGCTTTGGAAGCACACACCGAAACCTATACCCTGATTAAACTGGCTCCCTGGCCCGCCCGCCGCTGGAAATGTAAGTATCGCCTGATGATGGGCGACAAGTTCTACGATGCCCAGAGTGCCGCCGAAGCCTACGCCATGGGCCTGCTCGCTGCTTTAGAAAATTCGTCATCCGCGCAGGAGCGATAATCGCTTTCCCCAAAAAGCCTACTCCTAAATAGAATCCCCCCCCCGTGGCATTATATTTCTTGCCTACCCTCCAGGCCGTTTCACGGAATAGAGACTGGCTAACTCGTGTTATCTAGTCTAAGACCGAACCAAATCGTTGCGCTCGTGCGTACTTGTAGTAGTGTTGAGTTGAAAGGAACTGTGTGCATGCAGCGCACTATGTGCAAAGGGAAGATTCACCGGGCCACTGTGACGCAGGCCAATCTGAACTATGTAGGCAGTATTACCATCGATGCAGATTTGTTGGAAGCTGCCGACATCTATCCCTACGAAAAAGTGCAGGTGGTGAACATCAATAATGGCTCACGTTTTGAGACCTACGCTCTCGCAGGTGCTCGCGGCTCCGGTGTGATCTGCATGAATGGAGCGGCCGCTCGTCTCGCCGCCGAAGGCGATCTTGTGATCATCATTAGTTACGCGCAGTACGATGAGCAAGAAATTCGCTCGTTAGAGCCGCGTCTCGTCTTTGTGGATGCTGACAATCACATTACCGAGACGAAGCAGGTACCCTTAAGCGAAATGCAGCCTGAGACTGCAGCCGAAGCCGCTTTTTAACCTCCAAAAGTCGCTCTGCTTGGCAGTGAGCCCCCCACCCCAGATTACTAAAAGAGTGTGTTGCCGGTTGGGCGCCACCGCGCCCAACCGGCAACACACTCTTTTATTTTTTTGGGGGTGGGGAGGGGAAGAGGAAAAAGACTTTTGAGAAAGCCCTGTTTCCTTGCAGCACAGCATTGCCTATCCATCCGGGTAGTGATATAGTGTCCCTATGCGTATTACCACCCTTGAACCACAGGCCAGCAACCCTGAACGCATCAACCTTTACGTTGATGGTCGTTTCCTGCTCGGCGTCAGCGCAGCTATCGTGCTCCAGATGGAATTGCAACTTGGGCAGGAACTGCTGCCTGACCAGCTGGAACTGCTGCGCCGCGAAGAGGTAGAGCAGCGGGCTGTAGATCGTGCCCTCAACTACCTCTCGTTTCGCCCGCGCAGCCGTGAAGAGGTGCGGCGCTACCTGCGCCGCAAAGAAACTCCTCCCGAAATTATCGATGCCGCGCTGGCACGCTTAGATCGTCTCGACTTCGTCAATGACCACAGCTTTGCCGAGTTCTGGATTGGCACGCGCGAACAATTCAGTCCACGTGGAGCAAGAGCGCTCAAGAACGAACTGCGCATGAAAGGCGTGGACCGCGAAGTTGTCAACGAGCTGGTTGACGATGAACAGGACGGGGAACGCGCCCTGCGCGCTGGTCGCAAAAAGGCCATGTTGCTGGTAAACATCCCGGATATGGACTATGCCACGTTTCGCAACCGCCTCGGGTCATTTTTACAGAGGCGCGGCTTTGGTTACGAGGTTACCACGCGGACGGTCCGTGCTTTATGGCAAGAGTTGGGATCGGCAGAGGAGGAAGATTGACCGGGCAATTAAAGGATTAAGGGGACAAGGGTAACTATCCAGGTCTCCTCTCTTCTTGACCCCTCAGCGCCTGCGGCAGGATTTGGCAGCCGTCGGCTGCCAAATCCGCACCCATTAAAGAAACGCGCCGCCGCAGGCGTCGCGGCGCCCTGAATAGTTACAGAGCAACACACCATTTAGATCCCCAGAGTCGCCCAGAAGGAGCATTGATGCTCGACTGCGAAAGTGGAGATAGGATGTGAGCCATTTCCTGCCGAAGTGAGCGACTGGAACAGATCGCTCTCCGCATGATGCAGAGGCCAGGATGGCGTGGTGAAACTGTTTGGGTCCCCAGTGGCAGCAAACGTCGTCCAGTAGTCAATCATCTGGTTCGACAGTCCCAGTTGCGCCGGAGTCAGAGGAATCGTCGCCCCACCGAGCCTCCCCTGGAAAATATACGTGAGCTCGGTCGCGTGTGCGTCACCGAGAGCGAAGTCTGGAGGCGTGAAGGGAAGTTGGATCAGCTCGAACGGGTTGGGATCACTGAACTCATAGGCATAGGTGGGCGTCTCAGCCGAAAACAGGGTGTCGGCCGTATGTGCTGGACAGGCAAACCGGGAATCCGTGACCGCATTGGCAAGCGCCTGGTCCGGCGAGACCGAACTGGTCACCGGGTAGTGTGCCAGCACCTGTGCGGCGGCAGAGCCAAACGTCGCCTGGAGCGTCGCTGCGTACTGAGCGGCGGTCAGCGGGATGGGTACTCCGGTCGCACTGATCTGGGCGAGCACGAAGACGGTATCTTCATTGAGAT
>WNFR01017260.1_pt1 | contig 11835 bp, 14 predicted proteins | sample 5400221 | NCBI WGS metagenome assembly WNFR01 (sample SAMN13153357, study PRJNA577476) | soil metagenome | isolation source: 40 cm soil under Madrone tree | place: USA:California | collected 2016-06-14 | reverse complement strand
GTCATCCCTTGCGCGGGGATGTGTAGCCGGGTGCGCGAGCGACGGCGACGCGTCCAGACAGCCCGCGTGGCCACACACGCCCCGTGCGAACGTCGACGACACGGCCCAGGAGCCCTCCGCGCGCAGCGACGATGAGGGGTGTGTGTAACCGCGTCGTCGTCGCAGCACGCGCGGGGCCACTGGGTCGCGTCGTCGTCGACACTCACGCGGGGCGTGTGCGGCCGCGCGGGCTGTCTGGACGCGTCGTCGTCGTTGCTCGCGCGGGCATGTGGCCGCGTCATCGTGATCGCTGCAGGCTGTGTGGCCGCGCCGTCGTCGTCGCTCGCGCGTGGGCCATCGTCGTCGAGCAGGGGCGTGTGCGCCTGCGAGGGGGGGTTGGGCCGCGCGCTCTGCCGCGCCATTTTGCTCGCAGGAGGCAGTGGCCACGTCACTCGCGCTGGGGCAAATGACGACTGGGGAGAGAGGGTGAACTGGCATGGAGAAAATAGAGGGGCGTACCGGGCATGTGGGTCCCCATTTTCCCGCATTTGCATGCCGTTTGGTCCTATAACGGGGCGGGGATGGGTCACAGAGGGTCGTCGTCAACGCGCAGGGGCACGCATCTTCCTGCGCTCGCACCCTTATTCCTGTGTGCATGAAATGGGGCTGGGGTGGGGTAAGGAGAGAGGGGCGTACCTTCCTTTCTCGGGGGCTGAGTTGTTGGGGTTTGTTTGCCCCCCGGCTGAGTCACGTCCTTTTCAAGTCTTTTTTTAGGGTATTTTAATTTTAATTTCGGTGTATCTTAATTTAATTTAAGTCTAAAAAGAATAAGAAAAAATAGAAATCGCGGTTTGAAAGCGAGTAAGGGAGTTACGGTACGAGCGGACCGGGACCGTGAGATGGGTGCGAAAAGTCAAAGACTTCTATCGATATGAAAACGGCATATTTGTATTTGGAAAACAATTTGATACACGTGTTACGGAAAGGTAAGTTACTGTGTAGAAAAGGGGTTACTAAGTTACGTTATACAATAACAACTTTCCTGCAAGTGGCGAACAAAAGAGCACAGCACAGACACCACATATATACCTGTGTGATGAGTCGGACAGCACCATTTACTGTAGCCACTCTGACTTCAGCTTCCACCTGGACCCATTGGTCGCCTCCACAATGCCCTCCACTTGCCTTCCGACACAACCAACCCACTCCATGCTTCTAAGCCACTAAGCGAACTCGACCAGCGGCACCAGTGGTGAAGTCTTGTTGCCTCTATTTCGAACAAAGCGATGGCGTGGCCGCGTGGGGCCTGCAACCAGACATCAGCCGTTGGTAGAGCCTGGGGCAAGCACCTCGCATTTCGGAATAAAGGAAACTTGAACCCTCCTGACTGCCATCGAGTTTGTGCTAAGGTACACGGTACTACCTGCCTCAATGTGGTTGAAGGCTACAGCGAGTTGACAAGAACCAGGGTTTTTTCTTAGGCGCTGGCATTTCTAATAAGCCAAATGTGGACGCACCTTTGTCTGGCTGCCCAATCAGTCACTCCCGAAGTCCCGCTTGTGCATCCCAAGCTCTAACACCATCACCCTCCTGACCACGCGGGGCCTAAAGTCCAGCCTGGATTTCCGTCGCGCCATCATGCTGGTATCAAGTTGTGTCAGATGTGCAACAGAGTTAGGTAATTTTCTCTCCGTTCTTTCCTGATATGGAAACAAACCCCATTTGTGAATCGATCCTTTCCATTTCGTGCTACAAACGACATCCTTATTTAGGAAGGCGTAAAAGATCTCATTTGTGGTTTGGTGATGCGCCAAATGTCCATCTTCACTGCCGAATACAAGGGGACGTCCACTTTTATCAGTTGTCCCGGGCTCGACGTGTCGTTGCCCCTTGTCCTTAAAGGTCTGCGCATCGACGTCCCACGAGCCTCCAGCTCAATCCTAGCGCGTCCCACCCTTGCCTATCTCCGCGCTATGAGTTCCTACCTTTACGCTGCTTTTGCATTCGTTGGCTTTGTTCTGTGCGCCATACCTTTCTACTGGCACCTACATGGTTCGTGCCACATTTTCTATGTCTAAATTCTGAGGCCTAAGACTTCTTACAGCTTGGAACACTGGCACATGCCTGTACATGTTTTGGGTTGGTCTCGGTTGCCTTATCCAAGGCATCAATGCCATCGTATGGAGCGACAACATGGTTAGGAGAGCCGACATCTATTGTAACATTGGTGAGTCCCTGAAGCTGTGTCTAACGGCGCTAGCTGAACGAGTTTTCAGTGGCCACTATCCAAGCCGCGCAGAATGTCGCCATCCCAGCTGCCTCTCTTTGTATCAATCGTCGTCTCTACAAGATCGCAACCACAAAAACTGTGATGGTCACTCCTGCAGACAAGCGTCGCGCGATCGTAATCGATTTGCTTATTGGCCTGGGCCTTCCACTTCTCCAGATCTTGTCACGTATGTGTGCATCTTTATACTCCAGTTGCAAGTGGCTAAGTGGATAATATGAAGACTACATCGTGCAGGGGCACCAGTTCGACATTTTTGAGGACTTTGGACCTTTTGTCAACACAGTGAGAATGTATCCGTCCATCCCCTTATACGCATTGTGGCCTCTGGTTGTTGGTATTGTGTCCCTTTTCTACTGTGGTGAGCATCTTGCAAACCCTTATACATTTCGTACCGCGGCTTACCCGGCGACAGTCAGGACTATTTATCATTTATACAGACGCCGTCGTCAGTTCGGCCAAATAATGTCTTCAAACCATGGCCTCAATCAAAATCGCTACCTCCGCCTTATGTGTCTTGCTTTGATCGAGATACTGGGCACTATTCCAGCATGCTCTTTTTTGCTTGCCTACTCATTTAAGCTTGGGTACCTACCGTGGGTCAGCTGGGCCGACACTCACAGCGACTTCTCCCGAGTCATCCAGGTGGCGAGCAATATATGGAAGCCTTATTCTGTTCTGCATTCCGTCGTCGAGTTTTTCCGCTGGTCCTTCGTCGCGTGTGCCTTCATTTTCTTCGCATTCTTCGGTTTCGCAGATGAGGCGCGCAGACATTACCGTCTCGTGTACACTTCGCTTGCCAGTCGCATCGGTTTGTCTACTTCGAGTGCCAAGCTCACCGGGTCATCAAATATGTACGTCCTTTGGCTGCTCCAGACTTCATTGTTGTCCTTACAGTTTTGACAGCACGACCTCTTTCCCTCACATGAAGAGCAAAAGTGGAGTCACGATCTCCGTAACAACGGCGTCCGGAGACAAGAAACGTGATTCTACGATCTCGATGTCCGACCAGCTATCGATCCCGTCTATCTCCATTCCTGGTGACTTCAAGGCCGATCTCAAAATCGAGTCATACTCTCCCTTGGAATCCACAGCGTCGTCTTCTACCTCCGATTTCAATTTCCAAGCAAACTTAGATGTCCTATCTAGCGAATCCTACACAAACTCCTTGACGCCTCCTCCCGCATCCGTGCCACCCATCTTTCCTGAGACACCAAGATCAAATATTCGTCCGACATCTACATATTCCAATGACGCCGCTCAGGCTGTCTGAACTGATGTCTCAAAACTATCTTTCAGTCTTTATTTTTTTTGTATAAAGCAACATTCGCGCATTAAATCGTCCGCTTGTATTTTTATCGACATTTATACATACCCGTGCTGATTGTTGTTTGGGGTGCCGAAGGGCGCTACTGGCACGTCATGTCTTACTGTAACGATATCTCTTTTACTTTACCACATTCGTTCGCTACATTTGCACTAGTGATATGATGTAGCACCTCCTTGAGCACTTCGAAATATAGATTCAGGATTTGAACGGTTACATAGATTTGCCGTGAGAAAGTGACCTCCTTCCTCGGTTGGTGTTCTGTTGTGTTTTATGGGCATCTATTTCGGCGTCCTCGGAAGCTGCACCGGGATCAAGGGAAGGGTGCCTCAGCTCAGCCTTAGGTAGTGTTGCCATGGCTCGGCTAAAAGTGGCTGAGTATTAAACACCATCACCATATTACTGTATAATGGTGCATTTCCTTTTTTGCACGAGCCATGGCTCAGCCACAGCTCAGCCAGCTCATTTGATCCCTTTTTGGACCAGCCTGCAAGTACAAAGGCCCGTTTACGGCCCGGCACCCGGCACGAAGCTGATGGACGCGAACGCTTTCCAAAAAAAAGCAAATACAAAGGCTTTCGAGCTTTCAACCCAACTCTTTCGAACCACACAACATCCACAAAGGGATGTCCTTTTCCAGCAGACAACGTTTCCACGATGATCTTTCATATATATCGCACAGTCCCTTCCACCGTACCATCTATTCCGTCCCCGACACCACGCCCTTCCTTTTCGTCCCGTCCTAGGATTTCTCCATGACTTATCCAAATCAAATATACTCTGCATTTTCATTCATTGGTTTTCTACTCTGTGCCATTCCCTTTTATTGGCAACTGGAGGGTAAGTTTCGCCCTGACCCCAATCTTACCAAAATGACCCGTCCCACTTGGCTTCAGCTTGGAACGTTGGCACCTCCCTGTACATTGCCTGGGCTGGCTTAGGCTGTTTAAACTTATTCATCAACTCGGTCCTCTGGAACAGCACGGTGGAGAATTTTGCACCCATTTGGTGCGACATCTGTTCGTATTCGCGGGTCTCTTACACTTTGTCCAGCTGCTGACTTGCCTTAGCCACTCGCTTCGTGATCGGCAGCAGTTTCGGCATATCGACATCCTTACTCGTGATAAACCGCCGTTTGTTCAAGATATTGTCGAGGACTGCTGTTTTTACAACGGGAGCCGAGCGACGTCGAGCACTCGTCATCGACCTTGCGATCGGTCTTGGAATCCCGCTCCTCCAAATGGCGTTGCGTGAGTAGCGCGCCTTCTACCTCCAGTACGGTCTCTGATTGATCTTATTTTTATAGAACTTGTTGTAGAAGGGCATCGCTTTGACATTTACGAAGAGATAGGGTGCATGCCCAACACTTACAATGTCACTCTCGCTTTTCCTTTAGTGTACATCTGGCCCGCCGTTATAAACATGATCACTTGCACGTACTGTGGTGCGTCGATATCCTGTGGACTCTCTGATTTCCTGCTCACTTTAACCTAGTTCTCACAATACGTCTATTTTGGAAAAGCTCCCAACAACTCAAAGAGATACAAGCCTCAAACAATAGTTCTAACCAGAGACGATACATGCGCCTGATAGCGATGTCCGTTGTGGAACTACTTTTCATACTACCCGCCACTATCTACTTGTTGTATGTCAACATTCACGTCATCCCTGTAGAACCATGGATCAGCTGGGAGGATACTCACTTCGACTACTCAAATGTTATCCAAGTCCCCTCTGTTGTGTGGCAGGCCTCACCAACGGGTCTCGCCACACTCGAATACTCGAGGTGGCTCGTCATTGCTTGTGCCTTTGTATTCTTCGCATTCTTTGGATTTGGGGAGGAGGCGCGTAAGCATTATCGACTCGCGTATTCGTGCGTCAGCAGCCGGCTGCGCTTTGGCAAGATCGGCACTGGGAGAGCGGACACATTCTCACCTTCTCGTAACAGTCGCTTCAGAGCGAGTGTCAAGAGGCGTATAGCGGGCCTCTCGTTCAAAAGTTCTTTCTTACCATTGGCGAGCCGCCGCGGACCCGACTCGACCATGGAACACAAGGTGTCATCGATCGGGTCATCCTCCGTGTCTGAGTACCGGCTGACGTCCACCGACTCCGTCCTCGATGGTCAGCTCAAAGCTTCGGAGATTGTGCCTGAGGACTTCGCTCGTCCTTCCCCACTTCAAACTACCGTCATTACGTTGCCGACAGCACAATATTCCCCTGCCCCGCCTCAGCCGGCCATCGGTGCTATGGTTCTTAACATCCCTTCCTCCCGACTCAACTCACCTCTTCCGCCCCGCCCCGTGTCGTTCGATCTCGATCCCTCAGAGAAAGTATGATTTTCAAAGTCTCGTATTTTCGTTCCCGCTCGGTCATCGTGTCTAAGTTCGAAGGCTGCGTAACCACGAAATTAAAGTTCCCACACGCTCCTTGCACTGTAGCAGTAGTCATTTCTGTCCACCTTTTGTAGTTCTCGATGTAATGCCGCTCACACCGTTTTATAGCTTATATATAACTATACATGAACGCGAGAAATGCCTGCAAACACGCGTAATTTGACGACTTGGACGCTATTCGATTTTGCGCGTTCTTCATAACGTTGGATATAAATGGGTTGGAGTCGATCAACCTGTTGAGTCGGGTAGGTCAACGAGCGTATAACTAACACGGCCATTCTTCACCATACATAGTCAGAGTCAGTGGAAACATAAAGACACAAGAAACCCGGAATGGTGCGAGAGAGATGAATGGGTTACAGTAATTGTAAATCGATGCGGTAAGCATAACAGAAATGACAACAACGCCCGTGACGAGACCGAAACGATTAAAGATCGAAAGGTTCGAGGCGACGAAGTTTTGGAAAGCGTGATCGGATGTCTTGGAGCGAAGATGCTGCGATACCATGAGGAAAACTCGAGCCGCTAAGGTCCTCGAGTTCAGGGAAAAGCGGGATTACGTCCTCCACACGTGGACAAATCGGGCTGATCCGATTCGCGATCCGGCGTGGGAAGACACGACGGACGACCTTCCGGGCAGCCCTGGACCATCTCGACTTGGGACGAATAAAGACACTGCCGTGGATGCTGAGGTGTGTCACTGAAGGAAAGAAGGAGGCGACGGCGCGGAGGGTGGTGAGGCTGTCGCAGAACTTGATCGATAACTTGCGGACCGTCGTGCCATCAATTTCCTTAAGGTCCATCGGAAGGTCACTCGAGAACAGGAAAAGGTCGCCGAGGGTCTCCAAACAGAGTTTCTCGGGTTCACGAGCCACACTGAGGGCGCGGACGAAGGAGAGGTGGGACACAGATAGGTGCTTGAGCCGAGGTAGAGAGCCTGGCTTCAAGTGGACATTGTACGCGTAGGACCACGTCAGGGTTTCGATAGTTGGGTGTACCTCCAGAAACTGCTGCGCGTATGGGTACGTATCGAAAGTCCAGCCCCAGCCTAGATTGAGTTCAACGAGTGAGGGAAATCGACATTCATCTAGGAAGTGACGAAGCGAACCTGCAGCGAGGAGGTGGATAGCAGGGCAGCACGAAAGGGACGAAGATATTTTCTCTCCCAGGGCATCCCGGTCAATACCGCAGACTTGAGATTGGGAAGCTCCCAAAGTTGCTGTGATCAATTGGGTGAGGAGAGGGTACAAACGAATGTTAAAAGGATTACATACATGGGCATCATCGGAGCTCGTCTCGGCCTCGATGCCAAGAGATCTAGATGACCTCAAAATCAAATTTTCTACGGAGGGGATGTGTGCAAGGAAGAGGGAAAGGATGTCGGGTGATCCCTGACACCATCGATATATGTTTTCAAACTCGAGAGTCTTGAGCAACCTCATGTTCCTCAGTGCGATGAAAGGGTAATCGGACTGCTGGTCGGATGAAGACAAGCTGTCCGATGAAGGGTCGAGCAGGGTAGTAGGGACCTGCCATCGGGAGCCGGATATTGGTGTGAGGTATACGCCCGGGTGGTAGAACTCAGAGTCGGATACGACAAGCCTGCGTACGTTTGCAGCCAGACTTGGTCGCTCTGCGAGATGTTTCCAAATCGAAATGTGATCCACAGATAACAAAATTTCGCGATATTGGAGATGGCGAGGGATGATGATGGATTTCCAGGTTGAGCAAGTCAATGCGAGGGAAAGTAAGTCCGGGCAATCATCCAGGGCCTCCGCGATGAGTTCTAATGTGTCCAGCGGTAGACAAAGGAGTAACATGATAAATGAGCAGGCAGGTGGTACCGAGAGGGACCAAAGGGTTGACTGAGGTGGGGCATACACACCACAGTCGAGTCCCTAGGCTCCGAGACGAGCCAGCCAACGACAGATTCACATCAGGACAGTCACGGTGTCACACCCTTCTGTTCGTGTTCGTGTGTCGCTGACGAGACTCAGTTAGCTCTCGCAGCGCGTAAATGCGATGATGTGTGTATTGTAACTAATTTACAAAGAGCCACATGCGCATGCGCATGCAAAAGGCATAACTGGCGAAGCGTGTAGTACGCACCGGAGCACGGTGGCATTATCCCATACACAAGGACAAACAACCGGCGCAATTGCCACACGCGATACGACGATTACGCGCCGCGTCATCCCATCCCATCTGTTCGCCATGTCATCGTCCGATAGACCAAAACCACCAAAACTCGATGTCGACGAATATCTCACCACCGCCATATCTGCCACTCCGTCCGATCTCCACCCTTTCTTTGAATCATTTCAGACCTTGTATTCCCGCAAGTAAGCATACACACCGACCGTCACTTGGGAACAAAGAATAAAAACCAGATATGTCTGACGCGTTAGATATCCGTTTGTAGACTATGGCATCAGCTGACGCAAAAGGTCGACGAGTTCTTTGATCGACCCCTTGCCAAACAGTACCGTGTCGACGTATTCACTCGATTCGTGCGTGACTTTGAGGACCGATTGAACCCTTTGAGACTTGCGGAGATGGGTATCAAGATCTCCCAAGATATCGACAGTGTGTCCTTTTCACCCCTTTTCTATTCTGGCCTTTGATCGTTTTCGGATCCAATAGACCCTGCACAACACCTCGATTTCCTGACCGACTTGCTCTCTCGCGTCTCACAGGAAAAGTCCCCCGACGCGCACGTCTTGATCCTCTCCACCCTCGCCCACGCTAAACTATTGTTTGGAGACCTAGAGGGGAGCAAGACAGACATTGATGCCGCATGGAAGGTTTTGGACAACCTAGACGGAGTCGAGAACTCTGTCAATGGCGCATATTATCGCGTTGCGGCTGACTATTATAAGGTATGATATTGTGACGTGAATCGTTCGGGTGGTATGGTGGCGTTGAACACGAATATTGAGCAGGCAAAGGCCGAATATGCACCGTATTACAGGAACTCACTGCTTTACCTCGCCTGCGTCGACCTCGAACAGGACATGTCACAGGACGAGCGTCTCTTACGTGCTCATGATCTGGCACTCTCTGCCTTCCTGGCCGAGACGATTTACAACTTTGGCGAGTTGGTCCGTTCTGTTCAGCTGACTTTGAGTCCGGAACTACGCTTATCTTTCCGGCGGCGTTTTGTTTCGTTGTACTCGCTCTGCGTAGCTAATGCACCCCATCCTTGACTCACTGGATGGGACGCCTCACGAATGGATCAAGAAGCTTCTCTTTACATTCAATGAAGGTAATATCGGTAAATTCGAAGCACAAAGTCCACTTTTCGGGCAGGAGGTGGGCCATTACCCCCTCGAGGCCGGAAGGCGAGATCTGAAGGGCGTATGTTAACTCAGCCGATACTCATGGGGAATTATCCGTTCCTGCGGCAGAAGATCTGCCTCATGGCCTTGATCGAGTCTGTGTTTGCACGAGGTGCCTATGACAGGACGATGTCGTTTCAAATGATTTCGGAGGAGACGAGACTGCCGCTTGACGAGGTTGAACATCTTATCATGAAGGCGCTGAGGTAGCTTCTTTTTGGCCCCTCTGCTATTCGAACATTACATGTTAACGAATTGGGGTTAGCTTGAAGTTGATTCGGGGTTCAATCGACCAGGTTGACCAAAAAGCAGTGATTACGTGGGTACAACCACGAGTCCTATCTCGCGGACAGCTAGGCAAACTGGCGGAGAGATTGGATGCTTGGAAGAAGAAGCTGGATGGCGTGGCAGAACGCATCGCCCCAGAATTACTTGTGTCATCATAGTCTGTAAGTCCTATTCTTTATTTTCTTATCCACTGCTTACTGTATTGTACCTGTGAAACCGACCACAGAATTGTGTAATAGATACAATACACTGCTACATGCCTACTCCACGCCATATCTATTGGCTGTGAAGCTGTACTAGAACTATGAGTGAACGCATTCAATACGCGGGCGACCAAGGTCGCGCAGTCCAGGCTGGCACAGCAATCGGCCTCGCGAGAGAGAAAAAAATATGCGTGAATGAGTCGGCTCTGGAAACTCATGGAATTCTCGCGATGATGGGGGCAGGGAAGCACTGATTGGAAAGTTTTACGAATACGTGGATGGGGGGACACTGGTTCGTATACTACAACACTACAGACTACCATACATCCGGTCTCTGTCGGAAGTAGTGGCAGAAGTCATCAGGGACGGCGCTAAGAGTGGCAGCTTCCGGGAACTTGGAAGACAAGTGAACGATAGCAGTAGTATTGACCAGAGATTAGAGATGAAGGATGAAAGAGGGTGATGGAGATGAAGATGGCAAGAGATGGGAGATGATGCACACAAGGATGCAACGAGGCAGACGAGGCCGCAGCGGTGAGGGAAGCGAAGGAGAGAGAAGGAGTTACGGTGTTGTGTAGTGGGGATCATTTGATATGAAAAGAAGACAAGGTCGATCGAGGGTGAAAGACGTCAGTTAGAGAGGGTGAGTGTGAGTGTGCGAGTGCGGGTGCGGGTGCGGGTCAGTGGCCGGGACCGTCTAAGGAACTCGAGGCCAACACGCGTTTTGCAGATTGTTGATGTTGATGGATAACATCCGCCACGCTCCTCTTCCGTCATACATAAAATCTCTCCTCTTCCCTCTCTCACCGCTCCCAGCTCGCTCAGAGTTTTATTTTCCATCTTTCCTCTCAAATGGCTACCACCATCGGAACTCACACATTCTCCTTCTCCGCGCCTTTCCCCTCTTCTTCCGGCCCTAAACAACGTCGCGTCTCCCTCGCAACTCCTGCCTCAGAGCGCGAGGTCCCTGCATTCAAGTTTCGAGATGATACAGGCTTACCCTCTCCGTCCGAGGAGCGTCGCGGCAAGGTCCGCCGTCTTACCAGCCCTGCACCGCCCGAGAAAAAGGCTCGTAAGAAGTGGACAGTGGAAGAGACTCAAATGCTCGTCGAAGGCTGCAATCGCGTGAGTATCCGTCCTCTCCACCCCATCCTCGTCACCATCCTTCTCTCTCCCTCGTTCTGTTCATTGCCACATATTGCGGGGTATCGCATGCTCATTTCGCTTCGGACAGCATGGTGTCGGCAACTGGAAAGCGATCTTGAATGATCCAAGTTTACATTTCGACAACCGTTCCCCCGTGGACCTTAAAGATCGGTAAGTTTCCCGCCTTCTTACACGTGCCATTGTGTTCAATCGTTCACCCATTTTACTCTCTAGCTTCCGCACTTACTTCCCCGACGCGTACAAGCAGCATTACCCTAACGCGAAGACCCACCTCTCCTCCAAAGTCCGCTCTGCCCATCCTGATGGTAGATCCATCTTTGAGAAGACGCGTAGCAAGAAACGCCGCCCATTCACTGAGGAAGAGGACCGTGCGCTCAAGGCCGGTTACGATAAGCATGGCACCGTTTGGGCGACCATTGTCAAGGACCCAATCTTCCAGGAACAAAACCGCCGCTCCACTGACCTTCGTGACCGGTTCCGCAACGCATTCCCGGACCTCTACCAGGCCGCAGGGTACAAGCCACGTAACTCCGCAAAGAAGAAGCTCAACGCTGCTGCACGTGCGGCAACCGACGAGCAACTTCACGCGTCGCGCGAGACGGGCCCTGCCCGTCGCAAGCGACGCTACACTACCCAGGGCTTTTTACGCGGAGGAACGAAGAGCGTCCCCCTAAGTCCTAACGGCTCTGAGGAGGAGGATAGCTCTGCAGACGACGACGACGACGAATACCTGCCAAAGTACGCCTCCAAGCGGGTGAGCAACCCAGAGTCGATGAGACGCATGGTTCAGGAAGCAAACCAACAGCAGAACCTCGAGCCCTTTCGTGAGGTTGGCCTCTCGTCCCTCGACCCC
>WNFR01006625.1_pt1 | contig 11836 bp, 7 predicted proteins | sample 5400221 | NCBI WGS metagenome assembly WNFR01 (sample SAMN13153357, study PRJNA577476) | soil metagenome | isolation source: 40 cm soil under Madrone tree | place: USA:California | collected 2016-06-14 | reverse complement strand
AGCCCGCGGAATGCCAGACGCGACCAGCGGGCCTGCTGGTTGAAGAAGGGTCGATCATCTGTCGAGGGAGAGATGTCGAATGGCTGGACCGCATAGAACCGCTCGAGATCGGGAGCACTCAGGATCTCATAGTACAGATCCGAGTACCGCGTTCCCGCTTTCGCGTGAAACGGCGAGTACAGGAGCTCCGGTGCCGAGCGGGCCCCCGATGGACCATCTCCCGCGCTGAGCCGCTCCACCAGGCCGCTCACCTCGGTCCGCGTCCAGGGTGACTTCTTCAACATGAAGACCGTGTGGTCGTTCCGCGGGCCCCACGGCATAAGCGGCCCGCGAAACGCCAGCAAATGCTGGGCCGGACTGCCCCGTCCGCTCCGCTCGAACACCTCGCGCGTCGTCGTGAAGAGCCTCGCGACCTGGGACGGTGGGCGCGCGATCAGCAAGACTCCGTCGGGGCTCAGGCGGTCCAGATAGTCTGCGATCGCCTCTCGCGTGAACATGTAGTTTTCGGCCATCCCGAGGGACCCGGCCGTGAGCGCCGCGTTGCTGAAGGTATAGACCGAAAGGATCGCGTCGTAGGTCTCGGTCGAGCGCCGGACGAAGCTGCGGCCCTCCGCGGTGACGAGGTGTACCGCCGGGTCGTCGAAGAGGCCTCCGAGCGCGGCGCGCATCCGGCGGGAGACGATGTCGTTGATGATCGGGTTGATCTCCACCGCGGTGACAGATGATGCCTTGTAGTACAGCGCCTCGAGCACTTCCCGACCAGCCCCTGAGCCCAGGATGAGCACTCGGGGCCGCTCCTTGCCGACGTACGCCAGTCCGGGCGGATGGTAGTCAGCGCTCTTGAGCCAATGCTGGAGGCCCGCGCTCAGATCTCCCATCCCGGTGGCGGCGGTGCCGCCGTCGATCACGATCCCGATGCCGGGCCCTGGCCAGCCCTTGTCCGGATCCGCCGCCAGCGCGTACACGTCCACCCGCGAGATGGCATTCCACGCGGTGTAGATCGGTGCCGGCCGCGGCGGGGCGGGCAGGATGGGATGGCTCTTGCTCGCCGCCACCGTTATCGGGAGAATCCGGTCGCCCAGGGGGGCCAGCGCCAGCGCCACGAGCCCGAGGGCCAACGCGATGGTGGTGACCAGACGGGCTTCGCGGAAGCCGAAGATGGCCGCCGCGAGGAACGCGAAGGCGGAGGCGAGCAGCACGGTGCCGGAGCCGCCCACGAGCGGCATGATGGCGGCCAGCGCGGCGCACCCTGCGCCCGCGCCGAGCAGATCGGCCGCGTAAAGCCGATTCACCTGATGCGCGCCGCGCGTGAGCAGCAGCGCGATGGCCAGCCCCGACCAGAAGAACGGAAACGCCAGCGCGAGATAGTACAGGGGGAGCATCACCGCGTCGTGGGCCAAGGCGCCCTGCTGGCTGAACGGATCGAACGGGATGTGCTGCATGGCCCAGAAGCTGCCGACGGTGGCCAGCCCGAACCCGCCGGCCAGCAGGGCGAGCGTCCGATCCAACGGGGCCCGCTCGCGGAGCCCGGTCCACAGCGCCAGCGCCACCCCGGAGGCGCCGAACCCGAGCAGCGCCGTCGAGATGACCAGGAAGCCGAAGTGATACCAGAGGGCCACCGAGAGCACGCGCGTCAACGCCAGCTCGAGGAGGAGGGTGGCGAAAGAGATGACCAGGATCCCGACATAGTGTCGCCGATTCATAGCAGTTCCTCGACCGGTTTTCCGTCCACGTTCGGCAGGTCGACCCCCAGCATTCTCGTGAAGGTCGGGGCGAAATCCATGATCGACACGGTTCGCTCTATCCTTCCGGGCTTGATCCCGCCCCCCACGGCCACGAACAGCCCTTCGGGCCGGTGCTCGCCGGTGCGGCAGTAGCGGTTCTCCCCCTCGACCACCCCGATCGCCTCGGATCCGATGCGCATCCGACCGCTGCCCGCCCTGCCCGCGTTCGCGGAGCCGAGCGGCAGCTCGGGGTTCCACTCCACCAGCAAGTCCGGGAGCAGGTCGAGGTGCTCGCCCTCGTACAGGTCGCGGGTGCGCGTGACCGCCGCCACCACCGGCTTGCCCGTCTCGAGGTCACGGATCTCCAGGAGCTCGCGCTCGAGCAGATCGCAGAGCGCGTCCATCTCCTCGCCCCGTCGCACGAGGCCGGCCGGCTCGCGGCCCACCAGGTTGAATCGGATCCCACCAACCGCGAACCCGTTGTCCACGATGAAGCACCGGCTGCGCGCATGATCGAGCTTCGGGGCCGGGATGCCGTCCGGCCCGTCGATCCACCCACGGAGCCGGCCGCGGGCGGATCTAAGCGATCCCTTGACCGCATCCGGCAGGCGACGCCAACCCCACGCCAGCACCGCGTCCAGCCGATCGCGAAGCCGCGGAGGCGGCGGCGCCACCTCCCCGACCGGTGTCCGAGGCTCGGCCACCTTCAGACGGATCAAGATCTCGTGGAGGAGGAACTGCGCGCCGTGCTTGTGCGCCATGCCGTGCCCGGCCAGGACGATCACCTTCGTGTCGGATCCGACCTCGGCCAGGATTCGACCGATGGCCGCGTCGATGGCCACGTACACGTCCTTGATCGGATCCCCGGTGAGCTTCGCGACCTCGGCCTCGTGCCCGGGATGGTCGGGGGCGTGGAGGTGCCAGCACTGATGGCCCACGCAGTGGCTCTCGGTGAAGACCTGCGCGAAGAACTGCCAGCCGCCCTGCCGGAGGTAGTGGCGGGTGAGCTCGGCCTTCGTGTGGACACCGCGGACCAAAATGTCCCGGAGCTCCCGGAACTCGGCCGGGGTCCGATGGTCGCGGTTGCAGGATCCCTCGAGGGGATGCAGCCCGAACTTCGACCTGATCTCCGCCTTCAGCGAAGGCGGCCACGCCTGGAACCCGTAGTTCTCGTCGTGCGAGCCCCACTCCACCGTCTGGATCCCGTTGATCTCCTCGCTGATTCCCGACAGCGGGATGTCGAGGACGGCCACCCGCTTCCCGGCCCGGCTCAGGTGGTTCCAGAACGGCTCGCGCTTGACGTGCTCGCCGGTCGGCAGGTGCGCCACCTCGTACGTCCCGGGTCTCAGCATGGCGAGGCTGTGAATGCCGTGCCGGGCGGGCGAGACCCCGGTGTAGAACGATGGCCAGGTCGAGCCCACGAAGAACCCGCGCGGGGCCATGGTGTGGCCCACGAGGCCCCGATCGAGGAGCGCGGCGAAGTTTGGCAGCACCCCGGACCGCGCCCACTCGAGCAGGAGGCGCTTGTCGCCCGCGTCTACCTCCAGCAACAGGATCTCGGTCGGAAACGTCACGCGTCGCGCTCCCAGCTCAGGCGAACAGGTGCCGCGTGTAGGTCAGGTAACGCCAGCCGTACACATGGAGTAGCGTCCGGAGATGCCACTTCCACGCGTCCGCCCTTCGTCCCTGCTGGAGGTGCTTCACGGACGCCCCGTGCAGGGCGGCGACGTACTTGCGACGCAGTGCCCGTCGTACGTCCGGCGGGAGCTCCATGCGCAGTAGCGCCTGCAGCGCACCCGGCTGGCGTAGGACGTGCTCGCTCGACTTCGACAGCGAGTCGGGCGTGTCCGCGCTGTAGACGAACGTGGGGGCGTCGAGAAAGGCGATCCGCCGCTCGAGCGCGAGCCGCAGCGCCAGGTACGTCCACTCGAGGTGCGGCGGCATGCCGGAGAAATAGGTCGCGGGAATCGTGGCAGTGCGATAGAGACCAGCCCCCGGCGTGAGCCACATCCGATCGATGATCGCCCGCAGCGGGTCCCGCGCGCAGCGCGAGATCTTCGGCACGTTCAGGACGTCGCCCCCGGCGGTGCGCAGGTAGCCGCTGGTGACGGTCGCGTCGATGGTCGGATCCACCTCCATGCGCGCCACCCGAGCGGCCAACGCGCCGGGCAGAAACCAATCGTCGTCGTCCAGCTCCGCGAAGTACGGCGCTTCGACGATCTCGCGACCTGCCGCGATTGCTTTGCCCAGACCGGGTTCCCGGCGCCGGAGTACCCGGATATCACGCCGCCGCCGGAGCGCGTCGATCACGTCCCGATCGCAGTCCGGCCCGTTGACGATGACGATGGGATCCACGCGAATACCGACTTGCGTCAGCACACTCTCCAGGGCGCGGTCGAGGCAAGCAGCACGACTCGCCACGGCCACCGTCGGAAGGATCACGGATACGAGAATTGGTGGGATCACGACAAAAGTGACCGCTAGTATATGGAAATCCACGAGCGAGTAAAGGCGGCGCGCGTGGATTTTCAGGCCGAGGCTCGGAGGTCGCGTGTGCAGATTCTGCGTGCCCTTCCCGCGGGGCGAATGCGGCCGGACGCCTCAACCGCTGGTGCTATAAGATTGGTCTGCCATGTTACGCGCCGGGATCGTTGCCTGCGTCGCGCTCCTGCTCGCCGCGTGCGGGACTGGCGAACCGATCCGGTCCAGCGCGCCGGTCTCGACACTCGCCGTCATGCCGGCGTCCGGTGAGCTCCGAGTCGGCGAGACGCTGCAGCTCTTCGCGGACCCGAAGGACGATCGCGGGCGAGTTCTCGCGGAGCGTGTGGTATCGGCTTCGAGCCTCGATCCCGCGGTCGCGAGCGTCTCACCGGAGGGTGTGGTCACGGCGCTCGCGCCCGGGACCGCGCGGATGGTGGTGTCGAGCGAAGGCAGGAGCGTAAGCGTCCCGGTCACGGTGCGGGCTAACCGGGGGCCGGTGGGCGAGTGCGCGGCACCGCGGCCCGGGTGGATCTGGTGCGACGACTTCGAAGAAGATCGCCTGCCCCGGTACTTCGAGCACGGAAATCGGCAGGGCCTCTTCGAGCGCACCCCGGGGGTGGGCTACGGGGGCTCGGCGGGGATGCGCGCCCGGTGGACCGCCCCCCGCCAGGTCGACGCCGGGTTCCTGCACGTGGCCTTCGGTAAGGTTCCGGCGTCGAACTTCCGCCCGGTGGACGCGGGCACCGAGATCTATCGCGACGTCTACTGGCGTATCCTGGTCCGCTACGGCCCTGGGTGGGTTGGCGGCGGCGGCAACAAGATGTCCCGCGCGCAGAGCCTGACCACGCCACAGTACGCCCAGGCCATGATCGCGCACGTGTGGTCCGGGAGCACGGCCGAGAACCCGACAGATCGTCTGGCCATCGTCGGGGCTTCCGGCATCGGCTTCCGCGGTCGGCTCCGGACCGAGGAGTACAACGACTTCCCCCACATCGAATGGCTGCCGTGGTCGTGGAGCAAGACTCGACTCTTCGACCGCACTGCGGTCGGCCGCTGGTATTGCATCGAGGCGCGTGCGAAGCTGAACGATCCGGGCTGGTCGAACGGGGCGTTCCAGTTGTGGATCGACGACCGCCTCGAGGCGAGTCAGACCGGGCTCGGGTGGATGGGCGGCTACCGGGACTACGGGATCAACGTCGTGTACCTCGAGAACTACTGGAACGACGGCGCGCCACAGGCCCAGGAGCGTTACTTCGACAATTTCGTGGTCAGCACGCAGCGCATCGGTTGCGGTTTCTAGGTTCGGCCGCCGGCGGGAAGGAGTCGATGCCGCAGGGCACGTGTGGCGCCGCGCACCGGCGTCGGGAACCAGGACAGGACTGCCGAGCCTAGCGCAGTGAATCCTCCGCCGAGGCGCCAGGACGTCAAATAGTGCCGACGGGCGCCCCCGAGATCGCCCCGATCTTCTGCGAAACGCCCGGCATTCAGTTCCCATACCGGCCACTGCTTCCGGTACTTCTCCACTGCTCCGGCCGGATATCTGGTCGGGTTCTGGATCACGCGTTGGGCAAGGGCGATGCCGGCCTGCGCCATCCGATAGTGATCTTGGGTCAGGTTCGTCAGGTGCAACCGGCTCCGCATCAGGGGCCGCTCGACGACCGCCATCGGGCACACCGTTAGGAGTCGCAGGATGCAGTCTATGTCCTCGCGTCCCCACACGCCCGGATCGAAGAGCCCGATTTGCAGGAGCAGGCTGCGGCGCACCAGCAGCGTCGAGGGCGCGAAGAAGTTTCCCTCGAGCGCGTGCTGGCCGAGGCTGTCCCGGTCGCACACCATCACTCCCGGCGCAATTTCGGTCCGCTTCACCGCCCAGTAATGCGGCTTCCGAGAGAAGTACGGCGGCCCGACGGGCCCCTTTGCGTCGAACTCGATGAAGTCGCTAAAGACGGCGCCCGCCTCGGGACAGATTTGAACCGCCTGCCACTGGACCGCGAGCTTGTCAGGCTCCCAGACGTCGTCGGCGTCGAGAAAAGCCACCCACGGCTGCTCGGTGTGGCGGATGGCCGCATTGCGGGCCGCGCTCGGCCCGATGTTCGGTTGACTCAACACGGTCACGCGGTGGCGGCGCGCGACCTCCGCGGTGCGATCGGTCGAGCCATCGTCTACCACGATGATCTCGCTCGGTGGCGAGGTCTGAGCCCGGACACTCTCGAGCGTCTCGTCCAGAAAGCGCTCGGCGTTGTAGGCGGGGATGATGACGGCGACCGGCACGCTCACGTCTTCAGTGTGCCCTCGAATTGGCCGAAGGCAAGCGCTTCACGACAATTTCGCAGATCAGAGACGACTCGAGACCAGCTCCTTCAGGCAGCTCGCGATGGCGGCGCTGGTACGTGGCGAATAGTGCCGCTTTTCCGGGACGAACCGCTCGGCCTCCGGGATCGCGCCGACGCAGGGCGTCAGGTCGGTAAATTCGACGCCCACCTGGTGGAGGACTTCGCGGGTGACGACCGGTAGACTCTTCGGGTCCTGGGCCGATGGGAGATAGTCGTTCCGCCCCGGCATGTAGAGGACGAGGGGGATGGATCCGTCGGCGCCAACGAGGCGGACGAAGTCGCGGATCAGCTCCCCGTTCACGGCCCGGAGGGCCTCCGGAGAGATCTCGGGGCGCGGCGTGCGGTGGACCGGATAGCGGGAGAGCACGATCCGAACGAGCTGAGAGAGGTGGAAGGGGCGCCACCGCCATTCCGACTCGCGGTAGTCCATGTCGTAGTCCACGTAGGGCAGCCGACTGACCGAGCTCGTGGCGAGAAGGGACTCCATGCTCGGCACCGGAACGTTGATCAGGGATAGCGCGCCGTCCTTCAGGATGAACCGCGGCTTGGCGAACGGCAACTCCGAGCCGGGCAAGTAGATGAACGGGTACAGGCTCATCGTCCGCCCGAGATCTCCCGGGAACACCCCCAGGATGACCACGCGCGCATGCCACGGCCGCGCGTCCCGCGTGTAGCGCAGATACGCCTGGTCGATACCGTAGCCGGAGACGCCGAAGTTCAGGACCTGCGTACCCGATCCGAGGACCTCCTCGAGCCGAGAGCCCCAGGAGTCCTCGTATGCCACATCGAGACCGAACGTGAACGAGTCGCCGACGAGGGCAACCCGCCGGTCGGAGTGTCTCTCCGCAAACGAGACGCCGACGCGGCCGCTTCGAATGCCTTCCATGCTGCTCTGGTCGAGGCCATCCTTGCTTCGCCGAGCCGGGCCGACCGTCCAGCCGAGGAGCTGGTCCGGCACCATGTACGGACTCTCGTGCTTCGCCCGGTCGAGCAAGGCCCGGTTGCGGGCCACCTCGTATCCCCAGTCGCGGGGCACGAGCGGCGTGCCCATGAACAGCTCCCCTTCGAGCGTCCGCTCGGTGAGGATCCGCGTGACGATCTCCCCCACCCCGATCACCAAGGCCAGCGGCAGGATGTTGATCGCCAGCGTCAGGCCGAAGCGCCTCACGCCTTCGCGCCGCGTCCTCAGATGCTGCCGCACGATCAGGAGCACCGAGATCACGATACCCAGCAGGCCGAGGATGGCAAACACGCCGACCGCGCTGCCGATCGCGGAGCGTAGCGATCGGCCGGAGAGCCGCGGCAGATCGAACGCCAGGATCAGCGCGCAGAGCTCGAAGAGATAGAAGGCCCCCAGGAGGAGGCCGTCCACGCCGCGCCGGCCGGGCGTCAATGGTGCCATTCGCAGGTCATCATCTCGTGGTCTCTCTTCGACGAGAACTTCTCGATGGTCCGCAGCCTTGCGTACCGGGAGAAGTTACGGCAGCTTTCCTGAAAGTGATTGCGCGGTCTTGAACTCCGAGGCCAAAGTCTCCACGCGCGGGCGAAGCGCGGCACGCCGCGCCTGCCAGGAATGAACCTCAAGTCCGCTGGGCGCTTCGGTATACCCAGCGAGGGATGTCAGGAAGTCGCCGGCCTCGCGCGCGCTGGCCGATGACTGCTCGCGGAGCCAGGCGAGCATCCGTCCCTGGCGGGGTGCGGTCAGAAGAGCCGCCAGCTCGGCGAGCCGAGGTGCGGTGAGCCCGCCTGGCGGATCGAGCGCCGCCAACCAGCCGAGCGTCTCCCGGGCGAGCTGATTCGTCTCGATCCGGGCCAACTTTTTGGCGTCCTGCAGACCCCGCGATGCCCTCGCGATGGCGCCGAGCATCTCGGCCCGTCTCGTCCCCGCCGAGGGCGCGACGGTGAAGTCCGGGCGCATCTCGACCGGGATGATATGCGCGTGGCTGACTCCGCCGCGCCCGAAGAAGACCTTCAGCACAAGGGAGCGGTAGCTCCAGGGGTGCCCACTGGCGAGATGCCGCGACGCCGGGAACACGAGGTTGCCAAGGCCGTAGGCGATGAGGCCCGCCTTCCAGACCTCGATTCCCATCGGCACGTGCGCGTGGTGGCAGAGAACCAGATCGGCTCCCGCCTCGACGAAGCGTCTGGCCCGGTCTCGGTGGGAGAGCCACGGGTACATGGCGAACTCCACGCCCCAGTGGAGCTGCAGGATCACGAGGTCGACGGTCGGCCGGAGGGCCGCAAGGTCTTCGAGGATCGACTCGTCCCGGGCGGGCGCCGGACCGGCCGCGGCCCCGAGCGGCATGGCTGGACGGTAGTCGTCCGCGTACCCGAGCATTCCCACGCGAACGCCGTTGGCCTCCAGGAGTGCCGGTTGCCGGGCCGAGCGAGGCGAATTGCCGGCGCCGCAGTGCCGGATCCCTCGCTCGTCTAGCACGCGTAGGCACTCGAGCAGCCCTTCCGCTCCAAAGTCCATGCAGTGGTTGTTGGCCACCGTGACCGCGTCGAATCTGGCCACCGCTAGGGCTTCCGCGCTCTCCGGGGCTGCTTTGAGCACTCCGCCCAAGGCTCCTGGCTTCGCTTCGCGTCGGGTCAGTGGGCTCTCGAGGTTCGCGACCCGCAGGTCGCATCCGTCGAGAACCGGCTTCAAGGGAGCGAAGATGGTCGTCGCGCCGCGATGCCGGATCGCCTCCTCGATGTCCCGGCTCAAGACCACGTCGCCGGCGGCCAGGAGCGATGCGTGGGGAGGGCCGCTGCGCACGTAGTGGGTATCGACCGAAGACCGGAACCGCATCGACCACAGCGAGACCCGCTCCAGATGGCGGCGAACTCGCGTGGAGAGTATTAGCATGGGCGGCCACCCTCATAGTAGCCTACGCAGGAGGCTGCTCATGAACCTCTCCGTCATCCTCTGTACCTACAATCGAGCGACGCTCCTCGAGAACGCATTGCGCAGCCTCGAGCAAATCCGGCAGCCCGCCGGGTTGGCGTGGGAGCTCGTGCTCGTCGACAATAACTCCAGCGACGACACCAAGGCGGTGGTGGATGCGGCGATCCGCCGGGGGACCCTTCCCTGCCGCTACGTGTTCGAGCCTCGTCAAGGGAAGTCGAACGCGCTCAATACCGGAATCGCCCAGGCGAAGGCGGACGTCCTCGCCTTCACGGATGACGACGTCACCTTCGATGCCGACTGGCTCGGCGCAGTCTGCAAACCGTTCGACGACCCCAAGTGCCTGGGGATCGGGGGGCAGATCGTGCCGGTCTGGTCGACACCCCGCCCGAGCTGGTACGCCGAGACCGGACCCTATGCCCTCATGACCGCCATCATCCGGTACCAGTTCGGCGATCAGCTCAAGCCGGTGGAGAAGCCTCCGTGGGGCGCGAACATGGCGTTTCGGCGGGACGCCTTCACGCGCTACGGCACCTTCGATCCGCGCCTCGGACCGATGGGTACCACCCTTATGCGCGGGGAGGACGTGGTCCTGGGCCAACGCATGCTGGCAGCGGGAGAGCGCCTGCTCTACGTCCCCGACGCGATCGTGTACCACCCCGTGGAGCCGCAGCGTCTGCGGAAGGCGTATTTTCAGGGTTATTACTACCAGCACGGACGCATGGAGGTCCGGATCAATCGGGTCGGTCTGGAGGCGGTGCGCTGGCTGGGCGTCCCGCGGCACCTGGTGCGCGCCCTGCTGATCAATGTGGCGCGCTGGCTGACCGCCCTGCGCTCTAGCCGCCGGTTCTACTACCGCCTCGAGTGCGCGCTGATGCTCGGGAAGATCGTGGAAGCGTATCAGCAGCGGCCGCGTCCGAAGTAGATGGTCTGCTCGCGCGTGACGTGGTGCTCGAGCGACCGTTCCTGCGGCTCAAGGCACGCTTCGCGTACGTCCGCGGCCCCCGGTTAGTTTCGCGCCCGGCCCCCAGCGCGCGGGTCAGCCGCCCGTATCGTAGAGGTAGAGCGCGGCGCCCGTGGTCCGTCGCACCAGCACCCGCTTGCCGATGGCGTCCAGCGCCAACACCGCCAGTTCCTCCTCATTGAGACCGCGCTCGACATTCACATGCGAGAACAGCATCCATACGCGGCCGGCGCCGCGCAGGGTTTCGAAGCTGCGCAAGTAGCGGCCGAGATCGTTCCGCGCGAAGACTCCCAGAACGGTGTCGTCGAGCTGGATCACGCCTCGCTCGGCATAGTACCGGGCCGCCGGGCCTGACTCGTAGTACAAGTACAGGACGTCGCCCGCGCGGCGCTCCCGAGCCAGGTACTGGAGCAGCGGCCGCGTTTCCTCCACCTGTTGCGGCCTCACCAGGTGATAGGCCGCGTACAAGGTCGGGTGAGCGAGCAGCAGAAATCCAAACACCACCCCGACGAGCGGCCAGACGCTTCCGGCCCTCGACCACAATGCATCCAGTCCCGCGGCCACCAGGATCAGCAAGCCCGGGACCATGAAGAGCCAGAGCCGGTCGGCGAGTGGATACATGTGAAGGCCGGAGGCGATCAGAGCGAGCCCTCCGGGGATCACGATGCGGAAAAACCAATCAGGCCGGGTCCTGTACACCACCACGCCACCCAGAATGGCAGCGAGGGCGACGATCTCTTCGACCTCCCGTCCCAGCGGAAGCGCGGCGATCCGCCCGAACGCCTCGATCCACCAGAGACAGTCCTCGTACGAGCGCGGCACGAGAGGCGCCGCCGCCTCGAGCCAGAACTCGGCGAGCTGCGGGTTCTGGGTCACCCCGCGGAGCGACACGGCGTACGCCGCCGCGAAGCTCGCGGCCCAGATGGCCCCCGTCGCCGCGACGACAGTGAGCGCGCGCCATTGCCGGGCCTTCGTCTGACGCCATGCCCAGTGCAGTCCCACCCCTCCGAGGAGAAAGACCACCGGATACGAGAACCATATCGCCACCGCCCCCACGACGGCGCTCACCCATCCCCAAGCCCGGGCCGGCGCGGCGCTCGGCGCGTCTGCACGTGCCACCACCCACCACACCAGGAGGCCGACGGCAACGTCGGTCGAATAGGGCTTCGTCTCGGACGAGTAGTAGACGAGGCGATCTGCGAGAACGAAGAGTCCCAATGCCACCGCGGCCGCCCGGGGGGAGAGAAACCGCCCGACGAGCCTCCAGAAGAGGAAGAGCGAGGCGATTCCACACACGAGCGGAATGAAGCGGAGGGCATACTCACTACCGCCGAAGAGATTCACCGCAGTGCGCTCCGCGAACAGAAAGCCAAGCGGGGCCGCCTGGTTGAACTCGAGCGGCTCCATCAGTCTGCCGAACGGGCGCGCCATGATGTTCAGCGCC
>WNFR01014779.1_pt1 | contig 11837 bp, 13 predicted proteins | sample 5400221 | NCBI WGS metagenome assembly WNFR01 (sample SAMN13153357, study PRJNA577476) | soil metagenome | isolation source: 40 cm soil under Madrone tree | place: USA:California | collected 2016-06-14 | reverse complement strand
CGAGCACGCGGCGATTTCCTTCGAGCGAGTTTGCGCGTGAAGAACTCTACTGGGGCTGATTGCGAGAGTCAATTCTGAGGCGAAGCGCGTGTTTGGACGGAGATGGCCGATGTTGGAGCGAGGGTCAGCGGCGGAAGCGAGAGAAAAGCCAAAAAAGAAGGTTTAGGCCGATACTGAGCACCAAGCAGGTCACGATCGGAAAGTAGATGGTGGTGTGCTCGCCGCGATGGATGATGTCGCCGGGGAGACGGCCGAGGCGGAACGGCAGTTTGCCTCCGAAAAAGAGAAGTGCGCCAATGAGAACGACAAAGCCTCCGAGGAAAAGGAGCGTGCGGCCGAGTTCGCGGAGAGGATCCATAGTGAAATCTCATGAGTCGGATGGTTCAAGACTCAAGAGAATTGCATGTTGATGAATAGTAGTGGCGGCATATTGCTAAAGCCTGGCCGCCATAAACTCAGATGAGTTCAAGGCCCGAAAAGAAATATCCAATTTCGAAAGCGGCGGTTTCGGGAGCGTCGGAGCCGTGGGTGCAATTGTTGCCGATGCTGGTGCCGAGATCGTGGCGAATGGTGCCGGGCGCGGCTTTCTTGGGATCGGTGGCGCCCATCGTGTCGCGCCACTTCAGGATGGCGCCTTCGGCTTCGAGGACCATGGCAAAGATTTTGCCGGAGCTCATGAAGGTGGTGAGCTCGCCGAAGAAGGGGCGTTCCTTGTGAACGGCGTAGAAGCCGCCGGCTTCTTCCTTTGTGAGGCGCATGGATTTGATGGCGACGATCTTGAAGCCGGCTTTGTGGATGCGAGCGAGAATTTCTCCTTGAAGATTGCGACCGACAGCGTCAGGTTTGATGATTGCGAAAGTGCGTTCGAGTGACAAGCTATTTTCTCCTCTTTGTCGGCTTTCTATGACCGCGTTTGGTCGTCTTAACATACTGGCGATCTACGTAAATAGAATGAATCGTTCCACTGTCTTCTACGAATTCAAGTACCAGTCGACCGTCGTCATAACCAGATAGCTTGATCGGAACACCAACTATCGCGGAAATGGCCTTTTGATCCTCCTCGGGCAATCCGTCGAGAAGACCGGGCGGGAGTCTTGCCAGAACAACTTTACTTGGTTTCGGCTGGGACTTTCTCGACCGCGCAGTTTTCTTCGGAGCCACCGGCGCAATGACCTCGTTACTTTAGGGCGACGGCGACGGTGGAGCCCATATCCGCGGGGGTTTCGACGCAGCGGATGCCGGCGGCGGCCATCGCGGCGTACTTGTCCTTCGCGGTGCCCTGGCCGCCGCTGATGATCGCGCCAGCGTGGCCCATGCGGCGGCCCGGGGGCGCGGTTTGGCCGGCGATGAAGCCGACGACGGGCTTCTTCACGTTGGCTTTGATCCATTCCGCGGCGCGCTCTTCGGCGTTGCCGCCGATTTCGCCGATCAAAATGATGGCGTGCGTGTCTGAATCGTCGTTGAAGAAGCGAATCGCGTCCAGAAACGAAGTGCCGATGATGGGATCGCCGCCGATGCCGATGCAGGTGGACTGACCGATGCCGAGTTTGGTCAATTGGTCTACGGCTTCGTAGGTCAGCGTGCCGCTGCGGCTGACGACGCCGACGTTTCCCTGTTTGTGAATGCGGCCAGGCATAATGCCGATTTTGCACTTGCCGGGAGAAATGATGCCGGGGCAGTTGGGACCAATGAGGCGAGTCTTCTTGGAATCCACGGTGGCGGCGACGCGCACCATGTCCAGCGCCGGAATGCCTTCGGTGATGCAAATGACGAGCGGAATTTCCGAATCCGCAGCTTCGAGAATGGCATCCGCGGCATACGGCGGAGGGACGAAAATCACGGAAGCATTCGCTCCCGTGGCTTTCGCGGCGTCGGCGACGGTGTTGAAAACGGGCCGCTCGAGATGCTTCGTGCCGCCTTTGCCGGGCGTGACGCCTCCGACGACATTTGTCCCATACTCAATCATTTGCTGCGTGTGGAAGGTGCCTTCGCGGCCGGTAAAGCCCTGGACGAGCAAACGCGTTTTTTCGTTAACGAGGATGCTCATCGCGCACCCCCGGCGAGTGCCACGACCTTTTGCGCGCCGTCCTTCATGCCTTCGGCAATGGTGAAGTTCAGGCCGCTGTCGCGAAGAATCTGCTGGCCGAGCTCGACGTTGGTGCCCTCCATGCGCACGACCACAGGCACTTTCAATTGAAGGTCCTTTGCCGCGGCAACCACGCCGGTGGCGAGCACATCGCAGCGCAGGATGCCGCCAAAAATGTTGATGAACACGGCTTTCACTGCAGGGTCGCTCATGAGAATGCGGAAGGCGTTTTTCACCTGATCGGCGGAAGCGCCGCCGCCGACATCGAGAAAATTCGCGGGGGAGCCGCCAGCGTACTTGATGATGTCCATGGTAGCCATGGCGAGCCCCGCGCCGTTGACCATGCAGGCCACGCTGCCCTCGAGCTTGATGTAGTTGAGGCCGTACTTCGAGGCTTCGACTTCGAGGGGATCTTCTTCATCGAGGTCGCGCAGCTCGCGAAGTTCCTTGTGACGGAAGAGCGCGTTGTCATCGAAGGTCATCTTGGCGTCGAGGGCGACGAGATGGCCTTCGCCGGTCACCACGCACGGATTGATTTCCAGCAGCGAGGCGTCCGTATCCATGAAGGCGCGGTACAGAGCCTGCAGGAACGGCACCGATTGATTGACCACTTCGATGGGCAAACCAAGACCGAAAGCGATCTTGCGCGCTTGATAGAGTTGCAATCCGGCGGCGGGATGAATCGCTTCGCGCAAAATGGCGCTGGGATTATTTTTCGCGACTTCTTCGATTTCCATGCCGCCCGCGGCGCTGGCCATGAACATGACGCGGCCGGTGGCGCGGTCGACGAGCAGCCCCAGATACAGTTCGCGCTTGATATCGAGGCCTTCCTCGACGAGCACGCGTTTCACGCGGCGGCCTGCAGGACCGGTTTGCGGTGTGATCAGGTTCATGCCGAGGATTTGGCCGGCGATGTCACCGGCCTCGTCGGAGGAACGCGCCAGCTTGACGCCGCCGCCTTTTCCGCGCCCGCCGGCATGGATTTGCGCTTTCACGACGGTGATGTGTGTTTTGAGGCGCTGCGCCGCTTCGCGGGCTTCTTCTTTGGTGAAGGCCACTTCGCCGCGCGGCGTGGTGACGCCATAGCGCGCCAATATGGCCTTCGCCTGATACTCGTGAATCTTCATTGAGTTTCCGTTCCCTGTGCGTCCGTGAAGCCGTTTTTTCCTGCGCGACCGCGGAGCATTCGACCAATGTTAGAATTTCGAAGCTATTCAAAACATAGAAGTTTACCCGGAACGCCGAACGCGGGCAAGGACACCCAATAGAACCGCAAAATGAGCGCACTTCGCAAAGAAATCGAGCGCCTTGAATCCGGCCACTTCTTCACGGGTGCGGAAGCGGAAGCGGTGATGGACGAGCTGCTTTCGGGGCGCGCCGAGATGCCGGAGATCGTGCGGTTGCTGACAGCGCTGAACCAGCGGCAGGTGCAGGTGCAGGAACTTGCGGGATTCGCGCGGGTGATGCGGCGAAATGCCACGCGGGTCTTCGCTGATGGTGAGGCACGCCCCGAGCAGATGGTGGACACGTGCGGCACGGGGGGCGACGGCTCGAACACATTTAATATTTCAACCGCGGCGGCGATTGTTGCGGCTGCCGCCGGTGCGCGTGTTGCGAAGCACGGCAACCGCGCAGCGAGTTCGCGAAGTGGTTCAGCGGATGTGCTGGAAGCGCTCGGCGTGCGCATCGATCTGCCTTTCGAACGGTATGGACGTGCGATCCGGGAGATTGGCATTGGGTTCTTGTTCGCGCAGGCGGCGCATAAGGCCACGCGACATGCCGCTCCTGCGCGCAAGCAGATTGGCGTGCGCACGGTCTTTAATTTGCTGGGCCCGCTCACGAATCCCGCGGGCGCGCAATCGCAAGTCCTTGGCGTTTTTTCGGCAGAGGTGATCGATCTGGTGGCAGCGACACTTGCGGAGCTTGGTGTGGAGCGCGCTTTTGTGGTGCATGGAGCGGGAGGGCTCGACGAATTTTCTCTTGCCGGGGAAACACTGGTCGCCGAGGTCAAGCGTGGCGCGGTCCGACGTTTCACCGTTACGCCGGAGGAGTTCAGCGTGTCGCGTGCTCCGCTCGAAGCGCTTCACGGTGGAACAGCTGCCGAGAACGCCGCGATCATCCACCGCGTCCTGGCTGGCGAGGCTGGCCCACTTCGCGACATTGTGGTGATCAACGCGGCTGCGGCGCTCGTCGCTGCAGGTGTGTCTGCCAATTTTCGCGAAGCGGCAATTCTTGCGGGAGAGGCCATCTCGTCAGGCGCTGCTGCAGCCAAACTCGCGTCGCTTGCTGTTTTCACAAACACGGACTAACTCCGTTTAGAGGAAACAGAACTCCTGAATTGAAAGAGATTCAGGGACGATCAGGGCGGCGAGCAGATAAAATCATCGGCACCTGATGGCGCGCTGCATGAGCTGTTTGCACGCTCCGGAGCTGCCGGCGCATTCTAGGAGGAACACTTTGAGAAACATTGCGGTCACTCTATGGATTGCGTTCCTGCCGTTTTCTGCGCTGGCGCAGAAAACAGCCACACCAACGCCCGCACAGGTCGCGCGGGAAGTTCGCGACTACCGCATGGCGAATGAGGACCGCATCGTGCGCGAACTCAGCGAATTCCTTTCGATTCCCAATGTCGCCAGCGACACTCCCAATATCCAGAAGAACGCGGCGCATCTGGTTGAGATGCTCGAAGCTCGTGGGATTGAAACCCATTTATTGCCAATCGCGGGGCGCGGACCAGTGGTGTTTGGCAAACTGATTTCGCCGGAAGCGAAGCGCACAGTAATTTTTTACGCGCATTACGACGGCCAGCCGGTGGATCCGGGGGCGTGGACGGATGGAAAACCTTTTGAACCAGTGATCTGGACAGCCGCGATCGAGGCTGGCGGAAAGCGCGTCTCGATTCCCGATCCCGCTCCCTGGAGACACGTTCCCTTCCGAGATGAGTGGCGGATTTACGCGCGGTCCGCTTCGGACGACAAATCTCCGATTGTGGCCCTGCTAGCCGCGCTCGATGCCCTCCGCAACAAGAAGATTCCGTTGGCCGTAAGTCTCAAGGTCATTTTTGAGGGAGAGGAAGAGGCGGGCTCGACGAATTTGCAACGCACCCTGGAACTTCACAAGAATTTATTGGGCGCGGATTTGCTCATCACGGCGGATGGCCCTGTGCATCAATCGGGGCGGCCTCTCGTTTTCTTCGGAAACCGCGGGGACATCGGCATCGACGTCACGGTGTACGGGCCGGTGCGCGCGTTGCATAGCGGACATTATGGGAACTGGGCGCCGAATCCAGCGATGGAATTGTCACGGCTGCTGGGGGCCATGAAAGATGCCGAAGGGCGCGTGCTAATTGAGGGCTACTACGACGACGTTACGCCGCTTGGTGAGGTGGAGAAAAAAGCGCTCGCGGAAATGCCGGTGAATGATACCGAGCTGCAGCGCGAATTAGGCATCGCGAAACCGGAAGGCGGCGGCAAGAAGCTAGTGGAACTCTTGATGCAACCGTCGTTGAATATTCGCGGATTGCGCAGCGCGTACATCGGAGAGCAAGCACAAAACGTGGTGCCGGACAAGGCCGAGGTTTCGCTGGAGGCGCGGCTCGTGAAAGGCGAGGACCCCAAGAAAAAGTTTGAACAGATTGCGGCGTTCATCGCGAAGCAGGGATTCTACGTGATAGACCATGAACCGACAATGGAAGAGCGACGCGCCCATACGCGGATCGCGAAAGTTATGTATGAAGGCGGGTATCGGGCGTCGCGCACGCCGATGGATCTGCCGGTGTCCAAAGCGGTTGTGGAAGTTGTGAAAGCCGCAACGGGCAACGACGCGGTGATTATGCCGTCGTCGGGCGGCAGCGTGCCGATGTACATTTTTGATGATCTGGGGCTCGTATGGATCGGCGTGCCCATAGTGAATTACGACAACCATCAGCACAGCTCGGATGAGAATCTGCGTCTCGGTCATTTTTGGCGCGGCATGGAAATCTACGGCGCAATTCTGGCGGACTTGAAATGGTGAAAACGACAAGAGATGCCGCGCTGACGCCCGGCATCTACAAAGACAAGAAGTTCTGCAGGAGCTGCTTGCCACACTCCGTGAGGACGGATTCGGGATGGAACTGGACGCCTTCGATTTTGTGGCGGCGGTGGCGCAGGCCCATGATGATGCCGTCGTCGGTTTCAGCGGTGATGGAGAGTTCGCGCGGGAGCGATTTGCGCTCCACGATGAGCGAGTGATAGCGCGTTGCCGTGAAAGGATCGGGCAACTTGCGGAAAATATTTTTGCCGTCGTGTTGGATTTGGCTGGTCTTGCCGTGAAAAAGTTTCGGCGCGCGGACGATCTTACCGCCAAACGCGGCGCCAATGGCTTGATGCCCGAGGCATACGCCGAGGATGGGGAATTTCCCCGCAAGGCGCTCGATTAGCTCCACGGAGATGCCGGCCTCCTGCGGCGTGCAGGGCCCCGGAGAGATCACGATGCGCTCCGGCTTCCGCCGGGCGATCTCTTCCACGGTGATTTTGTCGTTGCGGTGCACTTCGACGGTGCAACCCAGCTCGCCGAGATACTGCGCGAGGTTGTAGGTGAAGGAATCGTAGTTGTCGAGCAGCAGGATCATGATGGCTTCTTCGAGCGGTTGCCTCTGTGTGCGGCCTCCAGCGCGGCGAGCAAGGCTTTCGACTTGTTCACGCTCTCTTGATATTCGTCCTGCGGAGTGGAATCCGCAACAATGCCGCCGCCAGCCTGCACGTAAGCTACCCCGTTCTTGACGACCATGGTACGAAGCGCGATACAGGAATCGAGGTTGCCCGCGAAATCGAGATATAGAATTCCGCCGGCATAAATTCCGCGGCGGGTGCGCTCCAGCTCTTCGATGATTTCCATGGCGCGAACTTTTGGCGCACCGGAAACGGTGCCTGCCGGAAAGCAAGCCATCAGCGCGTCGAAGCAATCCACATCTTCGCGCAGGCGGCCACGAAGACTGGAAACCAGATGCATGACGTGCGAGTAGCGCTCGACGGTGAGCAACTTTTCGGGGCGCACCGTGCCGTATTCGCAGACGCGTCCGAGATCGTTGCGCCCCAGATCGACGAGCATGATGTGCTCGGCGCGCTCTTTCTCGCTGGCAAGCATTTCGCGCTCGAGGCGCTGGTCTTCGGCCTCGTCCTTGCCGCGCCAACGCGTACCGGCGATGGGGCGGTAGAAAACGTCGCGGCCCTGGACTTTGACGAGCATTTCCGGCGAGCTGCCGACCACCGCGACGTCGTTCATCTGCAAATAAAAAAGATAGGGCGAGGGGTTCAGCGCGCGCAGTTCGCGATAGATTTCAAACGGCTCTGAATTTGTTTTCGCCGAGAAGCGCTGGCTCAGCACAACCTGAAAAATGTCCCCCGCGCGGATGTATTGCTTGGCCTTTCGAACGGCGGCCAGATACTCGGGCCGGCGGAAATTCGAACTCACCTGTAGCGGAGCGCGCTTCTTCGCCTTCGATGGATTTTTCGGGCGCTCGGCCGCAACCGGCTCTTCGAGCTGCCGCCGTGTCTCTTTGATTTCGCGCACGGCAGCGTTTGTATTTCGCGCGGAGCGAACTGGAGCCGCCGGTGAAAACATTGCGAACGATCCACAGGCGGTGCTGCACGTGATCGAAGGCGATGATGCCATGATAGAACATGAGCATCGCATCGTAGAGGCCGATTTCGTCACGCAAGCGTTGGGGCAGTCGCTCGATCAGACGAACCATGTCGTAGCTGAAATAGCCGATGGCTCCCGCGACGAGCGGCGGCAAACCTGGAAGTCGCACGGGACGGAAGCGTTCGATGCGCTCACGTAAGAAGGATATGGGATCACGCTCTTCCCAAACCATGCGGTCCTGGCTTTCCAGGACGCAGGCACCGCCCGCGTAACGGAAGATTTCCTCGGGATGAGCACCGGCGAACGTGTAACGCGCGATCTTTTCTCCGCCCTCCACGCTTTCGAGGAGGAATGAGTACCGCGCGCCCTGCGCGATTCGAAGGTAAGCGCTCACGGGAGTCAGCAGGTCCGCGGAAAATACGTCGTAGACCGGAATAAGATTCCCCTGCTTGGCGAGGCGCTGGAATTCGCGGAAGTCCGGCTGAATCATGGGTCAGTTCACTGCTGACATTTCAAAGTTCAAAATAAAGAGCAGGTATTATTGCACTTCTGGATTAACGGCGCTGACGAGACTTCTCTTCTGCGCGGAGGGCGCTCAGCACCGCGCGGCGCATGAGTGCTTCCGGCGCGCGCTTCTCCAGCCAGATTTCCCACTGTGCGATGCCCTGCGCGAGAAACATCTCCACACCGGACACGGTGGAAATCCCTTTTTTCGCGGCGATCTTCAGGAGCTGGGTTTTCTGCGGCCGGTAGATCAAGTCCATGACAATGCGGCAATTCAACTCGCCGGGCGCCAGCGGCGAGATTCCATCGTGCGGATGCATGCCGACCGGCGTGGAGTTTAAGATGGCGTCAAAGAATTCCGTGCGCAAAGCGCGGCGGGGAATGATTTCTCCTCCGACGGCGCGAGCCAATTGTTTCGCGGCTTTTTCACGCCGCGCGCAAATGCCAACTACCGCGCCGGCGCGAGTCAACGCAAAGGCCGCGGCTCGCGCCGATCCACCCGCGCCGAAAATCAGTACGCGGCTGCCTTTGATGCGGAGTTTCCTCTCGAGCGCGCGGAGCACGCCGACGTAATCCGTGTTGCAACCGTAGAGCGAACCGTCGCGCCGGACTACAACGGTATTCACCGCGCCGATGTCCGCAGCCAGCGGCTCGCATTCCTTCAGATGCTTGAGGAGGGTCTGCTTGTGCGGCAGCGTCACGCTGAAACCCCGGACGCCGAATTCGGGAACGGCCTCGAGAAAATCAGGGAGCTGATGAACCAGGAATGGGAGATAGACAGCGTCCACCTTGCCCGCGACGAATCCTGTGTTGTGCAGCAAGGGCGAAAGCGAATGTCCGACGGGATCGCCAATCACGCCGTAAACTCGCGTCCTTCTCGTGAGCGCGTGAGCGCGGTAGAGATGCTTCATTTCGTGGAGGGAAACTTGTCCGGCCGCAGTGGCTTCAGCGACCGGCGCGTATGACAAAGAGCTGCCTTCTCGCAATGCCAGGATTCGGCCGGGCAGACCCACTTCCCCCATCGGAACGGCTACAAAGTTCTTCGAGCGCCGCGCCAGTCGAAGCAGCCGGACGCTGTCGGAAATCGTGCGGGCGCTTGCGGCGATTTTTACGGCGTCAACCAGCCCATGACGCGCCACGCCGATCTTCTCCGGAAGCTTTGCGGTTCGATCGAAATCGTGAATCGAGAGCAGGATGCGTTTGGGCACGGGGTACGCGCGCGCAAATCCTTCGGGCAGCTCTCGATAAGTCTCCATTTCCAGATCGCACCACTGGCAGCCCGCCGCGCGCGCTTGAATCAGCCAGTACAGTTCCTGCTGAGCGTCTCCGCCGAACTTCCCTCCGCCCTCTCGGCGGCGGCAGGTAGCAATAAAAGTTGCCCCTTTCGGATTGTTCGCCGGCAGCCAACGAAGGAATCGCGCGCGCGCGGAGTCGCCCCGCAGCCAATCGAGCCGCAATTCGACGGTCTTCGTTTCCCGCAGTGCCAACCGGACTTGTTGACCCATTTCGCGGGCCGTGGAGGCTGCCGCGACAGCGCAAATGCGCCGCACCCCTGTTCCAAACAGGCTCATGCTCTGCCTTCCGCCGCCAATTCGTTGAAAATACGGCCTCTAGTATGCCGTATCAAACTTGTAAAGCAACCCGGGCCAATTTGTTGACGCGTGGGGTTGGCCCTGATACTTTCGCTAGGAAACGTCCCTGTACGGCCTTTAGGGCGTGTTTTCAAAGGAGTTATGGAATGCGCGCTAGACTAGCAGTTTTGTCTCTTGTGGTCCTCGCCGGTGCCGCCGTCAGTTCGGCGCAAAACCAGCCGCAAGCGGTCCCGCCTCAAACGGACTACACTGCGGTGAATTGTTCGGGATTCGTCACGGAGCAGAAAGTGCCGGACGGTATCCAGCTCATCTCCGGAGAGCAATCCAATTACAAGATTACTTTTGCCCGCGGTGACATGGTGTATATCAACCGCGGCCAGGACAAGGGTATCCGCGTGGGCGACCGGTTCTCGGTTGTGCGGCCACATACCGACTTCGTTGACGTGCAATGGTTCAAGTGGCAGAACAAGCTGATGAAGGCCATGGGCACCGCCTACGCAGACGAAGGGCAGGTCCGCGTGGTCAATGTTCAGCCCAAGGTTTCGATTGCGGAGGTCACTTTTTCCTGCGGGTACATGCAGCGCGGCGATATCCTGCAACCGTATCAAGACCGCCCGGCGCCGCCGTTCAAAGATCCGGCCCGCTTCGAGCATTTTGCGCCGGTAAGCGGCAAGCCCGTGGCCATGGTAGTTACGGGAACGGGCTTCACGCAGCTTTTCGGGAAGAACCAGTCGATTTACGTGAACCTCGGGACCAAGCAGGGAGTGAAGATCGGCGACTACTTCCGCATCTTCCGCTATCAAGGCTCCATGGCGGAGACCGTACCGCAGACCAGCGGGTATCAGTACACCATGTACGGTTTCGGGAGCGCCCCGGCACGGTACGAATGGAATGACCTCCCGCGCGAAGTGCTCGGCGAGGGAATCGTGATCAACGTGAGCAACAATTCGTCGACCGTGTACGTTACCTACAGCTCCATCGAAATCTACGCGGGCGACTACGTCGAAATCGAATAACTGCCCCACACCTTGTTGAGTAATTCAGGCCCGCCGCGGCTCTCCGCGCGGGCCTTTTCCTTGAACTATGGATGTTTTCGCTTCTTTATCAAAACTCCTCACCGGCTTTCATGTTCCTTCAGGCGGCTGACCTTCCAAATAGACTTCGCATGTAAAGCCAAAGATGCGCATCTCGGGGTCGCGCCATGCTTCACGCGGCAATCCCGCTTTCCGGCAGGTTTCCTCGAGGAATTGCTCACGAGTCCAATGATGCTCCATGGCAACCTGCGGCAACAGCAGGCCTCTCTGGGTGTGGAGCGCCACCAGCAGGCCATGACGCCCGAGCTCAATCGATTCCAGGGAAATCGGCGCAAGCGCTGAAAGCAATGAGATTTCGATTGTGAGATCGTCCAGCTGGTCCGCCCGCATCGGCGTAAATCGTGGATCTTCCCGGGCGGCGCTCGCGGCGCAGCGGGTGATGGCGACTCCCAGAGGCTCCTCCGGCTCCACCACGCCGATACAGCCTTGCAAACGCCCGCAAACGTGAAGCGTCACAAATACGCCCCGTCGCTCTGAGAGGATTCCATTGTGCGTGATTGGATCGGAAGGCCTTCGGTAAGAAACGGCGTCGACGACCGCTTTGCGCGCGAGCTGCAGCGCGGTTCGACTCTCTGCTTCAGAGAGGGACGGCATCCTCAGACTTCTTACGTGCCTCCAGCATGCGAAGCCGCCGGCGCTGCTTGACGCTGTCGTCCACATGGCTCCAGAATCTCAGGAAGTACTGCGCGGCGGAGACTAGCGCGCTAATCACCACCAGCCAAAGTAGAGCTTGCGCCAACCAGTACAGCCATGGAAGCCCGGCACGATGCCCGGCGCCGGCAATCAGTACTGCCACGGCGCACACCTGCAAGACCATTTTGGTCTTGCCCAGAGTAGACGCCTCAATGGTGAATCCTTCCGCAGAGGCTATATTCCGCAAGCCGAGAACAGTAAATTCACGCCCGATGATGATCACCACCATCCAGGCCTTCACCA
>WNFR01012413.1_pt1 | contig 11838 bp, 13 predicted proteins | sample 5400221 | NCBI WGS metagenome assembly WNFR01 (sample SAMN13153357, study PRJNA577476) | soil metagenome | isolation source: 40 cm soil under Madrone tree | place: USA:California | collected 2016-06-14 | reverse complement strand
CAAATTCCAGAACGAAGGCTCAGGGCAATCGGACGAGCGCGTGTTAGGAAAGCTGACAAAAGAAAAGGCAACGGACATTCTTGCGGTTAGGCCCATTTCGTACAAAGTTATTATGAACACATTTTGACCTGATAACAGAAGCGAGAACGGCGCCTTCCCTCTCACACATTCGTTTCCGCATATTTCTGTGCCTTCCGTCCCCGTATGTCCCTCCCCTTATTCCGTTTCCGCCCCAGAGTTTTCTAATCGCCCCACAGGCCCACTTCCCACCCTTCCAGAAAACCCGTCGACCGGGGACAACACGCTCATTTTAGCGCTCGAAGCACTTGGCGCATCAGACTATGCCCACACGTTGAGCCTTATAAACGAGGCCATTGATCAGGGTATATCATGGGAAGATGGAAAGGCGGAAGCGCTTAACCTCAGAGGCACCTTCAAGTCGGGTTCCTCCCCTCTAGTTTTCTCATCGTTCCAAAACTAAAGACTCTACTTGCCTGCAGGTTCCTTATTGGAGACACGAATGCTGCCAAAGTTGACTTTGAGGAATCTTTGCAGCTAGTACCTTCGTTCACTCAAAGCTGGGTCAAGATTGCAAGCGTCTACATGGAGCAAGGCGATGTGGTTAAGGCTTTTGAGGCATTTGATGAGGCAATCAAGCATAATGCTTCCGACCCCGATATTTACTATCACCGAGGGCAAGGTATGTCACCAGATATTTGCGTTTCTTACCATGCCCATCGCGCTGTACAGTCCACTTTATCATGAACGACTTTGAAAAAGCTGCGGAAAACTACGACGAATCGACGAAACTGGATGATACATTCGTGTTCTCACATATTCAATTCGCGGTCGCACTGTACAAGTTGAAAAACATTCCAAAAAGTAAGGCGATGTTCGTACGAACGATCGAGGCGTTCCCGGAACGTAGCGAACCACCGAACTACTAGTAAGTTGAGCGCCTCGTCGGTGCGTCATAAAGGGCACTTTTTGACGTCATATAGTGGCGAATTACTTCTGGACCAAGAAAAGTTCCAGGAAGCCGTAGAGAGATTTGATCGCGCGATAGAGCTAGAACGGTTAAAGTACAATTGAACCTTGATGACGCTGTTATCGGTATTGATCTATGAACAGGAAACCACCGAATGTGCTTCCGCTGGTTAACAAGGGTTTGGCCCTGTTCCAATGGAAGCAGGACATCGAAGCAGCGGAGAGGTGTTGCAATGAGGCGTTGCGCACGGATCCGGAATGTGAAGCTGCTGTGGCGACATTGGCGCAGCTGAGCCTGCAGCAAGGCAAGATTGATACCGCCGTCCGGATGTTCGAGCGTCATACGGAACTTGCGCGGAACGAACCGGAGCTTTTGAATGCGCTTACGTACCAATATGTGGGCACCACGGTTGTATTTGGGAGTTGGCTGATAACTGACGACTTCGGGCGTTTAGGCATCATATGCTCAGCTTGATTTTATCAAGCGGTACCCAGACCTTGCTAATGAGCTGAGTCAAATGGCTCGGTCGATGATGTGATGTGCGAGCGCTGAGGCGCAGGGTGCTGATGGATGATGCCCTCGCGCAATACGCCCCGAAGGCCGGAGGAGGACTGACGACGCGCTCTCTAGGCCGGTCTGTGAAGGATACGGAAGCACATGAGGAGGGCGTGTGGGTCGGACAGAAGGGCACGTTGCACGGATTCCGGACAATTCTCAACGTTTTTTTTATCATCTACAAGTCGATTCTTAATGCTACGTCATTTTATTTTGATCCCCAACGTGCAACGGCCCAGGTTGTGAGGGAAGTAAGGTCGGATTGAAATTGAAATTGAAAGATGAGATAAGTGTACGGAATACGTCATCGGTAAAGATGATCACAATCGTCATGCCATGCCTCGCCTCGCGTGTGCAGGTGCAAAGATGGGTCCGCGGTGCAGAGATGCAACGAGGCATCTCAACTATGATGTACTTTAGCGCGGCAGAGGGCAGCTATGACGTTCCAAATCCTTTATGAAGCCGCAAGACAAAGGTACACTTTTTGACCGAACACAGATTGCGCACCCTTCCACTCTCCCTCCACAGCGCCATTCTGAACTAAACTCTCACCTCCACTTTTGTCCTCCTCTTTCTATCAGACTATTCGAATACTTTACTCCATTCAAGGTTAAACCCTCTTTGTTGTCCCGCCAATTGCGCCGCTAACTTTTTTTTCGCTGCCATCAGGCCTTTGCCCCCCTCGTCCATCCATCTCTCGCCGCTCTACCTTCCATCTTCCATCTTCCATTCCATCGCTCTCTCCTGCCTTTATTTGGGCAATTGTGACTTATCGATCATAATTTGTTGAAATAAATAATGTCGACGTATCCCGCGCATTTTTATGAGCCGCACAACGGCGTCCAGCCGGGGATGAAGCCCCCGCCGAGCCTGCCCGCAGGTGCGTTCCCCGAGCCGGACGGCCCGCGGGTGGTCCACGTCGTCGTGTCGGGCTACCCGGCGCCGGCGCGGCCACTCCCACGCGAGCGGACGTGGGCGCTGTGCTGGTCGCCCGCGAACGGCGTCGTCCGCATCCTCGGCTCGGTGCGCGCGGCGCAGGACAAGGACAGCTACGTGTACTGGGGCCCGATCACGCAGAAGAGCGACTTCCCGCGCGAGTGCAGGCTCGTGGCCGTCGCGAGCATGGGCCCCGGGAAACGCGCGGCCCTGGAGCGCATCGCGAACGGCGTGGGCGTCATGCGCCCGAACGGATGGTGGAACGGCCAGAATTGGGTCGTGGAGGTCCTCAAGCGCGCCGTCGAGCAGGACTTGATTAGCCCCGACGAGCGCGACAACGCGATCTACACCGCGGCGGAACCGTGATCGCGCCATCTGTTCGTTATCGCGTCTCATCTTGGCCACTTTTTCCCCCTCGTCATCTTCCTCTCACCTCGTAGCATTTCCCATACATGCATGATCTCATTGGTCTGTCGTCGTCATCTGTTGTTTTTGTCGTCATACTTGTTGTCGTCATCGTCGTTCCATCACCACCCTCGATGGTTGTTGTATTTTTTTCTTTCGTTCGGTCATCCACGATATCAGAGTTACCCGAATCTATAATGCCTCAAATCTCTTTGATTGTCTCGCTGGCCATTTAACAAAGATAACGCCACCAAGGTAATGCCTCCCTTGTTGTTACCATATCGAGGAACACGGAACCAAAACAGTAGTAGCCACGACAATCAGAGAGCCCCCGTCGCCTTGAGCTCCTGCAGCGCAATCGACCGCCTCAGCACCGCCATCGCGTCGCGCGGGTCCAGCGCAAGCGCCGCATCGCAGTCCTTCACCACGATTCGCATACAGCGTCGCGTCCTCTTCCGGCGCGGCCGCCAGCGCACGCGTGTACAGCTCTGCGGCGCGAGCGAAGTCGTCCGCGTTCGCAGCCGTCGCCGCGCGCTGGCGCAGCGTCTTTGCCAGCTCGTGTCGTTCCTGTCCGTTAAAAAACCCCTCAAGAGGTGAGTCGCGGGGAGGTGGAAGGGAAGGGGGGAACGGTACGGGGGTGGATAGGCTCGCGAGTTGGCGTTTGGAGAGAGGTTTGTCGGTGCTTGAGCAGGTTGAGAGACGGACGACGGTGATGGTCAGAGCTATGGCCGCTACGGTTGCTGCGCCGATGAGGAATATGCGTCTCTGTTCAGTGGTCGCCGTGAACGTGAACATTTGTTGTTGCTGTGGTGGACACGTGTTGACCTGAGTATGTGAGGTGAGGCTTGGCGTCAATGTCACGCGACACGTAAAAAGCTTGTAGAACGAGGCTCCTGACAGGAGCCCCGGATCTGCACAGGGGCTGGATACAGGTCATTGTACGCGCTGTTGATACATGGAACGTAGGGTGACAGTGATACACAAGCAATTGTGATCGGGGTGATGTACTCTAGTCTAGTGAAAGCAACCAATACTCTGTGACGAGAGAACCAAAAAGGCCGCAAAGACAAGATCGACCGTTGGATGGTTGCCGTCGTCCGGATCAAAAGCTAAACGGAACGAAGGAAATAAATATGGATCGAATCACAGGAGGTGTGTGATCAACGCTCACATCCTGTTTTCACACAAACATGAGGGTGCACGTTCAGAACATGTTGAGCTGTCGTTCAAACGTCAAAAAAAAAATTGGGGACGCACTCTAAAAGGACCATCCCTGCGGCGCCCATTCCCACACTGGCCAGCGCGAGCAGTTGCCTTCCTTTACTTGACCGCCACAATGTCGGATCGAGCACAAAATCGCCCGCGAGCATCTCGACGCACGCAGCGTAGATCAGCATGCCCGCGCTTACCGCGCTCAGCACGCCCTCGGCAACTTTTGCGCCTACGCCACCCCCTCTGTGTCCGGTGTCAAACACGAGGAGGCCTGAGAGGATGCCGACTGGCGTGGTGAGCGCAAAGAGGAGCGCGAGAAGCGGGTGGAACCAGCCGAGGCTAGACTGTTGAGGATCCGGGTGTGCTGGAAGGGTTGCTATGCGGATGCCGAGAGAGAGGCCCTCGAAGAGCTGATGGAAGGAGATAGCGGTTGCGAGGGACTCAAAGTCGGCTCCAGAAGCGAGAGCAAGTGTGAATCCAATGACGAGAGAGTGAAGCATAATGCCTAGTTGCAGGACCTGTGAAAAAAAAAGGTAAGGTCGGGTCGCAACGTGTCAGGTATTCATTAGAGAGCGTGTCGTACGAGGATCCCGACGATCTGCCTCTTCCTTCCGATCATTCGGTTGGCTTCTTCGGCCGTACAGTCCGAATCAACATCCGAACCTGCGCCGTCAAGCAATCGCTCCAGGTCGCCGTGGCCGTGGTGGCCATGTCCGTGAGAATGAGAATGAACTGGTTCGCCCGCTCCGTGTGCCCCGTCGTGGGACGCTTTCACGTGGGCATCCCCTTCACCGTCTTCCGACTCGTAGAAACGAGTGAGTACGCAACGGGGATGATCGGTGTGGTGTTCCTCGTGTTGTCCATGTAGTTCGTGCCTGTGGTGACCAGGGAGAAGGCGTCGGTCGTGGCCGTGGCTGTGACCGCATGCATCAACGGCGATTGTGTGCCTGCGGAACGGCTCGTGGGATGTAGAACAAGAAGAATCGAGCAGTGGTGTGACTTCATTGGGTATTTGCTGTGAAGGGGAGATAGGAGGAGACGATATCGGAGCAAGTTGTGCGGCTGGTGATGGTCATGAATTGATTGAGTAATAACATGAGAGATAAGCCGTGTTACGTACACTCGACTTTCGGGGTGGATGGTACGGAAGGGTAGGATTGAAGGTGATCAACGTACGCAGTTGAGATGTCTATGGTACTATGTGGTCAGGGGAAGCAATTTAAGCCGGATAGGACGTACATTCGACAAGGAAAATGGAAAGCAGGGAGCAGAGACTGTAGAGATAATCGATGAATGTAGGACTCCAGAATAGACGTTTGATACGGACACAATCAGACCCGTCCAGTGACCAATGCGCGTATATCGCCTAACGTCCGGATCTTGGAGACGATCGAAGGCGTCTTGTAGTAGATGAACGAATGCCGTCGACAGGATAACACCTAATATGAGGACGGGCTTAGGACAATAAAGACATGTGCCGTGGTGGGAGCAGACCTGTTCCAAAGTGTTTTCCAACAAAGAAGACGATGGGCGGGATGCGTAAATAGCGGATCTTTTTTGTGACGGCGGGAAATGAGACGGCTGCACCCAGATTAGATGGAGAAGAAGGGTGCGAGGAGTTGGAAGAAGCCTACCAAAGAGAGAGACGCAGAAGATGAGCGCCATAAAGGCGAGCCTAGCAAATAAAAGTGTGCCCTCATTCTGAGGGTCTTCGTCACGGATGGTAGTCGGGAGCATGTCGGGTCAGGTTGGGGACCGAATTGGTTGTCCGAGTGGGACTCTTAATAGGCAGTCTCTCACGTGTACCGCACCAGTCGCGCGACGGCCATCCTCGTCATGCTCACAAATCCGAATCCGAATGGCGTGCTCATTTTATCCGCTGAGCACCTCTCTCAACTTACCTTTACTAATCAACACCTTCAGTCCATCGTCGCGAGGGTATTTTTTTCTCTTTCTCATAACGATGGTCTCCTGTCTCCACAAAGACTTGCAATTGACATGCCGCAACATCGGGCACTCTTCATGCCTGCACGTATTGCTAGTATCGGTACTGCCATAAAAGTTGTCTCCGTTCCCTTAAATTCAGGCGACGCCCGTGGTATTCCCGCTTCCACTCTTGTCATCGACGAAAAAACCGGCGCCACAAAAGCCCTCATCAACGCCCGATCCTTGACTGCCCTCCGCACCGCCGCCGGTACGTCATGCACATATTCATATTCGTGATCACCTCCCCCCAACACACTCTAGGTTCCGTTCTCGCGACTGCGCTACTTCACCCGCCAGAGACGACAAAGTTCCAGCACCTGGTAACCTTTGGCGCGGGCCTCCAAATCAAGTCGCACATCCGGCAGCTCCTAGCGACCTACCCCACCATCACCCACATCACCGTCGTCAACCGCACCCTCAACGCCCGGGCGAACACCCTCGTCGGCAATCTCTGGTGCGAGAACCCCGTGATGACGTTCGTGTCCCTCTCTAGCGCCGACGACGAGAGTCGTGTGTTGATCGAGGCGGCTGTGCGCCAGGCGGACTGTATTTGCTGCGCGACGTCCGCCACTGCCCCCCTGTTCCCGTCAGAATGGGTGCGCCCAGGGACGCACGTCATCCTGGTGGGCAGCTACAAGCCCGAGATGGTGGAGGTCGACGCGGCCCTCATAAGACGCGCCCGCGTCGTCCTCGTCGACTCGCGCAGCGCGTGCGCGGTCGAGGCAGGGGAGCTCATCGCCGCGGGCGTCCCGCCAGAGGGAATGGTGGAGGTCGGCGAGCTCCTGCGCCGCGCTTCCCCTACCGGCGATGGCTCGGAGAGATCGTGGGCCCCAGACGCACGGAGGGTGGCGGAGGTTTTGGAAGCAGGAAAAGGCGACGTCACGATTTTCAAGTCGGTTGGGCTTGGAGCGCAGGACGTTGCCATTGCCGTCGCAACGGTCGATCGAGCGATAGAGATGGGAATCGGCACCATGGTGCCAGATTTTGATTAAGGGTCGCATGCTTAGGGGTAAGAAGACCTTCCAAGATGCGCAAGGCCATGTGGTCCTTTCACGCTAACGACGACCTAGGATACGAATCATATTCTCTATTTTTCAATCAATTCTCATGTATATAGGGAATCAGTTCTCGCCTGTAAAATCAGCAGTATCTATCAACCAGAATGCCACTATATATTGCGAGTTGCTGTGGGGGTATCGAAGGAGGATCAAACGTGTGTGCAGAAAGCTAAAACGATGGGAAGCAAGACGAGATCAAATTAACTAATAGAAAATGCAGATTAGGTGGCAGTCGCCGGATATGAAATTTGTAAGGGTCGGTCAGAAGAAGAGTCAATGCGAAAGATCACCAGCAAAATCGAGTGATAGTTTAATCCGAGTGGATGTGGCTTGGGTATCTTCACTGCGCCGCCTACCACAGTGGTGAATGCGGCGCCATGTTTCGCGTCATCCCTAGCTTGATAATGTCGTCGCTGTGGTATACGTCTGTATATTTTCTGGAACAAGAAGTCCCAGCAAAACTTGAATTAATTCCGAGTAGAGTTCCTTGTTCCAGTCGCTTGCACTTGAATCAAATTTGAAGTTCAGAACGCCATCCTTATGGGGCGACACTAAGCGTGTTGGGGCTATTGGAAATGAAAACGACATGAACATTACTGGCAAAAGTCAAAAGTCAAAAAAAACATTTCAGACCTCGGTTGGATTCGTCACCTGGCAAGGTTTGAATAATAGCCGTTTCCGATGGGTGAATATGAATGAGGGGATTCGGAGTCTGCGAGACTTTAGTAAAACAAGTTTCGCGAGATGGGAGGTTAGCGCTAACCTTTACATCGTCGTATATGACGCTTGCAAGACAGCCGTCGGTCAGATATAGATTCAAAAGAGTTGAGGAGTTCACGTGTTGCACTTTGATAAGGCCCGGCTGCCATACGAGATTGGCTTGGTGATCTTGTGTTGTTTTATCCGCCATGATGGACCACTCTCCCAATGGTAGGTTGCGAGCGACGTCCTTTTGAGTCACTTCTTTTTGAGTCACTTTGGGCTTCTTGGGCAGGGAACAAGAACATAACACTATGTCAGGCACCCGCGAGGCGCGCGAGTGTTGGGGCGGAGAGGCTAACGGCGCAACGCTTCCCTGGTGTTTTTAGTTTTGCGTGTTGACGGGAAATCAGAATGGGGGGGTGGCGGCGGATAGACCAACCTGCTTCGACTGCTCCGTGCCGTTCATTCTAATTTTTGATTGGTAGGCCTGAGAAAGAGCCCGTACTTCCAAGTTGTTCCTCCGTGGCCGTACAACTGCTTGGACGTCGAGCTTCCGGCGCTTTGATGCATGCTGCAAAGAGCCAGCCCTTCCGAAGGGGTCGTCGAACGGTCTCTTGTGAATTTGTTAAAACCAACCACGATCGTCCCTCCAAAACTTGCGCAAGAGAAAACAAGATGCACTTACTTTTTCAATAGGCGTCGGTGGTCTCCGCCATCTATCGGGAAGTAGTGGTCAGTCGATCGAGAAAAGGGTAGAAGTGAAATGAGCATCATACGAGTCGATTCGGACAGGTTTAGTTCGAAGGCTTGGACGGAGACCCAAAGCGCGAGCTTTTCCAGCATTGTCACGAGTTTGGCTCATCTCGTCTGTAGGCGAGAGTGTTCCGCGTCGCTTTGGTGGATGTTGTGGGTTTCTCTCAAGTTCTCAACCGACTTACGTTCCGTAAACGGAAAACAGTCCCGCATCTCACGGCCCGGTCCGCGTTGGATTGGCGGAGCGCCTCAAATGGCCACCCAATTTGCAGCGAGCGGGGGTCCTTGAACCGTAACCACCACCATGGGCGGTTTTTCCCACGGCAATGACCGCGGGCAAGGATGGACGAAAACCACGTCCTCGAGACACCACCGGCCCCATCCATACTTGAACACTACGCACAATATAGTTGACATCCGGGGCTCCTTGAACTGCAACCAACACCAGGGTGCAGTTTTCCCATGGTAAAAGCCAGGGCAAGGATGAACGCAAAACGCGTTCCCGATCACCAACGGCCCCCTGCTACAGTACAGTCTGTACACCATAAATCACAGTTACTGTAAACCATCATAGGATGTTCTCTCAACAACCAGTATATGTGTGGCAAAGTCTAAATCAATGGCCAGGCGACAACTTACACCAAGCCATGAGAGGGCCTTCAGATCCCATCAACCAATGCACTAATATACAACATAGACGTGACTCGAGACACTATGTACAACGTTAACTCTATCATACTGGAGTTTCCAGCAGGCAGCGCTATGTATACAACCCATTCACCCGGATGCAATCGCTCTTTTTCAACAGTCACCAAATATTTGCAGCTTCCAGTGTGTCAGTCCAGTGTGTAAGTCAAACACTTGCTTGATCACGTGGTTATTCATGTGCAATTCGATGAGGATGTGCAGACACTAGCGAAGGTGATCTCCCCCCTCCAATCATCTATATAGTTGTTTCGGATGACTCTGCCATACCCTCGTTCGCGGGGGTAGCCAGCTTTGTCGTTCCATCGCTCGCTGACCTCTTTTTTTGACACGCACGAGCACGCGAGGCTTGTCCTCGTGTGGTCCCCTGTCGACCGCAGGTTGGGTGCGCGCGCGAAGCGGTCAAACAGACCAATCCACAACACTACTGAGGAAGAGAGGAATACCCCTACAGAAGCTTCCCTCCGGCAGTCGACTCGCCAACGGGCTTTCGATCAATGGGAGGTGGAATGGTTAGCCAACCCCCACGATTCGTTCATGCCAGCTGTCACCTTCCCCTATCCCTCTTCCAGTGCGAACCTTCGACTGTGGTCCGCGGATGTCAAGGAGCCGAAGGCCCCTCGCATTCGAAACCATGCACCCGCTTATCCCGCGGATACGAGTTCCCCGCAAACCGTATCATAATCGATACACCTCCACCATCACGCATGTCCTTGCGGTGCGCCCTTGCGGCCAATCGTGCACCTCCTCTACGAGTGCCCTCACCATCGGCAAGCAGGGAGGGAACATGGTATCGTTTCTACCAGCGGACGAAGGGGGCCGCTAAGCCGACTCTTCAATGAGGCGGCCCCTCAATTTTCTCCAAGCTACGCCCGCCGCATTCAAACCTGAGGTAGGCATCGATCCCGATGTCCCTTTCGACCCCGGGTGATTGCATGGGACCGCACACGTCGAGTTGGTCCCGCAGTAGAGTGAGTGACATGTTCAATGGCTGGTCAGTGCTCCTCCTGCCCCTCATTTTCTCTGACTTGTTATTTCTTTATGTCGTGACTTGTCCCTAGCATTCTTTTACATCTTTACGAGTTCGCGTTTCTCTGATTCAAGTCGGACTTCCCCCATCTTCAGTGCTACCTACCTATCTTTACTCGGACTGCTACATGCCTCAGGTCACATACAGGGTAGTAGTTCGCCCGCGGTTTTGTATATACATACTTCGTTGCGCTATAAATTCGTCCAAAAAAATAATGAGGCCCGGGTTGGAACGAACACTTATCTGCTTATGACCGGGTTGACGCGAATATACGGCTTGTTTTGTGTGCAAGCGGGGAATCGTGTATCGCTACTGACCTTGCAGTTCCGAGAACCTTCGCCTACTTTTTGATTATTACAGTAGAGTGCGTCTTAGGTGTAAATGGATGAGTAATTCCGCTTCGTAGTACCCGGATCTATTCTTGTCCGAAAAAGTATATGGATCAGTTCGAAAAAGTTAGGCGTCCCAAGACCCGTCACCTATCGAATTGTCAGCCAAATAAAGAGTCAGATGGAGGGTATCACGAACAGCATCCCATCCAGGAATGGCGGTGAATCCAACCGTGCCGCAACCCGGGTTAGAGCCAGATTCGATATCGTTCAGGCCGTAGAGGCCATCGCCATATAAAAAGGGATTGAGAAAGCCAAGCGGTTGCTTGCCTTCTGCAATCAAGAAATCATTGAGCAACGCGATGATGCCTGCTACGGCCTGTACACTGGCGGTCAGCAGGATGTTCGGGGATGGACAACGCATAGTGGTGCGACGCGCGAGAGGCATAAGACGTACAGGTGTTGCCGCGCTTGTGCCGCCCAAGAATCGGTAATAGGAGCGAAAGACCATAACGTAACTGAGTGCCTGAGCAGAGAGGTCGGGAATACCGCGGCCGGCAGGGCTGCGCAAATCACAAAATTACAATGTAAGAGCATGTCAGGTCCGATTCCGAATCACGGGGTTAACGCACTTATAGAACCCTTGATACTTGTGGCCGAGATTCTGAAGAAAAAGGGGAACAACAGCATCCTGGTAGTCAGGACGCGAAAAGTAGTTCGAGAAGCCGCCGGCGGAGAGGGGAGCAGCGACCTCGGGAAGTTGACTGGTCGCGCCGCCGACGCTAGTGACGAAGGGACCTGCAAAACATATGTGGTAGTCGTAGTCAGCAAGTTGTGGATGCATCTCCGCACCATTTGGAAGGACGGAAGGGTAGATAAAACGTCAGACATACAGGCTGCAGGAAACGTAGGCTGGAACTGGACTCTTCCAGAGCCGTCCTTGGCCAAACAACCCCCATAGCCGACGCCCTGGTTGCCGCTCGCAACGAGGACGCTGATGCCACGCGCACCGAGTTGTTTGTACAACTCACATAGAGCCGTTGCATATTCCTTCGGGACGTCCGTCTCATTGTAACCAAATGAAATGCTAATCGTCTGCGGGATTTGGTCCTTAAGAAGCAGGTACTTGAGCCACTCGCTCGTTTCGTCGAGACCTTCTAATGGCTCCTTGGTGTCGGG